>Ga0207674_10000192_pt1 | contig 75255 bp, 58 predicted proteins | sample KBSCornC72_FD_184303 | JGI IMG/M metagenome (GOLD analysis project Ga0207674, IMG submission 184303) | Corn rhizosphere microbial communities from Kellogg Biological Station, Michigan, USA - KBS Corn C7-2 (SPAdes) (version 2) | ecosystem: Host-associated > Plants > Roots > Rhizosphere > Soil ...
TAGAAAGGACTTGAACCATCCACACGCTGCCGCGCTGTGGGATTCGCGGTCTTCGGGGTGGAGGCTTGAGGGTAGAAAGGACTTGAACGATCCACACGCTGCCGCGCTGTGGGATTCGGGATTGTGGGCGCTTGTTTTCGAGTCCGCGAATGCTATAAAGTGCCGCTGGTACAAATCACTCAGTTATCACGTCCCCGCACCCTAATTATGTTGTCAGCTGACTCGAACGCCGCAGCTGCGTCCAGCAACTCGCTGGAAAAGAATCACCGTGCCCTAATTCTGGTCGTTGAACGAAATCCAGCCGTCCAACGCCTGGAGCGATATTTCCTGGAACAGGCCGGATTCAGTGTCGAGTTCGCGACTGATGGCGCAACTGCCCTCGAGCGAACTATCGAGCTACAACCTCGTATTCTCGTCACCGAAATTCTGGTGCCCGAACTCGACGGACTTAGCCTTTGCCGTCAAATCAAGTCAAACTCCTCCACCAACCACATTCTGGTTCTGATCTTCAGTCATTTACACGCTGATGAACGTGCGTTTGAAGCGGGCGCTGATGCCTTTCTAATGAAGCCTTTTGCCGAAGAAACCCTCATCGAAACAGTAGAGAATCTGTTGGTCGGGAAGGTTTTACCCGAACAGTAGGCAACACCCCATCCAGTCAAACTTCGCTCGGGGCGGCGATAGCACCTGAAACAAGTGGCACGCCTAGTGCTAACTAAACCACTGGACGCTACGTGATTAAGCCGTTGGATCGACCTTCGTGATCATGTGCCGTTCACCCTGCTGAATGTCGCCTTAATGTAGGTTGGGCATCGAAATTGGGCGGGGTTGAGCATGAAAAGTGGGACGAGTAGCGACCTTCGCGCTCGGCGACTTGGAGCGTTGCAGTATTGATTTGCAACGCTTTGCGGACTTTATGTATGCACTGATTCAGTGACTGCGGTCGAAAATGCTACTCGCAATGTGACCGCGGAGGTACTTGGTCTGCGAAAGCAGTTAAAACTGGGCGGCAAGTCGCAATGTACCGTAACCGACTTTGCTGCGGTTAACGGCGAAACGAGATGCGGCTGATGTATCTAAAAAGCTCGTGGAAATGCTCACGAGGATCGTCGACACTTTTTATCGAAATTCGACAAAGGAGCGTCGGTGACTAACAAGTATGATCGCGGATATGGTTCAGATCGGGCGAGAAAAGAAAGAGCCCTATAAGCGTCTGGCTGAGATCAATCGGGCCATTACAACGAGTCTGGATTTTGACAAGGTTCTAAATCTTATCGTTGAGAATGCGGCCCATTTGGTAGATGCTGAAGTTTGCTTGCTGCTATTGACTGACGGCGAACAACGATTCCGTATTCGCGCTTCACGCGGTATTGAAAAGAGTTTAATTGACACTTTCTCCGGACGAATTGAGGAAGACGTCATCGACAGCTTGAGTCGTATACTCGGACTCAATCCCAAAGAACAATTAGTATCGGTTCCAGTCATAGCCAAACACTCTTTGAATGGCTTGCTGATCGTCGCTCGTGAAGAACCGTTAGAGCCTGAAGAAGAATGGCAACTGGCTGCCCTGGCTGACCAGGCCGCGATCGCACTTCGCAACGCACGTCTCTATGAAATGGAATTGGCTGAGGCCACTCGCGAGCGCGATCAAACAATGGAAGCGCTGCGTGAGTCGAATGCAAGAGTTACAAGAATTCTCGAGAGTATCACCGACCTTTTCTATCAGCTCGATCGTGAATGGCGCTTCACTGACGCAAACAGTCAAACTGAAAGACGTTTCGGAAAGAGCCGAAAAGAATTACTCGGGAAGAATTTCTGGGACGTTTTTCCTGAAGCGCGTAACACTCATCTCTTCAAAATGTTCCACGAGGCAATTGAACAGATGAGACCACAACACTTTGAAGTCTCGTCTGTCATTGCGCCGGGGACCTGGTTTGAAGCTCATGCGTACCCGAACCGCCACGGTTTAAGTGTCTATCTACGTGATATCACCGAACGGAAAGCTGCCGAAGTTACCAGCCACTTGCTCGCCTCGATCGTCGAATCGTCTGATGACGCAGTCATCAGTAAAGATCTCAATGGTGTTATTAGCAGCTGGAACAAAGCTGCCGAACGAATTTTTGGTTATTCGGCTGACGAAGTAATCGGACACCCGATCGCGATCCTGATTCCTCCGGATCGCCTGGACGAAGAGCCAGTGATTTTGCGCCGCATCCGGGCAGGACGCTCGGTCCAACACTACGAGACAATTAGACGACGTAAAGATGGAAAGCTGATCGATATCTCGCTTACCGTTTCGCCGCTGAGGGACGAATACGGGACCATCGTTGGAGCCTCGAAGATCGCGCGGGATATAACTGCGCATAAGAAGGCGCTCCAATCAATAAAGTTTCAAGCAAGCTTACTCGACGCTGTAGAACAAGCAGTGATAGCGACGGACGTCCGAGGCACCGTGATCTACTGGAATTCGTTCGCTGAGAGCCTCTATGGCTGGCCAGCGCATGAAGCCATCGGACGCAACATCATGGGACTTACTCCCTCGGTTAACGCTCAAGAGCAGGCCAAGAAAGTTCTCGACAAGCTTTCAGCGGGTGAAAGCTGGTCGGGCGAGTTAAAGGTAAAGAGACGCGACGGCTCTGAGTTTCCCGCGATGGTAACTGACTCACCTATCACTAACGACAAAAATGAGCTGATTGGAATCGTCGGTGTTTCAGTTGACATAACGGCTGAAAAGTTAGCTGAAGCAGAGCGGACGAAACTGTTAGACCGTGAGAAGCTGGCTCGCGAAGAAGCTGAAAAAGCGAATCGTCTAAAAGATGAATTTCTGGCAACGCTTTCTCACGAACTGCGAAACCCGCTTAATGTGGTTATTGGTTACTCGGAAATTCTGCGACGTAGCTCTCACAACGCCACTCAACAATTCGTGCATACTGCGGCGGAGGTGATCCGACGTAATGCGCTGGCCCAATCTCAACTTGTTTCTGATCTGCTTGACCTGTCTCGCTTGCAGATGCATAAGCTCACGATCAACCGCCAGCCGGTAATGTTATCGACCATCATTGCCGACGCAATCGAAACAGTTAAGGACGAGGCAGAAGCAAAAACTATTAGTCTGGAAGTCGAGAATCATGAGCAGCTGTTGGTGGTGAACGGCGATCCTGTTCGGCTGGGCCAAATTGCGTGGAACCTGCTTAACAATGCGGTTAAGTTCACGCCCGCCGGAGGAAAGATTACTCTCGCGCTATCTGAAGATGGACCAAATGCAAGAATAGATATCAAAGACACCGGCCAGGGCATACCGCCAGATTTTCTTCCGCATGTTTTTGAAATTTTCAGGCAAGCTGACAGCAGCAGCGCTCGAAAACAAGGAGGACTCGGGATCGGGCTCGCGCTGGTGAAACAACTGGTGGGGCTGCATGGAGGATTTATCACTGCTAAGTCGAAAGGCCCGGGACAAGGTGCGGAATTTAGCGTCTGGTTGCCAACCCAAAGTTCAAATGAATTACAGGAGTCAGCAACCTCTCTCGGAACTGCACCCTTACTGGACCACAAGCAAATTCTTGTTGTCGATGATTCGAGAGAGACCACAGACATGTTGAGTAGACTTCTGGAGATGGAAGGCGCGGACGTTAAAACGGCACGAAGTGGATTTGAAGCGATAGAGGTTGCTGCGAACGCCAGTTTCGACTTGATAATTTCGGATATCTCGATGCCTGGGATGGATGGATATGAGTTGCTTCACCGGCTTCGTTCCATGCCTTTGCTCAAGAAAGTTCCCGCCCTCGCGCTGACGGGATTCGGAAGCAAATGTGATATCTCGCGAGCCCATGATGAAGGCTTCGCACAACACTTTACAAAGCCCTTGGACATCGACAAATTGCTTGAGACTATTAAGGCGCTCACCAGTCAGCCAAAGTTGCAGAATTCCTAGTGTCCTAAGATCAACCAGCGATCGCTTAGTAACATACAGTTCCACGCCGCAATTATCCCGATTTCGACCATTTTCCAGCCTTTCAGAATTGGAATGGCTGTTGCTCTATGCAGTAGCTACATAAGCGACTCTCGTCGCTCTGTCTAAAAAGAACGAGGAGGATAGAAAATGGGTTTACCGAATAAGGATGAGATGGAAGGCAAATTCGATCAAGTCAAAGGCAAAACAAAAGAGACTATCGGCAGGGCTATTGACGATCGCGAACTCGAGCATGAAGGTCAGGCTGACAATGCTGGAGGAAAAGTTCAAGAAGGTTTCGGAACCGCTAAACGCAAAGTAGGCGAAGCGATCGAAGACGTTGGCGATGCAATCAAGCGCTAACTCGATAACAACTGAATAAAGAATTAGGGCTCGCATCATTCGATGCGAGCCCTTCTTCTTGCCGCTCGTCAATTGGTTTGGTGAGTTATTCTGCTCGAACGTTTTCAGCCCCGAGTTCCTGGAGCAGTTCTTCAAGTCGGTCAACTTCTTCGTCTTCTCGTGCTTCCACACCAATCAATATTCCACCACCTCGTAATCCAGCATCATAAACGCGAGCTCGATATTCTGGAATACCGGCGCCAATCAATGCACCAATTACGCCGCCCGTAGCGCCGCCCGCGCCAGCTCCGGCCAACGCCGCTGCTATTGGTCCAGCAATTACCAGATTGATACCCGGTAAAAAGAGTGTGGTACCCACTGCTGCGACTGCTGCTAAAACAGCACCAACCGCTCCACCCACTGCACCGCCAATTCCCAATCCGTCGGCGGCATGTGTGCGCGTCTGCAGAGCGAATTCCTTACTCCGAGTTGCGTCTGACATCATCACGCTGATGTCGTCACGCGTAAACCCGCGTTTCATGATCGCATCAACTGCAGCCTCCGCGCTGATCTTGCTCTTAAAGAGCCCTGTCACAAGTTTCGGCTTAGTCATAAAATCCCCTCCAACGAAAAGGTCTATCGGGAGGATAAGTGGCAACCATTGTGCCGGGATGGTGGAAGAGCGGTTGTAACAAAAGAGAAGGATATTTGAGGAAAAAAGTTTATTGTACACAGGTAAACGAAACACACGTCCCAATTGGCTGTTTTAGTTTCGTACGCCTTTGGAGTGCGGTGGCCTGGCACCCCTTTGTTACACGACTTTTCAACTGAACTCACTTGAAAATTCTCCAGATCAGCTCAGCTTCAACATTCGGCGGCGGTGAGCGATACGTCGTAGATCTTACTAATGCCCTGCAATCGAGAGGACATGATCTCTACGTCGTGGTCCGACCTAATTCCCCCTTGCCAGGTTACCTGGAGATTCCAAAAGACAATATTAAAGAGCTGCCTCTACGAAACGCGCTCGACGCACCGAGTGCCAGAGACCTTGACCGGTTTATCAAGGAACATGAAATAGATATTGTGCACGCGCATATGGCCCGCGATTATTCGCTTGCAGCTTATGCAACACGCCGAAATCCATCAGCTAGGTTTTTTGTCACTCGGCATGTGCTCTTCAAACTTAACTCGCTACATCGCCGCACGCTCTCAAGAGCGACGCGGGTTATCGCCGTCTCACATGCTGTTGAACGAGAGTTACAGGGACAGCAGCTTGTTTCTGATGAGCAGATCGCGGTGATACCAAACGGCATCGATGTTGAAAAATTCAAACGGGCAGAATCTACGTTTGATCGAACGCAATTTCTCTCTGAGAAAAACCTGCCAGACGCGCGGATATGGGTTGGAACAATTGGGGAGTTGCGCACCCTGAAACGGCACGACGACTTTATTCGCGCAGCCGCAAAAGTGGCTCAGGGTAATCCGGATGTCCACTTCATTGTCGCAGGTATTGATCCTTCGAAGACTGGAGAAGTGCGACGAACTCTCAAACACCTTGTCGCCGAGCTTGGGCTCAAGGATCGGGTTCATTTTTTAGGATGGTTGGACAATGCCACGCAACTTTATTGCTTGCTTGATGTGTTTGTATCTGCGTCAGAAATGGAGTCGTTTGGTTTAGTGATTGCTGAAGCGATGTCAGTTGGCAAGCCGGTGGTGGCAACGATGACCGAAGGTGCGATGGAAGTAATAGAGGATGAAAAGACTGGAATGCTCGTCCCGATTGGCGACCCGGAGCGAATGGCTGAAGCGATAAATGAGCTACTGGCAAGTGAAGACAAACGTCGCGAGCTTGGAACAATCGCACGTGAGGCAGTGAATAGAAAGTTCAGCTTGGGCAGGATGGTCGACGATATCGAGCGACTCTATCTGATGAAGTAACTAGAGTTTTTGGGGGTTCACTATGCGACCCGCTTGTTCGCGTGCAATCTTGGGCCGACTTTTCGCAACCACAAAGTCCCAGAGAATTACGGAGGTCGCACAGCGCGGCTTAGGCCGCAACCAAACGATCAAGTTGCGAGACCGGTCAGTACCGATTCGCGGTAGCGTCGGGTGAGTCTCAAAATGCTGACAACTGCCTGATCCTCGAGACTCACCCGACGCTACCGCGCTTCGGTACTGACCGGTCTCGCATTGCCGATCTGCCTACTGCCCTCTGTAATGTCCTCGGATAAAAACATCGTCAGGAAAACAAGAAGTTGTTGGTTTGTTTCACAGAGCGTTAGGTCAGCTGATCAATCTTCGCGGCGAGTATGAAGTCGCTCTCAGTTAGACCATCGATCTTGTGCGTCCAGATAGTTATCTCTGCTTTTCCCCAACCGAAACAAATATCCGGGTGATGACCCTGCTCTTCGGCGAGTTCTGAAACAGCATTCACAAAGATCTGTGCTTCACGAAAGTCGGAAAATTTATAGGCTTTCCTGAGATGGTGATCTCTGACCACCTCCCATTGATCCAACTGAGAAACCAATTTATTGATTGCCTCGGTTTCCAAAGGTGGGACTCCACCGCGACACGGCACACATTGCCGGCTAGCCAATTCGCTCATATGTTTTCACTCCCAAAAACCTTACGAGGCAACTCCTTCAAGCGCCTTCTTTATAATTGCAATCTGACCCGCATGATAGAGATCGTGCTGAACACCACCATGAAGCGTCACGTAGGTGGACGAATAAGGAATTGTTGGATCATCGATGATTGGCTTGTCCAGTCTCGATTCGTCCAGGGACCCAATTGCTTCAATTAAATCAGCGTGCGTCTCGATCATTTTCTGCTTGGCCTTTTCCCAGGCTGCCTCGCTATGATCAGAGACTATGGCCCAATCCTCTTCGGTTGACAATTGAGCTCGATCACCTTTCAAGCGTCGTTTGCAAGCCCGCTCCCATGCTTCGATGTGAAGGACCAGCTCCCAGATTGAGTGTGCTCCGGCGACTGGATGCGCCGCTGCCTGTTCAGCGGTGACGCCTTCAACTAACGACAAGACTGATGGTCCATGCCAGGCTTCGCCCTCAAACGCTCGGCGGAATTGGTCGCTAATTCTTTCTCGTTCCGTCCATTCCCTTGTCTCTTTTGCTGTTGCCATCTTCAAACCCTCCAACTCGGTTAGTAAAGCTTCCCTATCCTCGTAGATTCGACTAAGAGATCCCGTGATCGCCGTGTTTTCGAGTTGTGCAGGATCAAAACCTCGAGCGCGAAACTCTCGGTCAAACTCGGCCGATTTTTCGCGCAGTCTCAACTCCAGCTCGCGAACTCTCTGTTCATAGTCATCTTTCATGTGCCTTGAACTCGTGGTGTTGTTTCGTGTGATGCGTGTGGTCGCTTTTCTCGGCGCGTAACAGGCGATCCACGCGTATCACACGAAAATAACTCGAACAAGAAACTCCAGTCATCCGATTATTGACACAACACGATTCTAACCATTTAGCGTCACGATGTGCAGCATTGGGACCATGGCAATTATTAATTGTTAAATATCAAGTAATAATTGAACATTAATTGCGCCCAATACTTGCGAACTCTATGCCGTAACAGTAGTCTTACCCGCATAAGCCTTTACACTTTCACCAGCACTTAAATCAGAACTTGTCGTTGTCTAGTACTGATTGCGTTTGTTTCAAGAGGAGGTTCCGTGGCGGTTATTCGTCCTTTCCGCGCTTTGCGACCGCCGGTCGAGCGCGCTAAAACTGTTGCCAGTGTTCCCTATGACGTCGTAAATACAGAAGAAGCAAAGGCTCTGGCTGATGGCAACGAACTTAGCTTTCTTCATGTGTCACGGCCCGAGATCGATTTGCCGTCCGGCACCGATTTATACTCTGATCAGGTTTATCTGAAGGCCGTAGAGAATTTTCAAAAGCTTATCAACGACTGTCCCATGCAACAGGAGGCTGAACCCAGCCTCTACCTATATCGACTGGTTATGGGGGAGCATCAGCAGGTCGGAATCGTTGGTTGCTGCGCGATCGATGAATACGACGACAACACGATCCGAAAACACGAGCGAACCAGGCGAGATAAAGAAGATGACCGCACGCGCCACATGGTGATGCTTCACGCTCAAACTGGTCCGGTTTTTCTTACCTATAAAAGTCGGGCCGATATTGATTCACAGGTAGCTGAGATTCTTGCCACGCAACCATTGTTTAACTTCACTGCCGACGACGGAGTGCGACACACGATCTGGCGCATCGACGATACCGGCAAGCTAGTAAACAGCTTTGCGGCCGTACCTTTGCTTTACATCGCCGACGGCCATCATCGCGCTGCCAGCGCAAGTCGCGCTCGGGCCGAACTTAAGCAACAGAGTTTCGGACATACCGGCAAAGAAGACTACAACTACTTTCTAACAGTGCTATTCCCTGATTCGCAGTTGCAGATACTTGCTTACAACCGAGTTGTCCGAGATCTAAATGGCCTTTCGAAAGAGGGTTTCCTCGGTGAAATCGGAAAACAATTCAACATCTCTGAAAACGCGCCTGCGGCTCCGCCTGATCGCAATAACTGGTCCATGTATCTTGATGGCAAGTGGTACGGACTGACTTTGCGACCAGATACAACACTGCCGGCTGGTACGGTTGCGCAACTGGATGTGAGCGTCTTGCAAGACCGTCTGCTTGATCCAATCCTGGGTATAAAAGATATTCGCACCGACAAACGAATAGACTTTGTCGGCGGCCTGCGAGGGACCAAAGAGTTGGAGCGGTTGGTTAACGAAGGTAAGGCGACTGTGGCATTTTCACTGTTTCCCACCAAGGTGGAGGAACTTCTGATGGTTTCAGATGCCGGTGAGATAATGCCTCCCAAATCGACCTGGTTCGAACCGAAACTGAGAGACGGTCTGCTCATCCATTTAATCTGAGAAGTCATATGCGTGTTCTTATTGCCGACAAATTTGAGCAATCCGGTCGAGATGGGTTGAAAGCTCTTGGCTGTGATGTAACGTACGAACCTGACCTGAAAGACGATCTCTTTGTCCAGGCAATCAGCAACAATAAACCGGACGTTCTGGTCGTACGTGGGACGCGCGTTACGGAACCAATGCTCGAGGCTGGTCCAATCAAACTGGTCGTGCGCGCCGGCGCAGGGTATAACACCATTGACGTCGCTGCGGCTTCTCGACGAGGCATCTACGTTTCAAATTGCCCGGGAAAAAACGCAATCGCAGTGGCCGAACTCGCATTCGCTTTGATACTCGCAGTTGACCGCCGTGTTCCGGATAACGTCATCACCCTGAGACGTGGCGAGTGGGACAAGAAAGGCTTTTCCAAAGCTCGGGGACTCTACGGAAGAACTCTTGGACTGATTGGATTGGGACAAATTGGACTGGAAATGATACCGCGCGCTCACGCGCTGGGAATGCCTGTGGTCGCATGGAGCCGAAGCCTTGACCAGGATCGAGCAACATCGTTGGGAATCGAATTCAAGGAATCGCCGATCGAAGTCGCAAAAGTCTGTGACATACTCAGTGTCCACGTCGCACTGAATTCCGAAACACGCAGCCTTATAAACAAGGAGATCTTCGACGCTCTTAAGCCGGGTAGCTATTTCATCAACACTGCGCGCGGCGAAGTCGTCGATCAGCAGGCCCTGGTTGAGGCAATGAGAACTCGGGATATCCGTGCCGGCGTTGACGTTTATGCGGCAGAACCAACTTCAAGCACGGGGGAGTTTTCCGATCCGATTGCGCATGAAGAGAATCTTTACGGCACCCACCACATCGGCGCCTCAACCGATCAGGCCCAGGAAGCGATTGCGGCTGAAACGGTGCGAATAGTCCGAGAATTCAAGGAAACTGGACAGGTACCTAACGTCGTTAATCTTGCGCGCCAAACCCCGGCGACACACCGGCTCGTGGTCCGTCATGCTGATAGACCAGGCGTCCTCGCGGGCGTGCTTGAAGCTCTCAAGGCCGAACATATAAATGTTCAGGAAATGGAGAATATTGTATTTGACGGAGCGGCGGCGGCGGTCGCCCGCATTAACCTCGACAAAGCTCCCTCTGAGACAGTCCTTAACAAGATGAAGGCCAACAGTGCGGACATCATAGAGTTAAATCTTATTCAACTGACTCGCAAATGAATACGACTCTGATCACAGGAGCATCATCCGGAATCGGCGCCGCGTTTGCGAGAAAATTAGCAATGCGAGGTCGCAATGTCCTCCTGGTTGCCCGCTCAGAAGATAAGCTCATAACCCTTTGCAACGAGTTGGGTCGGATGAGCGACATCCGGGCGCAATACGTTGTTCTGAATCTCGGGATTGCCGAAGCTGCGGCGCAACTGTTTGAAGAGACCCAGAAGCGCGGGATGGAGATCGATACCCTAATTAACAACGCAGGATTCGGCTCGATGGGATACTTCGATCAACTTGATCTGGTGAGCGAGCTTCAGATGCTCGATCTGAATATTCGGACCGTCGTCGAGTTAACACACCGTTTCCTGATACCAATGCGCAAACGAAAGCAAGGGACGATCGTCAATGTTGCTTCGACCGCCGCTTTTCAACCAGTTCCCTTCATGGCAACATACGCGGCCACCAAGGCCTTTGTACTGTCATTTTCGGAAGCGCTTTGGGAGGAGAATCGCAAGCACGGCGTCCACGTGATGGCGCTCTGTCCAGGCGTAACGGAGACGAATTTCTTTGAAGCATCAAAAATGGACCGGCCGCCGATGAGAGGTGCTCAAACACCTGAAGAGGTTGTAGACGCCGCACTACGCGGCATGGGTCGAAAAAAGAGTTTTGTAATTTCAGGTTGGGCCAACCTGTTTATGGTTGAGACCGAACGCATTGTGCCGCGATCTTTGGTTACCCGCGTGGCGGGAAAGGCCCTGCGCCCAAGATTTGAAGATTAGTTTGCAACTACGGATACTAGAAATGCATTACAGTACCGCGAGCGAAGCGACCGGATGCGCCATTACAGTACCGCGAGCGAAGCGACCGGATGCCACACTCAATGTCCGTGACACCTATGATTGCTTTCTTGAGTGTGGCATCCGGTCGCTTCGCTCGCGGTACTGTAATGACGCATTCGGTCGCTCGCAGTACTGCAGTAACACAGTGGAGAAGGAATCATGACTGAAAGAATTTTTAATTTTAGTGCGGGGCCGGCAGTCTTACCTGTTCCGGTTCTGGAACAAGCTCAGCGCGATATGTTGAGCCTGCCGGGTGTAGGCATGTCAGTAATGGAAATTAGTCACCGCTCTAAAACCTTCGACGAGATTATCAATAGCGCGGAATCCGGTTTGCGCGAGTTAATGGGTATTCCAAACAACTATCACGTGCTCTTTCTCCAGGGTGGAGCGAGTCTCCAGTTTTCAATGGTGCCGATGAATTTACTTCCGGCTGACGGTGTCGCGGATTACATCCTTACCGGAAGCTGGGGCAAGAAGGCGGTCAAAGAGGCAAAGAAAGTCGGAGCTGTGAATATAGCAGCCACGATGGCTGACGGGGGTTTCAATCGGATTCCCGCCCAGGAAGAATTGAACCTCAGCCCGCAAGCTTCTTACGTTCACATCACCACAAACGAAACAATCGAAGGTGTTGAGTGGAAGGGTGAACCGTCAGTCGGTGATGTACCGCTAATAGCCGATGCGTCGTCCGACATTCTTTCGCACGCCATTCCCGTCGAAAAGTACGCCTTGATCTACGCCGGCGCTCAAAAGAACATGGGTCCAAGCGGTGTGACTCTCGTGATCTTGCGTGATGATCTTTTACAAAAGGTGCCGGAAGGCCTTCACACAATGCTCGACTATAAGATTCATGTCGAAAACAAGTCGCTTTACAACACACCAAACACGTGGGGTATCTACATCATCCGTCTTGTGTGCGACTGGCTCAGGGAAAAGGGCGGACTTGGAGCGATGGAACGTGAGAATGAGCAGAAGGCGCAGTTGCTTTACAACGCGATTGACTCGACGGATTTCTATCGTGGCCACGCCGAGCCCGACTGCCGTTCGATAATGAATGTAACGTTCCGGTTGCCCTCAGAAGATCTCGAGAAGAAGTTCACTGCCGAAGCGACCGCGAAGGGTCTCGATGGTTTAAAGGGACATCGATCGGTTGGTGGTATACGTGCGTCGATTTATAACGCGTTTCCACTGGCCGGCGTTGAAGCACTGGTATCGTTCATGAAGGACTTCGAACGAGCAAACGGATAGGGATTGGATCAATTGATAATTGGGAGTTTGGTCTCTTTTATGGGAATTCATCCCCACTCCACTGAACTCCAAACGCGCACCTGGAAAGTAGATGCCGACGGCGTCAGTAAACGACTAGACGCGTTCCTGGCCTCGCATATAGATGGTTGGAGCCGAGCCCGCTTACAGCGTCTCATCGAAAACGAAGATGTCCTGGTAAATAGCAAACCCGCCAAGGCTTCTTACAAATTGCGATTAAATGATGAGATCGAGGTCGATCTCGTTTTAGAACCAGCCGACAACTTCGTCCCGGAAAATATTCCACTCGACATAGTTTTCGAAGACGACACTCTGATTGTTATCAATAAACCGGCTGGACTCGTAGTCCATCCAGCTGCAGGAATACATTCAGGCACACTTGCAAACGCACTCGCTTACCACTTTCAAAATCTCCCAACTCAGAGTCAGGAGCTTAGACCTGGAATCGTTCATCGCTTAGACCGTGACACGTCCGGACTCATGGTGGTCGCAAAAACCAACGAAGCGCTCGAGCATCTCTCAGACCAATTTCGCGATCGCACCGTCTTCAAATCTTACCTTGCGCTCGTGCACGGAAACATCAGCGAGAACTCCGGACGCGTGGACCAACCGATCGCAAGAGATCCCACAAACCGGACCCGGATGGCGGTTGTACGCAGTGGGAGATCGGCTCTTTCACTTTACCGAGTGCGGCAAAGATACGAGAGATTCACACTACTTGATGTCGAATTGAAAACCGGAAGGACTCATCAGATTCGAGTTCATCTCACCTGGCTTAAGCACCCGGTGATTGGGGATGAAACGTACGGGGGTGGACGGGACAACATGGTTCAAGACCCAACCATTCGGGCAAGAGTTAAAAACCTGGGCCGGCATTTCCTACACGCCGAAAAGTTGGGCTTTGATCATCCCGTGACAGGTGCCCGAATGAACTTCAGTGCTCAACTACCACCCGAATTGCAAAACTTCCTGGACTTTCTGGAAGGCAAAGAGGCGCACTGATTCAGGGTATCGGTTCGAACCGTGCGACCAGCTTCTTGAAACGTTCATCTGATCGTAAACCATCAAACATCGGTTCAATTCGAATTAGCACTAAACCCGGATGCCGTGTCTCATAAGCCGCGTTCAGGTATTCGATAGCCCGATCGTTGTCCTTCAATCCGGCATAGACAGTCGCAAGATAAATTGATGAAACATACCGCCGCCGGGCGAGGCTTCGAAGCTGTTCAAGGATAGCAAGGGCTTCGGCACGTTTACCCGCCATCGCATACGCAAAGCCCAATGAAGCCGAAGCCTCAGTCTCGTCCGCAATCACCTGATCTGGAATTGGACCACTAGCTGGAGCCTTGATCAAAGCTCGCAAGCCAGAGACCGCTTCGTCGTACATTCCTTTCTGAACATGAGCCAACGCAAGATAATGCCGGGCCACCCAGAAATCCGGATCGCTCTGCAATGTGAGTTTGTATTTACTGATCGCATCGTCGTAGTTGTGCTCGTAATAAGAATAAAGACCGGCATTCGAGCTTATGATCGGTGAGAGTGGGTCGAGGTTGTAGGCTTTTTCAATCTCTTCCTTCGCGCGATTAAACTTTCCCATCTGCATTAAGTAAGAGGCATACCATTGATGCGCGGTGGGATATTTTGAGTTAAGTTTCAGTGCCTGTTGGAAATCACTCTCAGCGCCGACCCAATCCCAGTCGTATGACAGTCTGACGAAGGCGCGCGAAGTATAAGCTTCAGCGAGTGATGAATCTGCATCAACAGCTTTTTGGGCGGCTGCTTTCGCTTTTGGCATTTCATCAATTGGTTTTGCCGCTCCTATATCACAAAGCAGTGCATATGAGTCAGCAAGTCCAGAGAAAGCCAGGGCGTAGGTGGGATCTCGTTCCTCCGCCTTCTTAAAGAATTCGATTCCACTGCGGAATCCTTCCTCGTTACGCTTGTTCCAAAAATAGCGGCCCTTGAGATACAGCTGATAAGCTTCCGCATCGTTCGTATAGCGTTTCGCTAGTTTTTCTTCCTCCTCGCCGGTCAATCGTAGACGCAAACTCTGCGAGATCTTCTTCGACACTTCGTCTTGTATTGAAAGAATATTCGCCAGGTTGCTACTGTATTGTTCGCCCCATAGTTGCGAACCATCTGATACCTTGATCAACTCTGTACGAATTACGACCTGGTCTGCTAATTTAACAACGCGACCCGTCAGCACTGCCCCGACCTGCAAGTTATTGCCTGCCTCCTGCGGATCCATTCCTCTGTTTTTGAACCGGAAGGAAGCGTTACGGGACATCACTTTAAGATCAGGCAGCTGAGACAGGCTGTTTATAATGCTCTCAGTAATTCCGTCAGATAAGTACTCCGTGTTCGGATCATTGCTGTCGTTTACAAAAGGTAGTACGGCAACAGAGTTGATTGTTGGTTGTCGCGACCAAAGCCAATAGATCATCGCCGCCATCACAGCCAGCAAGATCACACCAGCGAACAAGTAGACGGATTTACCTTTAGTTCGAATCTCGCGTGACTCGGGCAATGGATCCGGCTGATCGATAACAGTGTGGACCTGTTCACGCGTTAGCGTGGTCATGGCGGATTCCGCGTGAGTTTCAACGGTACGCGAATGTCGAAATTCTGATGGATTATCTATTCGACTCGTTCGAGCGGAATAGAGTTCGTCTCGCAACTGTTCCAGGTCGAGCTTAAGGTCAGTTATTGTTTGATACCGTTTTAGCCTGTCCTTCGCGAGGGCCTTCGACACGATGCGCTCAAGTTGTCGCGGCGTTTCCGGATCGTAATTAAGCAAAGATATTGGTTCATGGTCCAGGATCGAGACTCTGGTGTGACTGTCTGTTCGTCCTTTAAAAGGCGGCTCGCCCGCGATCATCTCGTACAGGACGACTCCGAGACTAAAAATGTCCGTTCTCTCGTCGATCTCTTCGCCTTGAGCTTGCTCGGGTGACATGTAGCCACTGGTTCCAACAATCGAGCCCGGGTTCGTTTGGGTTATCGGAATCGTGACCGCTTCTGGATCAGACGAAGGAGATTCTGATTCCATTAGCTTGGCAAGACCAAAATCAAGTACTTTGACGAACCGGTCCCGAACGAACCGATCCTCTCGCAACATAACGTTCTCGGGTTTGATATCGCGATGTACAATCCCTTCCGCGTGGGCCGCTTCGAGCGCCATGCTTATTTGGATTGCAATGCCAAGACTCTCATCGAGCGATGGGCGCTCACGCCAGAGACTTTGTCGCAGCGTCTCGCCTTCGATGTATTCAGTTGCAATGTAATAACCTTCGTCAGATTCACCAATCTCGAACACGGTGAGAATGTTTGGGTGGTTTAAGGCAAGAATTACACGCGCTTCTTTTCTGAACCGGCGCAACCGATTTTCAGCAGTCGAATGCTCTTCCGCGAGTACTTTGAGTGCAACACGCCGGCCGTGCTGCTTGGTGTCTTCAGCAAGAAACACCTCGCCCATGCCGCCTTTGCCGATTCTGGACAAAATTCGATAATGGGCGACGAATTCCGGAAACGAGTCGGGAGCACCTGCGCTGTTACTATTAGATGTGTCGGGCATGTGGGCGCAACACTAATTGTGACGTCTGACTTCTGGGCCGGTATCCGGCGCATTGTAGCATTCAGCCTGAAATTTGAACTATAAACAGCGCCTCTAAGCCATTTTGACTTCGATCACGAAGGTCAGACAGCGTTTAAAGGGCAACAACTTCAGATCAGCACGCATCGAAACCGCGGTGCTCAAGCAGACTCCAGGCATCACCTGAACTATAATCCGACTCGTATGACATCAGGATTAGCACGGTTTTCACTCAAATTCTTGTCAGTACTCTGCATCATGAGTGCTGTAACTCTGGTCGTGTTTGGACAAAAGACAAAGCCATCACCCAGTCCTACCCCTGTCCCTGAAGAACAGCAAGGCTCGGTAGTAATTCCGATCCGGCGCGTTCGTTTGCCAATCACTGTAACCGACAAGAAGGGACAATTTGTCCCTGGTCTAACTAAAGAAGACTTCATGGTGCTCGAGGATAAGGTACCGCAACAGATTGAGACATTCTCAGACGATCTCTCTTTGACGTTGCCACTTTATATCGCAGTGCTCATGGACACCTCGCCTTCGACTGCAGGTAAGTTGAAATTCCAACAAGAGTCGGCAATGAACTTCATTCAAACGGTCGTCAAGCCTCGTAAGGATCGAGTGCTTTTCGCAACGTTCGACGATCAGATTAACCTGCTCCAGGATTTCACCGACAAACTCGATCTTCTCGACAAGGCCGTTTACAGCGTGAAGAAAATGGGTACACAAACTGCTTTGTACGACGCTATCTGGCAGTTCTGTGATGAGAAAATGCGCACAGTTCCCGGTCGTCGAGTACTACTCGTGGTGAGTGATGGCGAAGACACTTACAGCCGGGCAAATATTCGAGATGCGATCGATATCGCCCAGCGAACGGAAACGACGATTTTTGCAATCTCAACCAAGGCGGGATTTTTGGCGACGGTACCAGGCGTAGAAGCCGGGCAGGTTGCCGATAAGAAGGATCGCGATCTACTAAGTCTCGCAGAAGAAACCGGTGGGGCAGCCTTTTTTACCGGCGACATGTTATCGCTCGAGCGCTCATTTACGAGGATCTCAAAGGAACTCCGCGCGCAGTATCTCGTCACTTACAACCCGACGAATAAGAGTTACGACGGAACGTTCCGAAAGATCGATGTAAAGCTGACTCAGGGCAAGGGCGATCTAAGAGTTAGAACCAAGCGCGGGTACAAGGCGATCGCTGACAGCGTTAGACCATAGGAGCACCAAAAGAAGTTATGGCTTTGAAGTTTTCCAGATTTCAGCTTTTGATTACTCTCCTGATACTGGTCATCGCGATCTCTACATTTGACTGGAGCCATACGTCTGCGCAGACACAGTCAAAGCCAGGCAACCCTAATCCTTCCGCCTCGCCCACTCCTCGTCGCGAGGAATTGCCGCAGGACTCTGACGAAGTCGTCAAAGTCGAAACCAATCTGACGAACATCTTCTTTACCGCCGCTGACAAGAACAGGCGCTTCATTAGCAATTTGAAAGCTGAAGACATCCGCGTACTCGAGGATGGACAACAACAAGAAGTCTTCACTTTTCAGACTAATATCGATCTGCCGTTGTCCCTCGCCATCTTGATCGACACCAGCTTCTCTGAAGAGCGAACGTTGCCCGATGAGAAAATTGCGGCCCGTGCGTTTCTGGAAGATGTTTTACGCCCGGGGAAAGATGAAGCGGCAGTCGTTTCATTCACCGGAGAAACGACACTCGAACAGGGATTCACCGGCAACCTCGAACGCTTGAGGCGCGCGATCGAGCATGTCGAATTTATACCGCCGTCCGGTTACATCGGTGGCGGAGTCGTGGTGAATGGCACACCACCAATCTCGGGAACTAATCAAAGTCTGGCGGGCTCAACTGCCATTTGGGATGCAGTGTGGGCCACCTCAGAAGAATTGATTGGCGCATCAGCGGAACATACGCGACGGGCCATTATCCTCTTAACCGACGGAGACGACACCAGCAGCCGCATGAAAATGCACGAGGCGGTCGAGCGAGCGCAAAAAGCCGATGCACTAATTTACGCCATCGGTATCGGCGATCGTTATACGTACAACGTTGACGAAGGATCGCTTCGAAAGATTGCTGAACAGACGGGTGGACGAGCTTACTTTCCACGGCACGAACGCGATTTAAGAGATGCGTTTGCACAGATTCAGAAGGATCTTCGGGAGCAATATCTCGTGGCCTACTCGCCGTCTAACAAGCAACGAGACGGTTCCTATCGCCGGATTGAAATACAACTGGTGAATCCCGACCTCAAGCAGCAAAACATCAAACTCAACTATCGCTCCGGCTATTTTGCGAAGACAGTCGGCGGCGAAGCTCCTGCCCGCAAGAAAGTCCAAGAGTAGTCTCCCTGCGTCCCTCTGCGTAGTCGAGCAGGTTGAGTGGGGCAATGGAGCACCATCCGCGCGCGAGGCAATATTCCTTCCATCTATAAGACTCTTTCTTAGACTTCACGCGGCCTCGGAAAGCCCGCGCCAGAAGAACACCGAACAGGCAGAGTGACGCTGAGGTCGATCAGGGCCCCGACTACTCCATCGGTTTTGCACCTAAACTATAGAAAACAAAGGAGTGACAAACCCTTGCCAAACCTGTTATACTGCCGCGGCTTTTCGCCCGCGTTCACGTCGGAACGTCGCGAGACATTTCCCTCGCCAATCTCAGATTAGAGTCCACGAAATCTCTGATTTATTCCCCTGGTTGTTAAATAATGACCATAAATCCCTCAGACCGAGGCCGTGTCCTGATTGTCGATGACGATCAGAAAATCCTCGATCTGCTGGTCGATTTATTGGCTGCCGAGGGCTACGCCACCAAGGCAGCGCCCGATGGAGCCACCGCTTTTGACCTGGCCCTGACTTTCGGCCCAGACCTTGTCCTGAGCGATGTCGTCATGCCGGTGATGGGCGGGCTTGAGCTCTGTCGCAAGCTAAAAGAAGACCCGCGCACCTCAAATATTCCTGTACTACTGATTAGCGGAACCCGAAAGGCAGACGCTCATGGAATGGAAGGCCTTTATGCAGGCGCCGACGACTATGTCGACCTTCCGTTTCGGAACGAAGAGCTACTCGTCAAAGTGGCTCGCCTGGTCGAGAGACACCGCATCGACAAGCATTATCGCGACATTGTTGAGCAAGCCGCCGACATCATCTACACGCGTGATATGGAAGGGTATCTCACGAGTATCAACGCCTCGGGCGCCCGGTTTTTTGGTCGAAAGCCAGTTGAGCTAATAGGGAAACATCTCAGTAATCTGATCGATCCTGAAACGGCGACTCGCGATATTCAGTTAACCAGGGGTAACGAACTTCTTACACCTCTCCGATCTACGACCAAAGCCTACGACGCCAAGGGCGAGCTCCGTTGGTTGGAAGGTGTGATCACAGTCGAACGCGACTTCAACTCACAACCAATCGCAGTACGTGCCGTCGTTCGCGATATCACCGAACAGAAAGACGCTGAAGAAGCGCTCAGGGAAACTGAGAATAGATTGCGCACAGTGGTCAGTAGTGCGGCGCTCATCCTTTTCGCAACTGACAAAGACGGCGTGTTCACCATCTGCGAAGGTGAAGGCTTAAAGAGTCTTAATTTGAAACCCGGGGACCTAGTAGGTCAATCTGTATTTGAAGCTTACGCCGACTCGCCTGGCGTTGGTGAAAATATCAAACGCGCCTTAGCTGGAGAATCTTTTACAACCTCAGTCGAGCTGCAGGGTTTAGTTTTCGAAGTTCGCTACTCACCATTGACGGATGAACACAATTCAATCCTCGGCGTCATCGGAGTAGCTACCGACATCACGGAGAATCGGCGCGCTGAAGCATCGATACGGGAGAGCGAGGAGCGTTATCGCGAGCTCTTCGAAAATGCCAACGACATAATCTACACGCACGATCTCGCCGGCAACTTCACTTCACTCAACCGCAGCGGTGAGCGAATCACCGGCTACTCGCGAGAAGAAGCTTGCGCGATGAACGTAGCAGCAGTAATTGCCCCCGAGTATTTGAACATCGCCCGGGAAATGTTGGCCCAAAAGAAGACTGACTCCGTATCAACGGTTTATGAGCTGGACATTATCTCCAAAGATCGACGACGTGTTCGTCTCGAAGTCAGCACGCGTTTGATTTTTAGAGACGGCAAGCCAGTCGGGGTTCAAGGGATTGGACGCGACTTAACTGAACGAAAGCGGTCGGAAGAAGCGCTGCTCGAGAGCCGAGCGTTCTTTGATAGCTTTATGGACAACAGTCCAGCCGTAGCGTTCATGAAAGATTCTGAAGGACGGTATGTGTACGTCAACAAGCCCTTCGAAAGATTATTTGGGCAACCACTGCAGTTTTTAAGAGGGCGGACTAGTTTCGACTGGTTACCACCAATCATTGCTTCGGACACTCACAAACACGATCTAAAAATTCTTCGCGAGGGACAACCCGAAGAGATTATAGAGACAGTTCCGACTGAAGACGGAACACCCCATCAATGGTTGGTCTTTAAGTTTCCAACCACCGACTCGTCCGGCAGTCGATACGTTGCCGGCGTCGGAGTCGACATTAGCGATCGTCGCATGGCCGAAGAGGCGCTTGCCCAACAAGCACAGCGCGAGGCGATGTCGCATCGTATCTCCCAGGCAATACGTTGCTCGCTCGACAGTCACGAAATTTTCCAGACGGCCGTCAAGGAACTAGGATCTTATTTGAATGTCGATCGCTGTTCACTGTACATGCGAAATGATCGGGCGCAGTGTGCGACCAACGTCGCCGAGTACCATGCGGACGGCGTAGAACCTGCAGCTTCCGATTTCGCTCTCAGTCATTTGCAGGTCCTGGTTAAAGCTCTTGATGAAACCGGTGTGCTTCCCTTCAACAACGCTTCAGAGGATCCGCGTATTGCCGACCTTTATAAAAACATCCTGTCGAAAGCCAATGTGCAGTCGATCATGTACGTGGCCATTCGCGTCGGCGACGATGTTCCCGCGGCATTTGCTCTATCAACTACTCGAAAGATCAGGGCCTGGAGTGAATCCGACATCGCGCTCGCCAAGGCGGTAGCCGATCAAACGGGTATTGCGATTCGCCAGGCCGAACTTTATCAAAAGGCTGAAACCAGTTCGACGCGGGAAGCGCTCGTTAATCGCCTGACCATGGCCATTCGCGCATCTCTGAGTTTGTCTGAGGTCTTGCGTACGGCAACGTTCGAATTGGGCCAGGCACTTGAGGCCTCTCGAGTCCATTTGTTTCTGTATGACAGTGAAGGTGTGAGCGCGCCACTTGAGTACGAATACCTGGCGGCGGGCGCAACTAGTATCAAGCATACGGAAGTCAATTATGAAGATCCGATTGGTCGCTGGCTGCTGAAGACGAGTCAACCTTTGATCATCGATGATGCGCTAAACTACGCTGATGGACCTGCCGATTTGAGCGAGTACGTCAGGTCACACGCGCAACGGTTGGAAATACGATCTCAAATAAACTATCCGCTGATCGTGAAACGACAGTTTCGTGGTGTTTTGTGTATTCATCAGACCAATCGAATCCGACGCTGGACTGAAGACGAAGCGTCACTCGTCGAAGCGCTCGCGGAACGACTATCGATCGGTATCGCCCAGGCGGAATTGTTTGAAATGGTCGCCCGGGGCAAAACCGAATGGGAAACTACCTTCGATGCGATGTCCGACGGCATTTTCATTTTCGACCGGACCGGTGAATTGAAGCGAGTAAATCGCGCCGGCGCAGCACTCGAGGCCGTACATCCCAGGTTGCTGCTCGGGCACAAGTGTTGCGACATCCTCCGCACCAGCCAGAACGACAAGACATGTGTAGTCGAACGCGCGATTGAATCCTGTCGCAGTATCACGATTGAGATCACGCCCGACCGGTTGAATCGCCCCTTGCTCGTTTCAGTCGAACCCGTTGTAGATGAAACAGACAAAGCCATAGCCGTAGTTTGCACTGCGAGAGATCTATCGGAGCTGCGAAATGTTCAAGCCGTGGCTCGCGAACATCAGTCGTTACTAACCAACATTCTGGAAAGTGCGCGCGAGTCGATCTATGCGGTTAATCCTGACGGACGCTTTAAGTGGTGTAACAGCGCTACCCTAACGGGTCTCGGTTATGACCGCACGGATTTTATCGGGCGTCACTTGCTCGAAATGGTCTACGAGGCTGACCGAGCTCTAGTCCAGGAAAAACTCGATGCGGCCCTCAACGGGTCCCCACAGACGTATGAGATGCGCTATTTCTCTCACGATGGAAAGCTGCGATACGCAAGGGTCGATAATTCGCCACTTGTTGTAGATGGCCGCACAACCGGTGTACTGGGAATCGCGCGCGACATAACTGAACAAAAAGAAGAACGAGAACGTGCGGCTCGCGCCGATAAGTTACGCGCCCTGGGCCAACTCGCTTCGGGTGTAGCTCACGACTTCAACAACTCGCTGGCCGCAATTCTTGGTCGAGCACAACTGTTGCGCCGGCAAATTGGTGATCAGACCCTGGTACGTAACCTCGACATTATCCAAACAGCTGCCGAAGATGCGGCCGCAACGGTGCGACGAATTCAAACGTTTGCGAGGAAGTCACCCGTAAAAGAGTTCGAGATGCTCGATGCCAGGAGCCTATTGCATGACGCCGTCGAGATCACACGCACTCGTTGGGAAAATGAAGCAAGGCTGCGAGGCCTGGAGTATCAAGTAATACTCGACGCGGACGACTGTCATAACACCTACGGTAGTGCGTCAGAACTTCGCGAGGTCTTTGTAAACCTTATTGTCAACGCAGTGGACGCGATGCCTCGTGGCGGCCGTCTTTTGATCAGTTGTCAGCGGAACAGCGATCGGCTGCAGCTTGAATTCAGGGACAACGGCACCGGTATGCCTGAAGACGTTCAGCAGAAGATTTTTGAGCCCTTCTTCTCGACCAAAGGCGCGCATGGTACTGGACTCGGCTTGTCTGTAAGTCACAGCATCATTGAGCGTCATGAAGGGTCAATCAATGTCGTTTCAGAGACGGGCAAGGGCACCACGTTCGTCATAGACTTGCCGGCGGCCTTAGTGGAGTCTTCGGCAACCGGTCCAGTCGATACCGCCGAAGCTACACCGCGTCTTAAGATTCTGGTAGTCGATGATGAACCTTCGGTTCGAGAGACGCTGGCGGAGATGCTGGTAGCAGTTGCTCATGACGTCGAGCTGGCAGAGAGTGGACAGGAGGCCGTAGAAAAGATGCGATTGGGTCACTTCGATTTCGTCTTTACCGACCTGGCTATGCCGGAAATGGATGGGTGGGAAACAGCCCGAGCGATTCGGAAGTTCAGGCCCGACGTTAAGATCGTTCTGGTAACCGGCTATGGACCAACCACCGTTCCTCCAGAAGGTGAAGAGAAGCTTGTCGATGGAATTATCGGTAAGCCGTTTGACTTCGCACAGGTAGGCTCGACTCTCAATGCGTTGGCCGAACCAGCTGTCTCATCAGAGCATCAACACGTGCATTAATTAAAATTCATTATTCCCGCGCTGGCAGTAAATCCAACTCCAAAACCAACTACAATCGTTGGACCACTCCACTGGTTCTTCTCGGCCAGCATAAAGCCTGTCGAAGCACTTGATAGATTTCCGTAGCGCTGCAAGATCTCGTATGAGCTGTGAACCTTGGTAGAGTCTGGCGCCAGGTCCAGCTGCGAACAAACGCCATCCAGAATTTTCTTGCTACCCGTATGGATCAGACAATCGTCAACCTGCCCGATTGTTGATACCGGCGAATCAGGATGCTCTAGCACGTTTTTCACGGTCGTTACTGCGTAGTGCGCCCCTCGCGACGGAACACTGGGCTGCATAAAATATTGTGGACGGCCTTTGAGAAAAGGATGTGAACTGTTACTCACCATCGTCAACAGGTTCATGTCGTTTGGTTCGTCGTTGGTCAGGTGCGAGATTGGACCAAACGCGGGCTTGCCTTCTTCAGCTCCAACCAGTAGTGCAACCGCGCCGTCGCCAAAGAGCATTGATTGGATCACGAAAGTGGTATCCAGTCGCTGTTGCTCAAAAGCTTCGGGCTGCAACTTCTGCTCTCGCCTCGATCTCAGAATCTCGCGGAACCCTGAATACTCGTCACGGAGCAGCGGTGCTACATAAGGTGTGTGCGACTCAGCCATTACTACGATGGCAAGCTTGCTTCGATTGGCTGCGAGATACCATTGCGCAACTTCGATCGACTTCAGTAACACTGAACAGCCCTGGGCCTGCATGCTGACTGTCCGAAGAGAACGGGAAAGCAATCCGTGAGTCTTTCCCATGACTTCGGAGGCCAAACACGGAAGCATCTGATCGGGAGTATTCGTTGCAGCTACGAGTAATCCGATGCGATTAGGATCACCGCCCCATTCCTGGATACAGCGTCTGGTTGCATTGACAGCAAGTTCGGTAGTTGAACTGGTGGCGAACTTGGGTTTCCCGCAAAGGAAGTCTGGATAGTTTTCCAGCACTGAATAACGCTGTTCTACGCCCAATGAATTAATGGTATTGATTAGTTCGGGTGAGAATTTATGCATCAGGCTTCCAACCAGGTCCGATGTTTTGAAGACATGGTTCGGGGTAGAGGTCGCCGCTGCTAACAGATTCATCATTGTCGTTCACTTCTCCGGTGGAGGGGTTTGCCGCTGCGGGACTACGGACTTACCTTAAATCTTGCCGTTTTGTTCTCGTCCCTTCACAAAACTGTTATCAACAATCGTGCCGTAGCGTACAAAGCGGGCGGAGAGTTGCTTAAAGTCTTTACTGAGTGCAATTTACAGCTAATGGATAACAACAAGATAGATGTGTCGGAATGGATACGAAGTACACACCGATTTGATCCCGAATTGAAAAATCAAGGAGTTTTCCCAAGGCGAGTCCTTAATTTCGATGGTACGAAGATATACAGGTGGTTAATTGGTATGCAGTAGGGGACTTTGCACAAAAAGTAACATGCCAACAGTACAGTACCGCGAGCGCAGCGACCGGATGGCACACTCCACGAACCAACCATCAGAATTTAGGCGTGATGTCGAGTGTGCCACCGCCGCGCTTCGCTCGCGGTACTGTACTGATCGCTCGACACTCACCAAGATTAGAGTTTTTGTGCAAAGCCCAGTGCGGGCGGGCGTCGATCAGGTGAAGAGATATGTCCTATTGGTCCTATTAACAACCCTTTCAGATCACTTTATTTTAAATCTTCCCACTGAACTTTCGGCGATGCTTCCGAAATACAGAAAGCCATTTCTTTCCACAGCATTCGCTATTTCTGCGTAACAGTCTGGAGCCGGGTTTTGCAGGTTGTCGACAACTTTCCCCTCATTGTCGAGTCCCAGGACGAAAGAATAATGAATTGGCGCTGGTCTTAAGAACTTCGGCAATCGCATCACCATCTTTCTTACAAACGGATGCGGAAGTATGCGATCAAAAAATGCATCCCTCGGTGTAACCAACGAGAGCCAGTACCTGTCTTTTCCATTTGACGAGATTCCGTCAGGAAAGCCCGGCAAGTTATCAATGAACACTTCCGATTGTCCGGCCTTCTCGCCCCGCAGCCAAAACCGTAGTACTCGATACATCCCGGTCTCGTTCACAAGCACTGAGTTTTGATCGGGACTAACTGCAACTCCATTCGCAAAGTGGATTCCTGCCAACAGTGTGCGCGTTTGACCGGTTTTCGGATCAAACGCCATCAACCGACCGTTTGGCTGGTGCTCGATCAGATCTTCGGTGAACTGCGTCATCGGAAATTTATTCGACGCTTCGGTGAAGTAAATGATTCCATCTTTTCCGACATCAAGGTCATTCAAACATCCAAAACGAACACCATTTATTTGGTCTACAAGGGTTGTGATCCTACCTTGAGGCTCAACCTGTAAAAGACCTTTGACGGCATCGGCAACGATCAAATTTCCCGTTGCATCAACTACCAATCCAAGCGGCCGGCCTGCGGTATTGGCGAACACTCGCGGCTGTGTACCGTCCGCCTGGAGTTGAATGATCCGACCGTCATCAAATCCTGCATAGATCTTATTACTTGCGTCGAGAGCGACATCTTCCGGACCATGACCGTCTCCAAGCGGAAGTCGTTCAGTCGATGCCAGACGATTGTTCTGTTGATATTGGCCGGTCAGTGCCGGCGCAGCTGGTGGTGTCCACGCCGCCGGATTAACTGGAACTGGCGCTACCAGTAGATACACTAATGCGACTGCTACGATGAGGAGTAACGCAAGTAAGAAACGTTTTATAACGGACATTGTTGACCGGCTTTAGCGTTCGCCACGCGAGTTTTCAACTTCAGATTCCAATACGACTGACAATTGTCTAATCCCCGGTTGGTCCATTGGCTCGATCAAACGGAGGGCCTCATCCAATATCCTCCGCTGATGTTCCGGCCAGTTGGGCAGACCGGCAACCGATCCAAGCTCGCCGTTGTAGAGCGCTACACGCGGCGGCCGGACCTTCGCGACGACATCTTTCAAAACCGCCAGGGTCATTGTTGCTATTCCCGAACTTTCGATTGCTCGCGCCACCAATCCTATCGATTGATGACAGAGTTCAGACGCAGGAACCAACAAGGCAGCCTGCACTTCATATCGTTGAAGCCGCTCCACGATCTTAGGAGCAAGTTCATCAGCAACTCTTGCCGCGTCGGGTATAAAGCCTGAGAAACTCCAAAAGACCGGATTGAGCTGGCCGATGATGCCGTTACTCTCGAACTCCAGGAGACGTTCGACCGGTAGTTCCGAGTTTGCGTCTTGTTGCACGGCGGTCGGATCATATCCACGCGCCGCGAACTTCAGATCCGCGCCTTCAACTTCGATCGGAATCTCTCTAAAAGAAAGATCTCCCGACGCCGCCTGGACATCAAATCCCGGAGCACCATCGATATAAGCGCCGGCAGAGGAAATTAGCGCCAGGTTGAGCATTGGTAACGCGCGTCTTGCAGGTGTAAATGGAGCGCGCTGGTTGTTTACGAAAGGATAGTCAGATCCCAGGTCGTCCTGTCCTGCCGGTTTCCATGAACTAAAACGCAGGCGCCAATCGTCGATATCTTCAATTATCTCCACAACTACATCCCTAACCTTTTCCAATATTCAATTTTTAAAGCTTCGCGTAATAGCCAAAAGCGCCACGAGGGCGGCAATCATAGCAAGACCGAGTGCCTGTACCGAATAGCCGTGCAGACTATCGAACAGGATCTTCGTCGGATCGTTTGCCGCCAATTGATCGATTCTGACCTGGTTTCCCGTCCGTAAGGCATGGATTCGGGCCGCAATAATCCAATGTCCCACAGCAGTCGCAACTGTCAGAATCAGTAAAGAAGTTGTCTGCAAGACAAACCATAATCCACGCGACGAACTACCGCGCAGGAGTAGGCCGGTCAGCAGGGCAATCAAACCAATCACAAACCCGCTAACGTTGACGACACCCAACGATCGATTGACGATCGCACCAGCAATTTCACCGGCATTAGGAAGTGCGAAGGATCTTAATACCCCGAATGCCGCAGGCGCCACCACTACACTGAAAAAGAGTGCGGCACCTAACCAGCAAGCCACTAGAATCAAGCGGATGGAAGTGATGATGTCCGTGCTCCCTTCAATCAAACTGATCTATAGCGGCCACCAGGCGTATTTTTGGCGGCACAAAATCTGGCACTGGCACTTCTCTTGGGTCCGGAACATTTAATAACCATGACAATGCCGAATCCAGCTGTGCCTGATAGTCAATAAGGTCAAGTGACATAAAAACCTCATGACCCAACGCTGCAAATTTCTCTTTGGACCTCAGATACATCTGACGAGCAGCTCCAGGCCGGCCGATATCCAGGTGGTGAAACGCAACGGCAGACTGGATCATTGCCTGCAAAAATAACTTCTCCTTTGGACCAACTTCGCCCATCCACCGCTCTTCCCACGCATCATGGGCTGCATGAAACTCACCAGCGTTGTACAGGTCAATGCCTGCAATATATTCAATTGGATATGCAATGATGTGTGCTTCAGTATAGTGGGGCTTATCCGAGTGCATTTCAACTCGACCCTTTGCCCTTGGAGTTCAATCGCGCTGCGATGACCTTTGCGGCGGTGGCGCCGCTTCCAGTTGCTCCGCTGATAGTTGGAGCAAGTGGATTAGCGACGTCCCCGATTGCAAAAACGAAAGATTGACTGGTCTCCTGCGTACTTTGAACTTGAATATAACCAGCTTCATCCAGATCAAGCTGACCTTTAATTAACTCGGTGTTGGGTTCAACTCCGATACGCACGAGCAAACCTCCAACGGCAAGTTGAAACGGCTTGAGACCTTCTTTACGCTTTATCTCCACCGCTTCAAGGTGATCGTGACCCATGATACGTGTAACCTGCGACTCAGTAAAAACAGTGATGCGATGATCGGTTTGGAGTTTTTCTACAAACTCGCGCCGGGCCCGCAAAGTCTTGCCACGGTGGACCAGGGTTACAGTCGGACACACCTCAGCTAGCGCCAAAGCATTTTCAGCAGCAGCATCTCCGCCGCCGATTACGCAAACATCACGCCCGGCGAACTTTTCCCGGTCACGCGCGCCAGATTCGATAATTCCCTTTCCGGTAAATTCTTGTTCGCCTGAAATACCAAGCGATCTTCGTCTAACTCCGGTAGCAATGATGATTGAAATTGAACTCAATTTCTCACCACTTCGCAGCGTGGTTCTTCTAGCTTTCAGATCTACAGATTCGATCTGAGTCTGGGTCCAGAGGTCGAAACCAGCTTCTTCGACTTCACGCGAGAAGAGGTGTGCCAGCTCTTCACCGTTTGCCGTTTTCAGGCCCAGGTAATTTTCGACTTTGTTGTAGACATGCCACAACTGCCCGCCAACACGAGTGTGTTGTTCAAGTACAAGGGTGTCGAGTCCGAGCTCATCACACCAGAATGCCGCGGAAAGACCGGCGGGACCGGCTCCGATGATTACGACGTCGTACATTTAATAAGCATCTGACGCGGGAATGGAAAAAGAGCTATTGATCATTCTCATTTCTCATTTCGTAATTAAAGCGGGCGGCCCATCCATAAAATGAAAAATGAGCAATGGAAAATGAGAACTAATCCGCCACCTAATCAAAACTCCGACACAACCTCTTCCGGCATAAGCCCCGAAACCACCAGTTCTCCATTCTCATCCGCAAACTTTACTGCCGAAGTAAGCTCGCGATCATCTTTCTGCCATCGACCACTTGGACTACGCTCGCGCCGGTTCAGCCCATCGACGACACTTGATAGATCTCGACGCGTGATTCGGGGCCGGACCACAGTTTCTGCCCAGGAGTAATAAGGATAGTCAATTCGATAGTACCATCCGTTATCCGAAGGCATCGACACCACAAACAGTTCACCTTTAGCGAACCTGGCAATCGCCATGAACGGTACTAAATGGGTGGCAGGATTGAACCCGTGTGCGCCGAACAAGTCCTGGGCCAGGGTTATCAGCGTCACGCCGGTTGCGCCTAGTTCTTGAACTCGAGATTTTGCTGATTCGAAACTTTGCATGGAAGTGGAAATTCGGTGCCAACCATCCCGCCATAACGATTCGAAGGCTGCCGGATTCGAGAGCAGTGGTTCGACCTGCGGGAGCACGGCCTCGTATGCACGCGCGTCGTCCGTCACTGCTTCGTTCAAAATAGAGCCGGCCAGCGGCGATACAGTATCTTCATTCGGAAAGGCCTGATCATTACCCTGGATTGCGAGGCTGACGCAAACTCCATCTTTGGAAGAGTATTCTGAAAAGTCGCCGGCTTCGGCTGCGGCAATGAGTACGTCTCGATATTTAAGAGCTCGTTCGCCGTTCAGAACGGTCCACACAGAGAGAACGCCATCAGTATCGAAATGATTATTAGTCACAAGCTCGATACCTTGTGTGAGCGATGCCTTGCTGGGTGACGCAACCAGGTTGAGCGCAATCTCCGTTGAAGTGTCGGCCTTCAGTTCGGGAGGAGTTTCGTTGCCGACCCAATGGGAGAAATGGACGCTATTTGGCACAGTTCCATCAACTGACAGTTTTGGAACGTTTGCGATTGCCTCACTGTAAAACTCGAATCTCATTTCTGGACCTCGATTTTGGAGTGCGCCGGCCTCGCGGCGCTTTGTTATAAAGACGAATCCCTATGTTACTAGAGAGTTGGGCAGTTTGAAGACTACCGTAGCGATGTCCGGGATAACAAAGCGCCGGCAGGCCGGCGCACTCCATGGGTTTGACTTGATTCCGCTATTTCAGATTAGGATACATCAATCAAACAAAACTTAGACACGAGGAGAGGCGATGGAAGAAATCAGCTCAACCGAGCTTAAAAAAAGACTTGATGCCGGTGATGCCATTCAGATCATTGATGTGCGAGAAGACAATGAAGTAGCGCTTGGGACAATACCCAATGCCAAACATATTCCTCTAGCACAAGTGCTGGCACGAATGAGCGAGATAGAGCCGGATCAGGAGACTGTCGTTTATTGCAAAATGGGTGGCCGGAGCGCCAGAGCAATTGACGCTCTTCAACGTTCGGGGTTCGAGGGGAAATTAATTAATTTGCGTGGTGGAATTATCGGCTGGTCCAGCGAGGTTGATCCATCCTTGCCGCGATATTGAGCGACGTCATTGGTCAGTTGTCCGTGGTCCGTTGTCAGTTGGATTGGTTATGACCACGAACAACTGACAACGAACCACTGACACGGACTAACAATATTTCGACCATCCAGGGGCGCTGTTCGTCTAAGAGTGTGAAGAAGAGCTCCGGCAATGTGGCTTTGCCCGAACGCATAAGAGGTCAAGACTATCTCTCCTCTGCCATTGCTCGTTCCAATCAAATTCAAAGAGGAGACTAGAATGACTTCAAAACTAATCGGCTGCTCGTTATTCCTAATGAGCCTTCTACCAGCCGCTTCCATCGCACAAGAGCGAATAATTACAAGACCGGAAAGACGTGAACTTCGGCTCGATCGCCGCGAAATTCGCACCGACAACAGAGAGCTACGAGTTGACGGGCGCGACTTGCGAAGCGATGTATACGATCGACGCGGCGATGTTCGTGAGTTAAGACAGGATCGGCGAAACGATGCGTCACGAGCTGAGCTACATGCCGATAGAATTGCAATCCGAGCGGATAAACGCGAGGTGTTTCAAAGCAGGCGTGAACTGAACCTGGACCAGCGAGATCGTCGTCGCGATGTAAGAGATCTGCGGCGAGATTTTCGACGCGCGAGGCGTTACTGAAACTTTGGGCTTTGGACTTTGGGCTTTGGACTCTGTGCTTCGAAGTATGCAGATTGAATAATCATCTAAATTCCGACCTCGGGAATCCGCAAGCACGATATCAAAAATCCAAAGACCTAAGTCCGAAGCCCTATCCCATCAATATCTTCCCAAGATCGATAAAGCGGCTCAGCCTGGTAATCTCCATACCTTCCTGACACTCGAGCCGGCAGGAAAGCGCTGGACGATCACTCTCCTCATCCTGGCCTTCCATTCGATACCAGACCTGGCAATTGGTGCACTCACCATTCCAACAAAAGTCCCCGTACGAGATCGTCTTGATCGACAGGTACTGAAAACAACGCAACAACCGATTCTTTTCCGGAACATCTACCGTGCGTCCAAGGATCGTAATCTGGACCAACTTCTCGAACGGATCCAACAGATCCGTCCCCATCTCCGGTGCTTCGTTGTCGACGCGTTCCTCAGCCATAAATAGCCGCAGTATAATCTCTCCGTCCTGAAATTCGCACTTCCAAATGGGCCTGTTAGACTTTGACAGACCTGAATCTGTGTCCTACCTTTAATGTATTTCCTGCAGTTTACGGGGGTGCATGATTTGGCCTTAGTTATTTATGTTAAGCCAGGCTGTCCTTACTGCCAGCAGGCGCGAGATTTTTACAATTCCAAGGGCATTAAGTTTATTGAGTACGACGCCCAGAATGATCGCGCCCGGCGTGCAGAGATGTTCGCGTTTTCGGATGGCGATCCCACTGTTCCTTGTATTGTTGAAGACGGTAAGTACATAGGTTCAGGATGGGGCACGCCCCCACGCGGTTGAACGGTTCACGATTGACCGGCCGTGCGCCGGTTTTACAAAAACAACTTCTAGTCTCCCGACTCCCATAGTCTGTCGTTGCCATCAAAAGCGGAGTTCAACAACCAACATAGTCAGCCTGATTAAGAGGTGAAACATGAAGACCCCAAAACAACGTCTGTTGATGCTCGCGTTTTTCATGGCCTGTTCACTGACAACTTTTAGCTCTGTCAACGCCCAAGCAAACGGCGCTGCCGGCGCTCCCCAACCACCCATGGCAGAAAAGAAAACAAAAACAACCGACATTCACGGCTACACCATGGTAGACGACTACTTCTGGCTCCGTGAAAAAACAAATCCGGCCGTGATGGCTTATCTACAATCGGAAGACAGTTATACCGAGTCAGTAATGAAGCCAACCGCCGCCCTTCAACAGCGGCTATACGACGAGATGCTCAGTCACATTAAACAAACTGACACCACCGTTCCGTATCGTTGGGGGAATTACTTTTATTACAGCCGCACGACTGAGGGGAAACAGTACCCGGTCTACTGCCGAAAAAAGGGCAACGTGGACGCACCTGAGGAGGTGGTGCTGGACCAAAACGAACTGGCGAAAGACCAGAAGTTCATGTCGCTTGGCGAATTCGTCCCCAGTGACGATGGAAACTTGTTGGCGTTCACTACCGACAATACCGGCTATCGTCAGTACACGCTGCAGGTAAAAGATTTGCGAAATGGCGAGATGTTGCCCGAACGCATCGAACGGGTAAACAACGTTGCCTGGGCCACCGATAACAAAACACTTTTCTACGTCACCGAGGATGCCGTCACTAAGAGAAGCGACAAGTTTTTCCGGCACGTACTTGGCTCAGACGCAAACGATCTCATCTACGAGGACAAGGACGAACTATTCGACATCGGGACCTTTCGATCGAGAGACAAAGCAGTAATCTTCCTCGAGTCGTCCAGCAAGACCTCGACCGAGGTTCTTTATCTTCCTGCTTCTGATCCGAATGCAAAACTTAAGATCATTATTCCTCGCAGTCCTGACCACGAATACGATGTAGATCACCGTGACAACCTGTTCTATATACGCACAAATAAGGGGGCCAAGAATTTCAAGGTCGTCACTGCGCCTGTAAGCGATCCTTCCGAGAAAAACTGGAAAGAGTTTATCGCTCCCAAACCGGAAGTGAAGATCGAAGGCATCAGCATGTTTGCCAACCACGCTGTCCTTTCAGAGTGGGAAAATGGCCTGCAGCAACTGGAAGTAGTAAATCTCAAGACAAATAAACGAAATCGAATCGACTTTCCAGAGCCGGTCTACTCAGCTGGTCTAAGTTCGAACCGGGAATTCGATACCTCGATTGTTCGTTACAGTTACAACTCCATGGTAACTCCAGGTTCCGTGTTCGACTACAACATGGACACCGGGAAGTCGGTGCTTTTGAAGCAAACAGAAGTGCCTGGTGGTTTTGATCGCGCGAATTACAAGTCGGAACGCGTATTTGCAACAGCTTCGGATGGAACAAAGGTACCCATGTCGGTTGTCTATCGCAAAAATGTGAAGCTGGACGGCTCGGCCCCTCTGTTGCTTTACGGGTACGGCTCATATGGAATTTCGATTCCTCCGACGTTCTCTTCCACTCGTCTCAGCTTGTTGGACCGCGGTGTGGTCTATGTAATTGGACACATCCGAGGCGGAGGTGAGCTTGGAGAAGAGTGGCGACAAGCGGGAAGAATGATGAACAAGATGAATACGTTCACCGACTTCATCGCTTGCGCCGAACATCTCATTAAAACCAAATACACTTCAAAGGATCGCATCGTTATTCAGGGTGGTAGTGCCGGCGGTCTTTTAATGGGCGCCGTTAGCAACATGCGGCCAGATCTCTTCAAGGCAGTTGTGTCGCAGGTGCCCTTTGTAGATGTAATGAATACGATGCTCGACGCGTCTTTGCCTTTGACGACGAGTGAGTACATCGAATGGGGCAACCCAAACGAAAAACCCGCTTTCGATTACATGCGACAGTATTCACCTTATGACAATGTCGGGAAAAAGGATTATCCGGCGACGCTAGTAAAGGTTTCGGTGAATGATAGCCAGGTGCCTTACTGGGAAGGCGCAAAACTGGTGGCCAAGATGCGGACCATGAAAACGGACCACAATCCTCTTTTGCTGAAGGTCAACTTTGGGGCAGGACATGGGGGCGCATCAGGTCGCTACGATGCCTTACATGAGACCGCTTTTGACTATGCCTTCATGCTCTGGCAAATGGGTATTGATAAGTAGCTCGTGGGAATTTCTCTGCGTCCCTTAGCGGGCCTCTGCGTCTCTCTGCGATGCTCTATAGGATCAAAGTGAGTCTTACATTTGAGTCGAAAAGACGCCGAGGGACGCCGAGAACCGCTGAGTGACGCAGAGCTAATGGACCATGGACTACACCTACTTATCACGCTAGTTGTAAGAGTAAGATGAACAAATTGGACCAATCAGTCGGGTTGCTCGTCCTGGTCCTGTTAGCCTGTGTTCCTTCCCTCGCTCAGCAGACACCGGCTGAGGATAGTGTAATCAGGATAAAGACAGAACTCGTCCAAACTGATCTAACCGTGCTCGATAAGAATGGGCAGTTCGTAAGTGGCCTGAAGCCGGAAGACTTTGAGCTAAAATGGGATGGTAAGCCTCAGCCTATTCTATTTTTCGAACGAGTAGCCACGGGCTCCGAGACCGAAGCTCGCCAACTAGCCGCCGCCTCAAAGTCAACAAATTCTCCGAAGCGCTCGATCAATGAAGAACAAGACTTGAACTCGGATCGAGTTCGAACAATCTTTTTCTATGTTGACGACACTCATTTGAGCGCTGAAGGCATCGCTCGTGCTCGAAACGCGTTGTCTGTATTCGTTGATAAAGAAATGAAGCAGAACGACCAGGTGGCAATCGTTTCGACAAGCGGACAGATTGGATTCCTCCAACAATTAACAGACAACAAAACAGTTCTGCGCACCGCCATTTCACGACTCGTCACCAAGCGCGTCGGTGAAGGTTACACAGGAAAGACCCGTATAACCGAGTACATGGCGAGCCAAATTATGAACTACAACGACAAAGGCTTGTTTGCGTATTTGATGGAATCAACCAAACTTGAACAACAAATGGGAGCCGGAAGCCGTCACGGCGACCACCGCACCTCAAGCTCCTATTCCGCCGAGCCCTACTTGCGAAATCGTTTGCGTCAAATCGAACAACAAGGCCGCCTCAGCGCAAAACAAACCTTGACGACGCTTCAAAGTTTGCTGAACACAACCACAAGCCTGGCAGGTCGTAAATTATTGTTCGTCCTCTCTGACGGCTTTCTCGTGCAGCAACAAGATGCCGACGTTACAGAACTCTTGCGTGGTGTCACAGAGAGTGCGGCGAAAACAGGAACAGTGATTTACACGATCGACTTGCGTGACACTTCTTCAATCTCCTCTATTGATGTTAGTACGAATGACGCTATCGATTTCTCATCAAGGACGTCGGGTCTGCAAATGTCGGAACGCACTGCTAACCGGGAACCGCTACAACGAATGGCGGACGAAACCGGTGGCCGGATACTGCTAAATCCAAACTCGATTCCTGCCGAGGTAGCTGACGCACTGCAAGAGAGTGCGGACTACTATCTGCTTGCATGGCGACCTGAGAATCCAGATCAGCGTACCAGCAAGGCTCGGTTGAACGTCGTGGTTCGCAATCATCCCGATCTGCGTGTACGTTTGCGTAAGAAGTATTGGACCCCGCCGAGCTCAGAAAATACAAAAAAGGCGAATTCGGCTATTGCCGAGGAGAACCGGGCCGTTGAATTGCAAACTGCTCTCGGCTCACTCTATGCGCGCACCCAGGCTCCAATTCAGTTATCGACCGGATTTATAGCTGCAGCCATACCTGGGAGTATGGCACTCAAGTTATCCATGCAAATTGATCCCGAGCAGTTTTCTCAGGTCCTTGAAGGCGATACCAAAAAGACTGAGCTTGACGTGATGGGCGCTGCTGTCGATGATCGCGGTGTTATCTCGACCTTTAAACAACTCCTCACGATTACGCCGCAAACACTTGAGAATCATCAACCGGTGATCTGGCATCAGGAATTGACTGTACCGCCTGGTCTTTATCAAGTAAGGGTCGCCATTCGAGAACGAGCCACGGGTTGGACCGGCAGCGCTTTGCAGTGGATCGAGATTCCGGATTTGGCGCAATCAAAGTTGCAAATGAGCAGTCTCTTCATCGCTGAGCGCAAAGATGATGGAACACCTGCAGGTCCAGCTCCAGTGAAGGTGAGCGTCGACCATAGCTTTAAAAAGGGATCCGTTCTTCGTTATCAAACCTACCTGTATAGTTCGAGTGCTGAGGGGCTCTCAAATCTTGAAGTAAGGGCCGGCGTGCTCAGGAACGACCAGCGCATTATGATGACGCCTCAAGCTAAAGTATCTTTCATCAACGCGTCCAATCAGCGAGGCATGCCCTATTGGTCTGAAATTCCATTGAGCAGTTTATCCCCGGGTCGCTATGTACTGGTTGTAACTATTTCCGATTCAAAGGCACATTCAAGTACCACGCAACAAATAAACTTTCGAATCGAATAAAAAAACTGCAGTGTGGATCTAGCCTCATTTCGCCCGTGGATCCATCTTCACCACAAGCCGCTGTGTCAATGTCTCTCCATCGACAATCAATCGCACTGTGTAATTGCCGGGAAGAACAGTAGGCCGTGGACCAAACCCTTCTCCACCGCCACCACCTGGAGCTCCTTGTCGAGCAGTGCGAGGCGGCGGAGTAGGTCTTAGGTCCCATACCCAGCGATGCATCCCTTTTGCTGCCGATAATGGTTCCGGAGTCGGCCTCCAAAACGCCGGAATATTCAATGTGTCGGGATCAACCGGGGCCGGTTTGTCAGCACTTGAATAACGACGCACCAGGTCGCCCGCCGGATCCAGGATCTCCAGCACCACTGGTCCATCCGAAGCAGCGCCGAGGTAATAGTCAATTACTGCTCCAGCCGGAGGATTCTCCGCGAGGGCTTCATCACGTGGAATAGGAGTTCCATTGTCGCCGCTTTGAATGATATTGATCGCAACCGCCGGTTTGAAAAGAAATGCTTTGTCGTTTGCTATAGCTCCTTTTACCTGTCGCAGAGGAGTGATGTTGTCTATTACCCAGAAGCCACGGCCGTGCGTCGCCACGATCAAATCGTCGCCATGAGCTGCGAGATCCCGAGCAGAAGCGGGCGGCAAATTTAACTGCAACGGTTGCCAGTTATCCCCATCATCGAACGACACAAATACGCCAAGCTCAGTGCCGGCGAAGAGCAACCCTTTTCTTTGCGGATCCTCTTTCACAGTTTGCAAATAAACGCCGGAAGGCAAGCCCCTGGTAATTTTCTGCCATGTCTTACCTGAGTCCTTAGTTCTATAGATGTAAGGTTCGTAGTCTTCTAACTGGTGGCGCTCGACGGCCGCGTACGCTTCGTTCACGTCGAAATGCGACGCCTCAATCATCACCACCTTACTCCAGGAAGTAACCGCTGCGGGTGTAACGTTCTGCCAGGTCTTGCCATCGTCATTGGTGAGATGGAAAAGGCCATCATCAGTTCCGATCCACAACATCGGTGCCCGCAAGGGAGATGGCGCAATCGTGTAGATTACGCCGCGACGTTTGTCGGGTGGACCATCAGCGGCTGCGGCCTCGTTGAGATTTGCGGGAACGCCCGGGTCTTCTCGAGTCAAATCCGGACTGATCTGAGTCCAGCTTTCGCCTCCGTTTGTGGTTTTGTAGAGGTATTGATTTGCATAATAGAGTGCTCGCGGATCGGCCTTTGAAAAAACGAGCGGTTGAGTCCATGCATGCCGGAATGGACCACCGGCCTTCTCCGGTGACACGTTCTGCGAGGCCCCGGTTTCGACGTTGCAGCGAGTAACGGTACCGCCAAACAGAAATTCCGGGTGCAGTGGATCGGGAGCTGTATAACCAGCCTCGCCACCTGCACAGAGGCCGGCCCAGTCCCGGTTTGAAATTTCACCGTGGTTACTCCTTGATGGAACCCCGATAGCTCCGCTGTCTTGTTGGGCACCCGTGATCCAGTAGGGAAACCGAAAATCAGGAGCTACGTGATAAATCTGTGCTGTCGACTGGTTGTACCATGAACTCCACGTCTCGGCCCCATCCTCAGTCACGATTGTTCCCTGGTCGCTGGCTGCAATCATTCGTTTGGAATCATCCGGATTGATCCAAAGTTGATGATAGTCGTCTCCTCCGGGCGCTCCTTTAATCGCAGTCCAGTTCTTACCGCCGTTTGTCGACTTGTATATCGAAGTGTTTTGAACGTAGACCGTGTCAGGATCTTTTGGATCTGTAGTGACCTTATTGAAGTACCAACCTCTTCCCCAGATGCGAGCGTCGGCTGAAATCTTGGTCCAGGTCGCTCCGGCGTCGTTGGAAGAGAATAATCCGCCCTCCTTTGCGTCCACGATGGCATACACGCGGTTTCGATTAAGTGGTGCGACAGCCAACCCGATTCGACCAAGCCCTTCCACAGGCAAACCCGACGTGAGAGGTAGCCAGGTGCTCCCGCCATCAGTTGATTTGAAGATGCCGCCTCCTGGTCCATTCGCCGGTGTGTAGATAAACCAGGGTGGTCGCCGAACGTTCCACATCGCTGCGTAGATCGTTTGTGAGTCAGTGGGATCAAATGCCAGGTCAATTGCGCCAACATCATTGTTCCTGAAGAGTACCTTTTGCCACGTAGTGCCTCCATCGCGCGAACGATAGACACCGCGATCTGGATGTGGTCCATAGACGTGGCCCAGTGCAGCGACAAAAACCACATTTGGGTTCTTTGGATCGACAATAATTCTACCGATCTGACGAGTTCCTTCCAGGCCGAGATGCTTCCAACTTTTTCCACCATCAAGCGTTTTGTAGATACCATTGCCAAATGATATTGAGTCGCGCATATCAGCTTCGCCGGTGCCTACATAAACAATCTCGCCATTCGAAGGTGCAACTCCAATCGCGCCGATCGAAGCAACTCCCTGAGAATCGAAGATTGGTTTCCAGGTGCGGCCGGAATTCATGGTCTTCCACACTCCGCCGCCTACTGAGCCGAAGTAGTAGGTGCTGAGTTGACCGGGCACACCGCTAACGGCATTCACCCTTCCGGCCCGGAATGGCCCAACGTTACGCCAGCGAAGTCCCTCAAAGAGGCTTAAATCAATCTTGTCCTGCGCCAACACTCCGGAAACCGAAAAAATGAATACAAATAATAGAGCAGCGACGACAAGCGCTTTAAAACGCACAGTTAACCGTCCGTTCATCAACTAATCTCCTCAATTCATGAAAGCTTTATACCCTTGGTCTAAGCGGTGTGATAGACACAATCATACACCGGATCGGTTATCGGGTTGCGGCACAGCGATACTTGGGGGTTAAATATACCCCCAACGAAAGCGATGCCTGTCCGACGGCTTCGATTGGGACTGCGGCGCAATCGAAGATACTGGAACGCGGACTCTGAATTTGGATCAAATGGTCGGTTCGACACTGGGGAATTACAAGATCCTCGAAAAGCTCGGCGAGGGCGGTCAGGGAACAGTCTATAAGGCGATCGACTCGAAGCTCGGCCGCACCGTTGTAATCAAAGTCTTACCCGCTGAGCTCACTGCAAAAGAGGCCAATCTAAAGCGTTTTGAACGAGAAGCGCGTCTCGCTTCAGCACTGGACCACCCCAACATCTGCACCATCTTCGATCTCGATGAGATCAACGGTATCCATTTCATCTCGATGCAGTTCATCGAGGGTCGCAACGTTCGTCAGCTCGTCAACGGGCGACCACTATCACTTGAAAGTGCTCTGTCCATCACGCTTCAAACCGCCGACGCTCTGGCGGCTGCTCATTCCCGTGGAATTATTCATCGCGATATAAAAGCTGGAAATGTGATGGTGACGCCCTCGGGCCAAGTTAAGGTCCTCGACTTTGGTTTGGCCAAACTCCTGGATGAAGAAGCCGCCCGCACTTCCGGAATTCACCATACCGAACTGACCGAAGTCGGAATCCCATACGGCACGGCAACCTATGCGGCGCCTGAGCAAGCTCGTGGTGATCGCGTGGATGCGCGCGCCGATATCTTCTCGACCGGCGTTCTCCTTTACGAGATGTTGACGGGCACATGGCCCTTCCGTGGACAAACAGCAGTCGATGTACGTCACGCGGTGCTGCACGAAGAGCCTCCCAGATTGGCGAGCGTCAGGCCGGGTCGTGTTCCTCCTCGACTGCAGCAAATACTAGACAAAGCTCTCGCGAAAGATGTTCGAGACAGGTATCAAAAGATCTCGCTCTTTGCGGATGATCTTCGTTCCCTTATACGTGAACTCGGCACCGAAGCAATGCGAGGGCTCGATGAGACTGTCACAGTCGCTCCCAAATATCTAAACACTGGTGGCGCAGTGACCCGCGCGTTACGCTGGCTTACGGGTTCTAAGAGTGCGGAAAACCAATCTGGAATTTCTGGCGGGACACGCAGTCCACAAATCGTCGATGGTCACCAAAGTCCGTTAACCAGTTTGAGTGAGGGCGATCGCAAAAGCGTCGCGATTCTTCCCTTTCGAAACGTTGGCAACGATAAAGAGATCGATTTTTACGAGTTCTCGTTAGCAGACGCAGTAATCACAGAACTCGCCCGCGTTCGATCGTTAATTGTTAGACCTTCATCAGTCATCGTTAAGTATCAGAATAAGGCAATTGAGCCTGACGAAGCGGGCCGTGAACTCGTCGTTGACGCTATTTTAACTGCTACGTTCCTGCGAGCGGGCGATCGACTGAGGGTCACTGCGCAACTCCTGGATGTCGGCAATAGCGAGATTCTTTGGAGCGAGCGAATTGACGCCGACGCCAGCGACATCATCGGGGTGCAGGACACGATCGTTAAGCGCATCGTCGAGGGCTTGCGACTTGAGCTGAGTCCGGATGAGGAAGTCGAACTGGCCAAGGGGGCAACTGCCAATGCCGCAGCTTCAGATGAATACCTGAGAGGCCGAGATTGCCTCGCGACGTTTATCTATCACACGATTGAACGTGAACAACTCGACTCGGCGATGGAGCATTTTCGGCGCGCAACTGAGATTGATCCAAAGTTTGCGCTGGCTTATTCAGCGTTAGGGAGTTGTTTCGTCAATCGCGTTTTGAAAGGACTGGGCCAGACCGGAGATCACGATAAAGCCAAACATGCATTTCGCAAGGCGTTGTCCTTAGATCCAAAGCTGCTTGAAGCGCGAATGCAGATGGTCTTCATCTATCTGACCGGCGGCCAAAAACAGAAAGCGCGGGCCGAAGTTGAACTCTTGCGACGTGAATATCCCAATGACGCTGGGGTGCAGTTTGTGCGTGGCGTGGTAGCTCGACTCGATGGGGAATATGAACGAGCGCTTAGAGCCTTTGCTCGAATGGCGCGTATCAGTCCAACGGATCGAGTGGTAGCCAGCTACAATCGCAGCCGCATCTTCATGTACCAGCGCAACTACGATCAAGCGTTGCGAGAATTGGATGAAGGCGCCCAGCTTGAGCCCGAACATCCGATGATCAAAGTCTTTCGCGGTCGGGTTCTCTATTACCGCGGAGAAGTAGCTGCCGCCTTAAATGTTTTGGAGCAAGTGCTGGAATCTCATCCGCAAATGGATGGCATGCGTCCGATTTTGGCAATTTGTTTTAGCGCCATGAGCCAACATACTAAAGCTAATGAGCAGTTGACTCATAAAGTCAGGATGGTCGCGGAAGCGGATTACGACATCTCTTATTGGCTGGCCTCGGCGTACCTCTTGCAGGGACGACAAGTGGAAGCATTACGCTGGCTCGAGACAGCTATCCGGCTTGGTAATGAAAACTATCCATGGTTCGAGTCAGATCCAAATTGGACGGATATGCACGAGGATCCTCGCTTCGTTGAATTAATGAAGCGCATCAAAGATGCACGCAGTCTTAGTGGGGATCTTTCTGAATGAAGACTTTTGTTGTCGGAGATATCCATGGTCGTTGCGCTCAGCTGCTTAATCTGCTGGATATGTTGCCGCGAGATCCCGCCGTCGACTCGTTAATATTTTTAGGGGATTTGATCGACCGCGGTGCCGACGCTCCCGGTTGCGTGGAACACGTCGTCAACTTGTGCACTGAGAATCCAGAAAGAGTTGTTTGCCTGCGTGGGAATCATGAGCAGATGATGATGGACTTTGTCGATGGAGTTAACAACGTTTGGCTCTCTTCGGTGGTTGGTGGGGAAAAAACTTTTGAGCAGTACACAGGTCGTTCTGTTCAGATCGACAGCGAGGAAGATCTGAGGGAGCTGCGTAGCGATCTGCAAACTCATTTACCTGCCAGGCATCTGAACTTCATTCGTCAGACTCCGTTCTTTCATGAAGACGACTTTGCCATCTATGTCCATGCTGGTTTGGAAGAAGGTAAACATCCGCACGAGAGTTCGGAGGTTTCCCTGTTGTGGTTGCGGAACATGGACTTCTTCAAAAACTATCGTGGCAAGCCGTGCGTCTTTGGTCACACGCCTACGCCTTTGTTGCCATTGCGAGGAAGGTTGGGGCGTCATGGAATTTACATGTCGCACAGCGCCGTGGGTCTCGACACGGGCTACAATCACGACTCACCACTCTCCTGCCTGTCTTTACCCGATTTTAATCTCTATCAGACTTACGCTGACGGACGAGAAGAGACTCATCAAATCACTTCATTCATTCCCGAAGCTCTAAAGCAGATGCAACGCAAAGCCGGCTTCTCAAGCAGGGATTAACACCGCCCCGGGGTTATCCAACTCCCAGAATCATGCAGTTAGGATGGTGGGCAGAGCGCGCTAACATTCAACTTCCAGTATCGGATCCAGCGCTGCCCCGCTGGTCTAGAGAAATCAAGCGCTCAATAGAAATTTAGGATCTGACAGAAGTGAGACTTAGCGGGGCGGCGCTGGGACTGACAGTGGGAGATGAATGTGCATGCCGCTCTGCCCACCTTCCCAACTGCATTATTCTGGTGAGTTGCTCAATTTGGCACCCTTCCCAACTGCTCAGTCCGGCGGTATTGGTCTCTAATTTTAAGTGGTGCGATTGAGGATATAATCGGCAATCAGGCGGAGCGTATCGGTGGGTCGATCTATCTTTGCAAGAGCAGTGCAAGCCGCGGAGTGAGCTTCCCTCGCTGCGGTCTTCGTTTCTTCCAATCCATACAGCCCCGGATAAGTAGCTTTAGCAGAACGTGCATCCTTCCCCGGTGTCTTTCCGAGATCTTCAGCAGTCGCAGTCACGTCCAGCAGGTCATCAGTAATCTGAAACAACAAGCCCAGTTGCGCAGCGTATTCTGAAACCGCACTCAACTCCTCCGAGTTTGCCTCGGCGATAATCGCTCCTGAACGTGCTGCCGCAACTATCAATGCTCCGGTCTTAAGTCTGTGAATCTCTTCTAATTCTCCAGCTGATACCTGGCGTGCCTCGGCTTCAATATCGAGCGCCTGACCCGCGACCATTCCTTCCGGGGTTCCTGCCGCTCTTGCCAGTTCTGTAATCAGAGCCACCTTGATACGGTCACTTAGCAATTCATCCTGTGCGATTGTTTGAAAGGCCAGCGTCTGAAGAGCGTCGCCCGCCAGGATGGCAGTGGCCTCATCAAATCGGACATGACACGTCGGCCGTCCGCGTCTCAGGTCGTCGTCATCCATTGAAGGAAGATCGTCGTGAATGAGCGAGTAGGTGTGAATCATTTCAAAGGCGCACGCAGTTTTTAACATCGCGTCAAGCCTTGCGCCGAAGGTTTGCCCTGTTGCCAGGATCAGCGCCGGACGAAAACGCTTGCCACCCGCGAACACACTCCACCGGATTGCCTGGTTTACCCGTTCAGGAGAAATAGCATTGGAAGGTAAGAGACTGTTCAGCTCGACTTCGACGAGTGATCTGTTGCGGGCAAGTAGAAACTCTAGCTCAAGTGCACTTTGGGCTATCACGTCAGAAGACATTCTCATCCTCGCGGTCGCCCGGAGCATCGACTGGCTCGTTGAAGGGACTTACAACCGTTCGCCCCTGGTTATCCCTTAGCAGAACTTCAATCCGGCGTTCAGCCTGGCTGAGACGTTCCTGGCACTCTCTTGAAAGTCGGATTCCCTGTTCAAAGAGGTCCAGACTCTTTTCGAGTGGCAGATCGCCGTCCTCCAACTGGTTAACAATTTTTTCAAGCGCTTCGAGTGAGGCTTCGAAACTACGTGGCGACTCTTCCATAAGCTTCATCACATCTTTCGGTTCTATCTATTTCGGCCGCGTGACCGGCGCGGCCTAACCTTCGGCGCACCAGTATTTTGGTCCGCGCCACCAATCGCCGGCAATTCCTTCACAACTCCATCAACAACTTTCTGCGTTAGGGTGTCGTCCTTTACCTCGACGATCTTCCATCGATCTGCGTCGCGCTTCAGAGTAAATTCCATCGTTCTGTCTGAGACGGGCGCCGACGCATGAGCTGTGTCACCTTCGGTTTTTAGGGTGACAAAGGACGGGACCGCCAGGGCAACAAACAGGAAGGGTTTTGGCTCTGATTTTGATGCAAACTCCTTCACCTCTTTCGACACCTCATCGCGAACAATCTGTCTTACGCTTGGCATCAGGGCAGGCAACACTTTATCAATCTGCGTTTGAACCGCACCACTCAAAGCGCTTCCGTATCGACCCGCGGCCTTTTCGCTCACTGCCTTCAGCAAATTCTGACTGATCGCTTCGTCGTCGATAAATTTTTCGAGCTCAGGCATATCGTTTCGCTGAGCGGCGTCCAGGAGCAAAGCAACTGAGTAAGAAGGCGTAGTCTGATAATAACGCCAGCCAAAAAAAGCTCCAGCCGCAACGACAATCAAGCCGACCAGAAAGAGTACTGCAAGAACTGCCAGCACCTTGGGCCATCGACGACGCCGGGTCGCACCTGCTGGTCGGGCTCCTGGAGGGCCATCCAGGTTTATGACGATGCGTTTGCGGGCTGGCTCTTGTTCCATACTTTTCAATCGTTATTCTTCAACACGTTCCACGCGTGTGTGAAGGTTACCCTTATTAACTCTTACCTTAACTGTTTGACCCACATCTACTGTAGCTGCGTCGCGAATTAACTTTCCTTCAGCATCCTGGGCAACCGCGTACCCGCGTTGCAGAACCGCAAGTGGCGACAGGGCATCGAGCGAAGCTGCGGCAATCGCCAGCCTTTCACGCCCCATTTGTACACGATCATCTATCGCATTCGTAAATGCAAATGAGACGGCCTCAAACTGTGACTTCACGGTCGACATTCTTCGTTGCAACTCTGACGGCGATAACTTTAAAGCGATTGCATTCGTGCGTGACTCCGCGTGTCGCAACGACTGGACCATTGAATTCTCGAGACGGTGATTTGCCGAAGTGGTGGCAAGCCGAGCGTTTCTCATCCGCGCTTTTACCTCGTCGAACGCGTGAGAGAGCACTTGCTCCTGAACTCGCGAACGAGCATCGACAACTTTAAACCGCGTCAACCGAACTAACTGCCTACCAAGTCGCTCTAGCGCGGCGCAAATTTGACCTTCATGAGCTGCGACCATTTCTGCCGCGGCTGAAGGAGTAGGAGCGCGATGATCAGCGACGAAATCAGCTATCGTTGTATCTGTTTCGTGTCCTACTGCGGAGATCACCGGTATCGCAGAGTTTCGAATCGCCCTGGCGACCTCCTCGGTATTGAAGGCCCAGAGATCTTCGGTCGAACCGCCGCCACGGCCCACGATCAAGACGTCGACCTGGTCCTTCGTGCGGCCGTCACGTACTGCTCGTTCGTGATACTGATTTATAAATCTGATCGCTCTCGCGATATCTGCGCCCGCCGACTCGCCCTGGACTTTTGCAGGAGAAAAGAGCACGTGGACCGTCCGGGTTCGCCGGCCGATTACGTTCAGGATGTCACGAATAGCGGCGCCGGTTGGCGAGGTCACCACTCCAACCCGCCTTGGAAAGATAGGCAGGGGCCGTTTGAGTTCGCGCGCAAACAAACCTTCGGCGCTTAAACGATCTCTGAGTTGTTCGAAAGCAATCTGAAGAGCGCCCGCACCAACCGGATCGAGGGTTTCAACTACCAGCTCATATTCCCCTCGCGGCGCGTAGATCGACAATTTTCCCCGCGCTCTGACATGCAGCCCGTCGACTGGCTTGAACCGAATTCTAATATTTGAGGATCTAAAACACTTTGCACGCAACTGAGAGCGCGAATCCTTCAAGGTAAAGTACCAGTGACCGGAGGAGTGTGGCTTGAAGTTTGAAATCTCACCCTCAACCCACACGGAAGGAAAACGAGACTCGATGGTGGTCTTCACGGAATTCGTAAGCTCGGAGACCGTGAGTGGTCGTCGCTCCGTTTTGTCAAAAAGAGCATTGAATAGAGGTTGATTCATTCTAGCTAAGGCGCAATTTCTACCACCGGGCTTAGTCTGATTGATGCTCCGTCACGATTGGTGCGAACTCGAACGCGTGGCGACGTCGATGAAACAGAATTGGACGCATAAGTGATCGTGTAGGCACTGCGTAGTTGTAACACAACGTCATCATAAGCTCTCTGCAGGTCTTCGAGCCGCCGGATTGGATAATAGAGTCCGCCTGACGCTGTGGCGAGCTGACGGCCCTCCTGTTCAGCTCTGGTAGTCAAAGTGAGATATCGAGTTCTCAATGGATCGATGGTGACCTCGGGTTTGGGAACGCTACCCTCGGGAATTAATCCCGAAGGAACATAGAGTGGATAGACCAACGCTCCAGATTCAGTCAACGCTTCGAGGATAGAAGGGAAAGGGACAAACGATTTGTTGTCATCACCATCTGACATCACCACAATTGCGGTTCTTGAGCCCCGCAATCCCTTGAGAGTAGAAGCGAGAACATAGCCGAGGGCGTCATAAAGTGCGGTCCCGCCGCCAGCGTCTATCTCGTCAAGTTTTCGTGAGAGCATTTGCCGATCAGTGCTGAAGTCTGAAATCACCTGGATATCATCGCGAAAACTGATGATCGCAATCCGATCCTGTGGATTAACCGTGCGCAAAAAATCTCTCGCCGCTTTGCGAATGAAGTCCATTCGCTCTTCGACACTTCCGGACACATCCAAAAGAAGAACGAGATTGAACGGTTCGTTTGCCGGCGCCACACTTGTGACCCGACGTTCGACGCCATTCTCAAAAACCGTGAAGTCGTTCTCGCGCATGCCACCAATAGCTCGTCCATTGCGATCGGTGACGCTCGCGTTGAATCTAAGCAATTGCGGCGCAACCCTGCTGACGATCTGACCAGGCGGGGAACCTTTACGCAGTGTGGGTTCCTTTTCGAGTGGCGGCAAAGTCTTTGCGAAGTCGCCAAACATTTTTGGAGACACTCTTCTAATTGCATCAACGAGTTGACTATCACCGCTGCGTACAATGGCGCGCGCAGCTTCAGTTAGCGGACGCTCGCGGAGATCTGCCGGTGCGAGATTCGGATCTACATTCAGCAGCACCACGCCTCGTTGAGTTCGAAAATCCAGGGCGACTTTCTGTTCCTTCGGTGGTTTCTTTTCACCGAGATTGCCTGAGAGTCTGAACCAGCCTCCAGCTCTCTCTTTGATCTCGGGCAAAGGAACATCGCTCATAAATCGCGGACGGCTCGCTTCCCAAACGAAGTTAAACTTCAACGCTTCCAACGGAACATCTGCATGGATCGTTCCCGTGTCAGTTTTCACCTCCGCCGACTCGACATTACCAACGACGTCGACTGCGCCGGCGAGACTCTCGACTGAGATCTTGGACCGAGGCGGAACCCGAACGGTCAGGTCAATTCGATCCTCGTCACGGCGAGCCCTGACATCGATCGAGATATGCTCACCCTTTGATTCGACAGTCAGATCTCCCGCTTCGACTGGTTGTCCGGGCGACGTGGCCTGGATAATCACTTTTTTCTGCTGTTCATCGTCAACGACGACACTCACTTTTCCGTTCTTTGTCTTCACTACCAGCGAGACTAAGTCAGGAGTGTCGAGTTCACGTTGATACGTTTGCGCAGAGATCGTCTGGGCAGATCCGGCCAGCAATATTGCGATCGCACAGATGAAAAGGCTTTTTCGCCTGGAACGTATTTGACTATGGCTGTTTGCAAGGTATTTCAGGAAAAACATCGCGACCGATCTTGCCCACACCGCGCCCGAGGGTCAAGTTTGAACCGTCATCAAAAACTTATAGGGCCTATCAGACCTCCGGGATGAATTTCCCCTGCTAGCCCTGATCGGCTATGATACCCGGACCAAACAATTAGAAGCCCCCCAAGTTAACTGCTCAGTGGCCCGGTTTTCGACCAGGAGTCTTCGTGGCACAAAGAGAACCAGTTAGGGAAAACCGCCTCTTTATCCATAACCTTGTCAAACGAGATCCGCGGGCGGGGCTGGCTGAAGATGTACGTAAGGGCTTGTCTGCGCAGCCAAAACGGTTCCTTCCGAAGTACTTCTACGATGAGCTGGGATCACAATTGTTTGAGGCGATCTGTCTCCTACCCGAGTACTATTTGACGCGAGCCGAGAACGAGATTCTTGAACGATACTCAGATGAAATTGCTGCATCAGTACACGGCAACAAAACCCTGCTGGAAATGGGCAGCGGCAGTGCCTCAAAAACACGCCTCGTAATCGAAGCGTTACTCCGACGACAACCCGATCTCCTATTTGTTCCGGTAGATATATCCGCAACCGCACTCGAAAGCAGCTCGCGAATTCTGCTTCAGTCGTACCCGCGTTTAAGAATTGAAGCCTACGCTGCGGATTACTTTACAGGACTTGCAGAACTCGGTAAGAAACTTCGAGGACGCACGCTGGCTCTCTTTCTTGGCTCGAACATCAGTAACTTTGAAGAAGATGAAGCACTGCATTTTCTCCATGCAATGCGAAACGTATTGCAAAAGGGCGACGCTCTGCTGCTCGGAGCCGATCTTAAAAAGGATCCTGCAATCTTAGAAGCTGCATATAACGATGCCTTAGGTGTGACGTCAGCTTTTAATCTGAACGTACTGGCACGCATCAATCGTGAACTCGGGGGGAATTTTGATTTGAGAGCGTTCAAACATTACGCCTTCTTCAACGAGTCGCTCTCGCGAATAGAGATCTACATTGAAAGCCTGTGCAATCAGACAGTCAGAATTGAAAAGCTTGACCTTGAAGTCGACTTCAGCGCTGGTGAGCTTATCCATACCGAGAATTCCCATAAATATGATCTCGCTTCGATTGCGGAACTTGCCGAATCTACCGGATTCAAATGCACGCGAACATGGTTTGACTCCCAGGAACGCTTTAGCAGCAATTTGTTACTCGCCAGTTAGACCGCCCGATGACGGCTGCCCCCGACAAACCAATAGTCGAGTTTCAGGACGCCTCTTTTTCTTTACCAACCAATACTTCGCCAATAATCGACCACCTCAATCTCACCGTCTCAAACGGTGAAACGCTGGTCCTACTTGGCGAGTCAGGCTGCGGCAAAACAACAACTCTGAAACTTATCAACCGGTTACTTACGCCGACTTCGGGTGAAGTCATTGTCGAAGGTAAATCAACGACGAGTTGGAACCCTATAGAGTTGAGGCGTCATATCGGTTACGTAATTCAGGAAGGTGGTCTGTTTCCTCATTTCACAATTGGCAGAAATGTAGGCCTTGTTCCTGAACTGCTGGCGTGGCCCGCGCAGAAGATAACAGAGCGTAGCCGTGAACTATTGCAATTGGTCGGGCTCGATCCTGACAAGTTCAGTGAACGCTATCCACGTGAACTATCAGGTGGCCAGCGTCAGCGAGTCGGAGTGGCGAGAGCGTTAGCTGCAGATCCGTCGCTACTGCTTCTGGATGAGCCTTTTGGCGCGCTGGATCCGCTGACAAGAGCCAGTGTCCAAAAAGAGTTTGCAGAACTTACACGTCGTATGAACAAGACCGCGGTCCTGGTCACCCATGATGTTCGAGAAGCTTTGTTGCTTGGTGATCGAATTGCATTGATGGATGCCGGCAAGATCGTGCTGCTGGAGACCCCGGCTGGTTTCGAGCGTTCCGATCACCCGAAAGCCCGGGCTTATCTGGAAACTGTGCAGCTGGAGAGGAAGTGAAACTCTATTGGTCATTAATCATTTCGACCAATCATTCAGATATACGCGCAAAGTTGACCCTACCATCCGGTCGCTTCGCTCGCGGTACTGTACTGTCATCATTACTCGACAGATTAGAGTTTTGTGGAGAGCCCTCGCTCAATGACATGTAGTTTAAAACCCAGGTCCACTTTCATTCTATGAGTTGGGAGTTCCTTCGACATAACTGGCCCGAGTTGTTGTTGCTCACAAGGCAACATATCCAACTCGTATTCGCTTCAATCCTGGTCGCAGTATTGATCGGCGTGCCTACTGGCATTCTCCTCACTCGTTACCGCGTATTACGCAATCCGGTGCTAGGCCTCGCTAACATTATGCAGACCGTTCCCAGCCTTGCCTTGTTTGGTCTGCTCATTCCGCTTCCTTTTATTGGAGGTATCGGATGGCGGACGGCACTGGTAGCGCTGGTGCTCTATTCACTCTTACCGATTATTCGCAACACGGTGACGGGAATTCTCGGGGTCGATCCTAACGTTCGCGAGGCTGCAATCGCGATGGGTATGACGAGCGGCCAAATGCTCTGGAGGGTCGAACTTCCACTGGCAATGGGCGTGATCGTCACCGGCATCCGTATCGCCACTGTGATCGCGGTTGGAGTTACGACCATTGCAGCTGCCGTCGGAGCCAGCGGTCTCGGAGTTTATATCTTCCGAGGTTTGCGGCAATACGATAACAACCTGCTTATAAGCGGCGCTGTCGCTTCAGCAGCCCTCGCTCTAATAGCCGACTTTCTGCTTGGCCTCCTGGAACAACGCTTTAGTCTGGAGCGTAAAGATCGCGGCCTGGCAATCAGTCAGAAGATCTTGTTGGTTGCAATTTCGTTGCTGGCTGCGCTCGGAGTTTTTGCTTCATTTCGCAATCAACCATCCGCCACAACCACGCCGGATGCGGGCCGGGTCGTCGTGGCTTCCAAAGACTTTACCGAATCGCTCCTTTTGGCCGAGATCATTTCGCAACTGTTGGAAGCTCGCGGGGTGATGGTCCAACGTCGATTTGAATTGGGAGGAAACATCCCTCATGAGGCATTGCTCAGTGGCGAAGCAGACATATACCCTGAATATACGGGCACGGCCTTCACGGCAATACTTCATCACGACCCTATTAGTGATCCCCGAGCGGTTTATGAGCAGTCAAAAAAAGAGTACGAAGAAAAGCTTGGATTGGAATTAGGCCCACCGCTGGGTTTTGAAAATACTTTTGCCATTCTCGTGCGAGGCGACGACGCGCGGAAGTTAAAACTAAAGACGATCTCTGATGCGGTTCCTTACGCTACTCAATGGCGGGCCGGTCTTGGGCAGGACTTTATGTCCCGCGCCGACGGGTATCCCGGTTTTTCAAAAGCCTACGGGTTGAGGTTTGCGGAGGTGCGCGAGATGGATCTCTCGCTTACCTACATCGCTCTCTCGTCGAACAAGGTGGATTTGATTGCTGGAAATTCAACCGAAGGACGCATTGCAAAGCTAGACCTGTTTCAACTGCAGGATGATCGGCATTACTTTCCACCTTACGAGGCTGTTTACATCATCCGCCGTGATTCGCTAAACCGAAGCGCGATCTTGCGGCAGGTGATCGATATGTTGGGTAATCGCATCTCAACTGATGAAATGCGACAACTCAATTATGAAGTCGACGGCGACAAGAAGGATGTAAAAGAGGTTGTCAGGCAATGGATTGCCACTAAGAAACTTTAACCAGACTGAAGCAGGAAGAGTTGTGAATAGCTAAGTGACTGGGGGTTGGAAATGGATTTAAGTCAGATAATAGTGTTGTTAATCGTAGCCGGAATTTGCGGCGCATTGGGCCAGGCGATTACGGGCTACTCGAGGGGTGGCTGCCTGGTTTCAATTGCGCTCGGTTTTGTGGGTGCGCTCATCGGAATGTGGCTGGCAAGGGTGATGCACTTGCCTGAGTTGTTTGCGGTGCAGATAGGAAGTACTAACTTCCCCATTGTCTGGTCGATTATAGGATCCGCGTTGTTTGTGGCTGTAATCACCTTACTCACACGCCGGCGTTTGTGAGCTTCCCACTGGCGCAACTGCTCAGTAGTGCTTATACAAAAACTGATTCTTGATAAGTATCAAGAGATGAGTACGGAACCGCGCGCGAAGCGACCGGATGTCAAAACTCAACTAGATCCTGTTTAATCACTCATCATCCGGTCGCTTCATAGACGCGGGACTGGAATGTTTGTTTCTTACTTCGCTCCCGGTGGGCTCGTACTAAGAACACACCAATACTGCGATCACCAAGGCGATCAAGTTTTTCGAGCTAATTACCTGGAGGTTGTGAGGCTAAAGGTCAGCCACCACCGCCCTGGTGATCAGGCGGATCAACCATGCTTTCGGTCTCAGCCGAGTCCAGATCCGACTCCGCTTCGCCGCCACCACCTTGATGGTCTGGTGGATCAATTAGTTCGTCCGGGTTAGGTACTTTTTCCTCGAACATTGATTCAACCCTCCTGCATGTTGTGGGAGTATAAAAACTAGTTCAACTCTCGATAGTAAACCTGGATATCTGGACGCGAAACATATCTATTGAACGCCTCGGCGCCCCAACTTTGTTTCAATTGATTGCAAACTGTCTTCGCTTGCTCAAGCTGTGCAGACGCTCCTTCGCGATCTCCGAGCTGAGCATTCGCTTTTGCGCTAATCAACAACGCTCTCCACTCGGCCTCTAACTGTGATGCTGAAGCAAACATTCCCTGTAACTGCGCAGTAATGTCCACCGCACGACGTGCGTTTCCTGTCTCCAGAGCCGCCTCAGCCTGGGCCAACATCGCTTTCGTTTTCAGGACCAGATCTCCCGACTTGTCGGCCATCTTAACTGACTCTTCGCAAAGCTTCTCGCCCTCAGGCCCCTTACCCGAGTGAGCGATGATCAATCCCAGCGTATACTTACTCTCGATCAGCGTGTCCTGGTAATCATCGCCTGCCAATGCGAGTGCTTCGTTCACCTTTGCGCGTGCAACCGACAAATTTCCCTGGCTCAAAAAAATCTGCGCATCTATTAGCTTGAGTGCAGCGACCAAAGGCTTTAATACCTCGGTCCCTCCAGCCGCAACCGTGGAAACCTCGGTCAAATTTTCCTTTGCCTCGTCGAATCTTCCCAATCGCCACAGAATGTTTGTCTTGTTTGTTTGGCTGTAGGCTGCCTTGATTGAATTGCCGACCTGTTTGTAGATATCGAGAGCTTTAGTGTAATTGTCAAAAGAAGACGGGTAATTACCCTGTTCGTAAAATACTGCACCGAGTTCCGCATAAACATCGGCAATCGCTGGTTGACTACCGCCCTGCTGGGCCAACTCCATTTTTTGTTCAAGCGCTCTCAATGCCGTTGCGTAAGCTCCCTTTCGACGATTGCCTCGCGCTATCTGGGTCAGACACTGAGAGACATTCTTCGGATAGTTGCCCTGCTGAAAGAAACGCAAAGCCTGATCGATGAGTGGTAAACCTTGATCGATCCGTTGCGTTTGAATGTACAACCCGCCCAGATTTGACCTGGCGATGGCTTCGCGTCGTTTACTTTTACCTGTTTGGGCGAGATCGATTGCCTGGAGATAATATTTCTCCGCGTCGGCATAATCTCCCTTGTCGTTAAACGAATTGCCGAGTTCAATCAGGCCGCCCGCGGCAAGGCTCTCGAGACTGCGTTGTTGCGCTAACGCAACTGCTTGCTGGGCCACCTTCAGCGCTTCGCTCAAATTGCCCTCACTGGCAGAAAGTGTGCTGAGCTCGATCAAAGCGCTCACTTGCTGAGCTTCGTTTCCCAGGACACGTGCGGCATCCAAGGACTGCTGAAACTGTTCGCGCGCTTCGGCATATCTACCTTTTTCCCGGAAGAGAATTCCGCGCTGCCGGCGAACTTCGTTAACACCTTCGTTGTTAGTCTCAGCGCGATACAACTCCTCAGCTCTGTCATAAGCTGCCACGGCTCTGGTTGAATCCAGTTTTCGGTTGTAGACGATCCCACTGCGCAAGAATGCAGTTGCATACTGGCCATTCTTTTTTTCGATCGACTTCAGATAATTCTCCAGGGCCTTATCGACGTTCCCATTGTTCTCATATGCATATCCGAGATCGATGTAAACGTCCGGCTGATTGGGGAGAATCTTCGCAATTTGGTCATAAGCTTTTATGGCCCCACTGAAGTCCCGCCGAACTGTTGCGGTAATCGCTTCCAAATACAAACTGTCGACCGGAGATAAGGAAGAGCGATCGGCACTCAGCAACTCGTCTTTAGCCCTGTCTGAAAAATCGAGTTCCGCCCAGGCCTGGGCCAATCTCGCGTGGGCCAGCGCGTAATTCTTGTCGATGGCAATTGCCTGCTCAAGCGCCTTACTGGCCTGGTAGTAGGCCCCATTACGCAAGGCTTCGGTCCCCCGGTCGTACCACGTCAACGCAGAGAGTGGTGGCTGGTAGTACGAGCGTGGCCACCAGTAGATAGCCGCGAGAACCAGCGCTCCGGTCAACGCTACGGCGCCAACAATCGCGTTGAACGAGAAACGCGGGCGACGAAGTGAAGTCGTCAACATGTTCAGCGACCTTGTTCCCCATGCGTGCGCGCCGGATGTATGGGGATTCTTTCTGTTCGAGACGACTTTTTTCTCGCTACTAAGTCCTTCTACGGCGGACCTGAGATCCCGAACCAACTCTTCCGCGGATTGATAGCGACGATCGATATCCTTCTCGAGTGCCTTGAGCGTGATGCGATCGAGCGCATCTGAAACGCGCGGGTTCACTTGTGAAGGAGCTTTTGGCGTCACATGAATAATCTGCGCGCCAATTTCCATCACACTTGAACCAGAAAATGCAGATTGTCCCGTCAGACATTCGTACAGAAGCGAACCGAGCGAGAAGACGTCGCTCCTTCCATCAACCGCTTTGCCTCGTGCCTGCTCCGGCGAGAGATATAACGGAGTACCGACGATCACATCACTTCTTGTTTGAGTGGAATAGACCGTGTCGGCGTTGAGGTCGACGCCATTCGACGATGAGGTGAAAAGCTGCTTGGCCAGACCAAAATCGAGGACCTTTACTTGTCCCCGCTCGTTCATGACAACATTTGAAGGCTTAATGTCACGATGAACTATTCCATGTTCGTGGGCTTCGGCCAGGGCATCACCGATGGCGCATATGATCTCAACGGACCGGCGTAAAGTTAGACCTTCATCCAGAGCATCGCTCAAAGACTTTCCATTCACGTACTCCATCACAATGAATGGCTGGGCAGAATCACTTTCGCCGTACTCATAAACGGTCGCGATGTTGGGGTGATTAAGAATAGAGACGGCTCGAGCTTCCCGGATGAATCGAGCGCGGTAATGATGGTCTGTCAAATTCAAGAACTTGATGGCGACCCGCCGGCCCAGGTTCTTGTCTTCGGCCAGGTAGACCACACCCATGCCACCCTCACCTAGCTTTTGAAGAATCCGATAATGGGAGACTGTCTGGCCGAGCATTTAGTGGAACCCTTTGAGCGCGAGACAGGCGGAATATTGCGACAGAGAGGCTTTGCGGAAATCAAATCAACTCTGGGCGTCAAGTTGCTGTGCCGCATTGTCCGCTAAAGAGTTGTCAAATTCAAGACGAGGAAATTGTAGGGGCGTCCCTCCGTGGGCGCCCCCAAAGGTGCCTAGTGGAGCCTCCTCAGGACAAAGACGTCTTCCCACGAATTACAGACCGTTATCACGACATCCTTTACAACTTTTCTTCGAGCCGCCTCAGTTACTTGTGAGCCGCGGTAAAAGTAAGCAGGGGGCGTCCACGGAGGGACGCCCCTACAAATTAAAGGTGTATTTTGAGATTAGGTGAGTTTGGTGGCGCGAATTTTTTCGTCTTGAGCTTTTCTGAAATTGTGGAGTTTTTGACGCAGTTCGGGACGACTATTGGCAAGAATTGCGACCGCAAAAAGGGCGGCATTAACCGCACCTGGCTTCCCAATCGCCAGCGTCGCCACCGGAATGCCTCCCGGCATTTGTACAGTCGATAAAAGCGAATCAAGACCGTTAAGAGCGTCACTTTTCATGGGTACTCCCAACACCGGCAACGTTGTATGGGCTGCGAGCACCCCCGCCAGATGAGCCGCACCTCCCGCAGCTGCGATAATCACCTCAAAACCGTTTGCCTCGGCATTCGAACCGTACTCCGAAGCGAGAGCGGGAGAACGGTGCGCAGACATCACGCGACTTTCGTGTGGGACACCAAACTGGGTTAGCGCTTCGTCGGCGTGACGCATTGTTTCCCAATCCGATTGACTACCCATTACTATTGCAACCAGGAGCTTTTGCGAACTGCTCTTCTTTGAATCGTTTTTCTTTCCTGTTTCTTTTTTAGCCATTCCTATCCCTACCAGAGTCGAATTTTATTGTCCTTGATCGAGAGAAAAGCCTCGCTCGCCGTCAAACGTGTAAAGATTCTCGGTCTTGATAAAGTCATATCCGGAATCAGCAACACGCCTTAGCAAAGAGATTAGCTGCGCATGAGACACTGTGCCACCGTCAGACTCAGCCAGAAAGCGACAGCGCCAATGGTCAGAGCAAAATGTTTCCGAGTGACCGCCCGGCCAAACTTTAACTCCACGATTACTAATCATGGATAGCTTCAAACCCTCGCCAGACTGGTTGTTCATCGCATCCCCAAGCTCGTTCGCTGTACCCTTGGTCCAATCGAGAAACACATCAACGCCCACCAGTTCCTTCCTGGCTGACTTAGCTTCGACTGCCGCAGCCTTTCGTTGAGATCCGGGTTCAGGCTTTTGATATTTGGCTGGTTTCAAAATCTGCGGAGTGCTGCCGAGTCGTTCGATAACCGCATCGGCAAATTCCTTAGTGCCCACTTTTTGTTTACTAACACCTTCGTCATAGATGTCGTAAGTGTGAACTCCATCCTCGAGCGTGCGTAGCCACCCGTTATGTACTCGTTCAGCCTCATCGGTAAGACCGAGGTGGACCAACATCATGACGGCACCCAACAAAAGGCCGGATGGATTCGCGAGATTTTGACCGGCCCGTCGTGGCGCCGATCCATGAATCGCCTCAAACATAGCCACGTGTTCACCGATATTTGCCGAGCCGGCCAAACCAACTGACCCGGCTATCTGGGCAGCAACATCAGACAGAACATCGCCGTACAAGTTTGGCATCACAATGACATCAAAAGCTTCCGGGGTGTCAGCAAGCTTTGCCGCGCCGATATCGACAATCCAGTGCTCATTCTCAATACCAGGATATTCGGCAGCAATTTCGTCAAAGACTTTATGAAAGAGACCATCAGTCAGTTTCATAATATTGTCTTTGGTAAAGCACGTTACTTTCTTGCGGTTATTTTGGCGTGCATACTCGAAAGCATAACGAACTATCTTTTCTGAGCCGGGTCTGGAGATCAGCTTCAGGCATTGGACCACCTGATTGGTCTGCCGGTGTTCGATTCCGGCGTAGAGGTCCTCTTCGTTCTCGCGAACAATCACCACGTCCATCTTCGGATGCTTTGTTTCAACGAACGGGTGGTATGAAACACAGGGCCGCACATTCGCATACAGTCCGAGCACTTTTCGCACGGTGACGTTTAAGCTCTTATATCCGCCGCCTTGGGGAGTGGTTATCGGCGCCTTTAAGAAGACCTTGGTGCGCCGCAGCGAGTCCCAGGCGCTGGGTTCAATGCCTGAGGTGTTTCCAGCGAGGTAAACTTTCTCGCCGATATCGATTGTTTCAATTTCGAGAGGAGCCGCCGCGGCTTCGAGAATTCGCAGCGTCGCCGTCATGATTTCCGGACCAATGCCATCACCATGAGCGACAGTAATAGGGATACTCTTGGACATGATGCCAACCTTTCGGGGGTTATTCCTGAAAACGGAAGCAGGATAGTACGGCAAAACGCAGAATACGAGCAATTGGTCTCTGGAGTGCGCCGGCCCGGCGGCGCTTTTCAGCCAATTTCTAATCCAGGCTCATCATTTTTTTAAATCGGGACATGGGGGGTTGGAAGTGGCTTGAAAAGCGCCGCCGGGGCCGGCGCACTCCAAGGGACTTATGGGCACAGATTTCCGAGAACGGTCTGACACCTTAATACAACGACATTAGAACCTTTATCCGCGAATTTAGTCTTGACGCCCCTTGGACCTTAACTGCATACTTTTGGTACCAGATACCTGCTCTCGCGCATCAATGGTGACTGCGCCTGCCCGTGATCGATAAGCGACGAGGTTCGGCTGAGGAGAGAGTGAGGCAGTTGTCAACTTAGTTAGAAGCCGCTCTCGAGATTTTTAGAGCACCGGGTGCGTCGCAGCTCGCCGAAAGTATCGGCCGTCTTCCCCCGAACTGGATCAGCGAATTCCAGCAAGCCCGCGCTTCCCTTCAAAACAAGGATAGTAAGAAGAATGGCTACAAAACTTTACGTAGGAAATCTGTCCTTTCGAACGACTAGCGATGAACTTCGCGACGCTTTCGCATCGGTAGGTACAGTCGAATCCGCTTCTGTTATCGAAGATCGGGAAACTGGACGATCACGAGGTTTTGCTTTTGTGGAGATGGCGACTCCAGAGGAAGCAGCCGCAGCGATCGAAGCTTTTAATGGCAAAGATTTCGGCGGTCGTAATTTGACCGTCAACGAAGCTAAACCAAGAACTGACCGTGCCGGTGGCGGTGGCGGCGGCCGTGGTGGTTATGGCGGCGGTCGTGGCGGCGGTGGCGGTCGCGGCGGTTATGGTGGCGGTGGTGGCGGCGGACGCGATCGTGATAACGATCGGTATGAGCGCGAACCACGCTGGTAATACCCTTAAAGGGGCGGCTAATAGCCGCCCCTTCTTCTTAGTACTTCTATTCAGCAACGCGAAATGTTATTTGCGTGCCTCAGGTTTGATCTTTAACGATAACTTCTCACCGCCGCGCATAACTTCAATCACGTACTCCTCTCCAGCTTTCATTTCCCCTAACGCGTAAGTGTAGTCGTAGACATTCTTAATATCTCTAGATCCTATCCTGACGATTTTGTCACCTGCTTTCAGCCCGGCTCTGGCAGCGGGTGAATCATCGCGAACTCCATCCAGCAATAGGCCATCGTTTGAATCGGAATAATTGGGAATGGTCCCCAGGTAGACGCGAAATCCGGTCGAGCGCCCTTGCTGAGAGTCACTCTTGGCAACCGTGTAAGTAGGTCGCTGCGCAGCTTCATCAACCAATCGAACAATGTTTTTTGCCAGGACGATGATGCGCGCCTCGTCTTCATAATTGATCTTGTCGAAAGTGTCGGAGGGCTTGTGATAATCGTTGTGAGTTCCGGTCCAGAGAAACAGTACCGGAATCTGTTTTGCATAAAAGGAAGAGTGATCGCTTGGTCCAAATCCGTCTTCCTGTAACGTTAGGTTGAATGTTTCTGTAAGGTGTGTCGCTCCATTTTGGGTAACGTTGATTGACGAGGGCGGATCGCCGGCTTTCAAGTTTGGTCCCAAGACCTTGTCAGTCTTAAGCTCGCCAGCGAATACCGGTTTACCCATGGGGAGATTTGATCTCTGGACCACCGCTTTCCACTCTTTAGCAGTGCCTAAGCCGCCGATGATCAGCTTACGATCCTTCGCGCGACCAATCATATCCATGTTAATCATGGCAATCGTGTTGGTCAGTGGTCGCACCGGATGATTTACATAGAAATTAGATCCAAGCAGTCCTTCTTCCTCGCCACTGAACGCAATAAAAACTACAGTCCGTCTCAGCCGTGGCTTCTCCGTACTAAAGATTCGCGCCAACTCGAGCATGCCTGCGACACCGGAGGCGTTGTCATCAGCCCCGTGATGAATTTCGCCGGACCTTGGCGCAAGACTTCCTTCACCGCCTCGGCCAAGGTGGTCGTAATGAGCACCTATTACGATTGTTTCCTTTCTTAAAGCTGGATCGGAACCCTCGAGTACGCCGATGACGTTATACGCAGGAGTTTCCTTTCTCACGAGATCTACCTTCAGACTTGGGGCCGGATCCATCGCTCCAAAATCCGGTGCTTGCTTGTTGGCCGGGTCGAGTTTTGCAAGCGCTTCAAGGTTGCCGAAACCATCCGCGCCGCCCATCGCCTCGCGCGAAATAACAACCACCGGCAGCCCTGCATCACCAGCGCTATTGTCATAACTCAGTTGCGAAAGTCGCTCGTCCTTAAAATTTGGCTCGCGACTGATAATGACCAAAGCTTTAGCGTTAGCGTTTCGGGCAGCTACAGCTTTCCAACGGACTCCTTCGTAACGAGCAAATTGGCCGTGCGGGTTATCTCCGTCTGGAGTTCCGGCAATTGCAAAGGCGATCTTTCCTGATGCCCTTCCGCCGGCATAATCGTCATGCTTAAGATCGGGCGCAGAGATTCCATAACCTACGAAAACCGCCTGGGTGTTGCGCAAGTCTCCATTTGCAGAGAAGCCCAAAGGCATCCAATCAGTCCCAACCGCGTAATCTTTGTCGGCGACTTTTAGCAAATTTCCATTTCCTAGTTGCACCGCCGCGATGTACGGAAAGTTTTGAAGATACTGGGCCATTAATGCGCTCGGTTTTTTTGCCGCGGCGCCTTGCGTGGCAGGTCTTAGTCCAAGCCGCGCAAACTCGCCCGCGACGTAATGCGCCGCATCATTTGCGCCCTGTGTCCCGGTACGGCGCCCATCAAGCGCGTCAGATGCAAGGTAGGAGATGTGTTGCTGCAGTCGCTGCGCGCTCGGTTCAACTGTTGGCGCAACCTGTTGTGCCGACGCGACTGCCAAAGACCAGAGGATAGCCACGCACAATACATAGAATCGTTTCTTCATAATTTCTCTCTACTCGACCCAATCGGCGATAAAAACGTTGGTGTCGCCTTCCTTTGCGGCATTACGGTTCGAAGCAAATACTAATTTCTTTCCGTCGGGTGAAAACATCGGGAATCCATCAAACGTGTTGTTGAAGGTGATCCTCTCGAGACCGCTACCATCTACGTTTATCTTGTAGAGATCAAAATTTCTTCCGCGCGGATCATCCATGTTCGAAGCAAAGATGACTCGTTTGCCATCCGGAAAGAAGTATGGACCAAAGTTCGCTTTTCCGTTGTGAGTTACCTGGCGCTTGTTTGAACCATCCGCATTCATGACCCAGATCTCGAGCGTGGTTGGTCTAATCAAGTTTTGTTTTAGAAGGTTGGAGTAATCGGTCTTTTGTTTTTCGGTTTCTGGATGAAAAGCGCGGTAGACAATCTGCTTGCCATCGTAAGACCAAAACGGACCACCATCGTAGCCCAACTCGCTAGTGAGTCGCTTAACATTGCTACCATCGGCATTCATTGAATAAATATCAAGGTCCCCATCGCGCATCGACGTAAAAACCAGGTGCTTACCATCAAGCGTCACTGTCGTTTCCGCATCATATCCCGGCGTCTTTGTCAGTTGCTTGATGTCACTACCGTCAGGTTTCGCCGTAAAAATGTCGAAACCCGGGTACACGGCCCACACGTAGCCCTGGGAGAAGTCGGGTTTGGGTGGACATTGCTTGTCAGCTAAATACGTCGACGAATAGAGAACGCGCTTTCCACCTGGAAAGATATAAGAACAGGTGGTGCGACCTTCTCCGTTGGAAATCATCTTCACGTCAGAGCCGTCGATATTCATCGAGTAGATCTGATCGCAGCCTCGCCCATCTCTCGTTGATTGAAAGATCAACTTCTTTCCGTCTGCTGAAAAGTACGCCTCCGCATTCTCGCCCGCAAAGGTCAACTGCTTAATGTTCGCGAGATGCTTTTCATCAGGAAGAAGTAGGGAAGTTTTTTCCTGCGATGAAGCGAGGCGCGTTGTTGAGAGCCAACCGCAGAAACATAAGATTGATAAAAAGAAACCTAGTGTGATCTTTATCATGATTAGGAAGTCAGGGTGGAAAACCGAAGGTTGTTAATTTCAGCCAGAATTGGGCTTTGGCAACCCTGGGGCCACGAGTGTCCTTATGTATTTACGGAACCAGGAGCGCTGCGACTTTGCATCGTGGCACTCCAAGAGGAAGCGAGAACGAAGACTAAGCACTTGCGCCCGATGCAATGAGCTCCGCTTTCTTGACTACCTGCGCGCGCTTCCGACGAATGAAAAGTAGGATCGCGGCAGCTATACCAACAATCAAACTGATCATTTGCGAAGTAGACAAACCTGTCAGCGTAGTTAAACCCAGAATGTCGCCGCGAGGATCATCACGAACGAATTCAATTGCAAACCGGATAATCGAATATAACAAAGCGTAGACCAGAATAACCTGACCGCTGAACCGCTTGCGTCTGTGAAGCCACAGTAAGAAGAGAAACACTATCAACATTGAGAACGACTCGTAGAGTTGAGTCGGGTGAAGATAAGCATCAGTAGGAACGCCGGTGATTTCGTGGCCCAACTCAGTAAACTTGACGCCCCATGGAAGGGTCGTTGGTTTACCCCAACAGCAACCAGCAGAAAAGCAACCTAGCCTGCCAAAAAAGTTACCGATCGCGATTCCTGGTGCGCAAGCATCTGCAGTCTTCCACCAATCAAGCCGGTACCGTTTTATCAGAAAGTACCCGGCGATAACTGCGCCTAGCAGGCCGCCATAAAAAACGCCTCCAGAGCGCAGGAAATCGAGCGAAAAGAGGCTCCATGGATGATCTCGGTACTCCGGCTCCGTAAAAAGCATGAGCACTTTCGACCCGATCAGCGAGGCAAGCAGCATCCACAGACTTAGGTCATAAATCTTGTCGCCCGGCAACCCATCCCGCCGCGCCAACTTGACCGCGATTAGGATGGCAAACAGAAACGCCAGCGCCAGGAAGACGCCATAAGTATTGACGGGGAAATTACCGATGTGGAACAGCTCTGGGAACATTTTAGGGTTTGGTCTTGGGTCTTTAGGTCTTCGGTCTTTGATCTTTGGTCTATTAATTTTTGGCCTTAGGTCAAAGACCAAAGATCTAAGACTTCCTATGGGCAAATATCAAATCAAAGGCCAGCAGTAACGCTCCTATCGTGATGCTGGCGTCGGCAATGTTAAAGGTTGGCCAATGATAGTCGCCAGCGTGTACCACAATGAAATCAATGACGTAACCTAGCCTGGCCCGGTCAGTTAGATTCCCTAGTATCCCCGCCAACAACAACGCACAAGCTCCCAGCGTTCGATCATCGTTCCCGGAAGTGCGCAAAAAGTAATACAAGACCGCGATGGCCGCAGCCACGGCAAGCACTACGAAAAACCACCGGCCAAAATCTCCACCTTCCTGTAACTGACCGAAAGCAATGCCTGAGTTTTCGGTGTAAATAAACGCGAGAAAACCTTTGACCACGACGCGATCGTCACCAAACCTGAGAGCCCGAACTGCCCACGCCTTTGAAGCCTGATCGGCAAGATAAATTCCGAATGCCGCCAGCAGGTAACCGGCCCGCCATGCTAGCCGCAGCCTGATACCACTCGTATCCGTTGGACTGTTAATACTAGTATCCAAGTCTCTCGCTTAAACTACCGAACTCAAACTTCAGAGGATTCCGTCGCAAGTTCGTCAAGTGCGGCAACACATCTTTCACACACGGTCGGGTACCTGGCGGATTCACCTACCCTCGTTGAATAATTCCAACATCGCTCGCACTTCGTTCCATCGGCCGGCGCCACTGTAATCCCAACGGTCTTTCCTCCCGCAGCAGTTAGCTCTACCTGAGATACGATAAACAGGTACCTGAGTTCGCCCGCATACTTTGACAAAAACTCAAGATCCTCTTTTCCTGCGGCAAGGATAACCTTAGCCTCTAACGAACTGCCAATTTGCTTTGCAATACGCGCCTCTTCAAGAACTCGCAGGACCTCGTCTCGCAAAGCAAACAATCGATTCCAGTTAGCTACCAACTCGTCATTCGAAGGGCCCCCTGGCTCGGGAAATAGGGCTATATGGACCGACTGCTCCGACTCTTTCCGCCCGGGCATATTTTCCCAGATCTCATCGCTGGTAAAGACCAGGATCGGTGCCAACAACCGGGCCAGCACATCAACTATCCGGAAGATCGTGGTTTGCGCGGAACGCCTGGCCTTATTTCGCGGAGCAAACGTGTAAAGGCGATCTTTGATAATGTCGAAGTAACGAGCTGACAACGTGACGGTTGTCAGGCCGTAGACCGCCCGATATACCGAGTGGAATTCGTACGACTGGTAAGCAGCCAGCGCCGCCTCGATTACACGATCAAGCTCAGCAAGAGCCCAGCGATCGATCTCCTCCAACTCTTCGTAAGGAACACTGTCACGTTCGGGATCGAACCCGTCTAGATTACCGAGCGCAAACCTGGCAGTATTCCTGATCTTTCTATAGCCGTCTGTAACACGCTGAAGTATTTCGTCGGACGCTCGCAGATCATCGAAGTAGTTTGACGACGCACACCACAACCTGATGATCTCGGCGCCCGACTGCTCGATCACCTTATTCGGGTCGATAGCATTACCGAGCGATTTGTGCATCGCTCGACCCTGCGCATCGAGAGTCCAGCCATGCGTAATGACTGATTTGTAAGGAGCTTGATCATGGGCAGCCAATCCCACCATTAATGATGAATTAAACCAACCACGAAATTGATCTCCACCTTCAATGTAGACGTCAGCGGGCCAACGTAGATTTGAATTACCTTCAAGCACTGCTATAGACGAAACACCACTATCGAACCACACGTCCAGGATGTCGGTCTCCTTGGTCCATTCGTTAGCGCCGCAGCCTGTGCAGGTATAACCTTCAGGCAAAAGCTCTGTAGCTTGCCTTGTGTACCACGCATCCCCCGACTCCTTTTCAAAGATGTCGGCCACGTGATTTATCACTTTTGGATCTGCCACTGCGGCCGTGCACTTCGCGCAGTAGAATACAGGGATCGACACGCCCCAAACTCGCTGCCTCGAGACACACCAGTCCGGACGCCCTTTTAACATGTTGCGCATCCGATCCACGCCCCAGCCTGGTATCCAATTCACCCGCTCGATCTCTGACAGCGCCGATGACCGCAACGAGGAGGCAGGATTTTCAGGTAGGTTATCTGTGTAGTTACTACGATCCCTGCCGTCTTCGTCCTTCTCCAGATCCTTCTCAACCAGGCTTCGATGAGCGTGGTCCATCGCGATGAACCATTGTGGAGTGGCGCGGAAGATCACTGGATTATGGCAACGCCAGCAATGGGGGTAGCGATGTTCGTAGTCTTCGGAAAAAAGCAGCACGCCTTTTTCTTTCATGAAATCGACTATTACGTTATTGGCATCGAACACTCGCTGACCGGCAAAGTACTCCACCTCAGGCGTAAACCTTCCGGCGGTATCGACTGGACAGTAGATCTCCAGGCCATATCGCTTGCCAATTACAAAGTCGTCGTGACCGTGGCCGGGAGCAGTATGGACCAAGCCGGTGCCCGCTTTCCCATCACTCTTCTTTTGCGCTTCGCTGACGTCCAATTCAGTCTCGGCATCCGCTTCCCCACCCAAAGTAACGTGCTCGCCAACCATCAGGAGCGAGGGACGATCAATCCACGGATGACCCGCCTCTAAGAGGTCCAGCTTCGATCCGGAAAAGCGCGCTATCACTTTGGGAAGCACTCGTTGACCATTTTGATCTACTTGTGCCAGATCGCATTTGGCCGATACGGCCTGGAGTAGTTCACTTGCCACCACATAGACTTCGTCGTTGAACTCGAAGGCCGAGTACTCGAAGTCTGGATGGACCGTGATGCCAAGATTGGCCGGAAGCGTCCATGGCGTTGTGGTCCAGATCAAAAGGAACACCTTACGACCCGCTAAAGCCGGATCGATCAGCGCCGGATCACTTCTTAAAGGAAACTTCACGTAGACTGAGGGGCTGCTGTGTTGCTGATACTCCACCTCGGCTTCAGCGAGTGCGGTCTGATCCTTTATGCACCAGTAGACGGGTCGCGATCCTTTGTAGACGAAACCTCGCTCGACAAATCTCGCGAACATACGAGCAGTTTCAGCCTCGTAGTGGTTCGACATTGTCAGATAGGGATTGTCCCACTCGCCAAGAATGCCCAACCGCTTGAAGTCACGGGTTTGACCCTTTAATGCATTTTCAGCGTGTTGGCGACAAGCACGGCGAAAGCTCTCGACACTCAGGTCGCTCTTCTTCTTACCCTTCTTCTCGAGCGCTTTTTCTACGTGAGTCTCGATCGGAAGGCCATGGCAGTCGTAGCCGGGAACGTAGGGCGCGTCGAATCCCATCATCGTTCGAGACTTAACGATGAAGTCCTTGAGACTCTTGTTCATCGCAGTCCCGAGATGGATATCGGCGTTCGCGTATGGCGGCCCATCATGAAGGATAAATTTCTCGGCGCCGGCGCGGGCCTGTCGAATCAATTGGTAAAGATTGATTCCTTCCCACTTTTTAAGTCTGGCGGGCTCGCTTTGGGTCAGACTGGCCTTCTGCGAAAACGACGTTTTAGGTAGATTGACCGTCTTTTTAAGGTCGAGTGGCGTTTCTATTGACATATTATTTAGCTAACCAATATTAACAAAGGAATTTTAGGATTTCGAACCACCGCGAGCTTCGGAAATAAACCTTCGAACTAGTCGTACAACAATTAAGAACCCGAACCATCGTCGCTTTGGATGGTTCGGGTTTATTTATGTTCGCAGTTGATTTTTCAACTAGCCGATAAACATCTCATCCTCAGCGTAAGTTTGATTAATGGGCTTCGGCATTGGCGCAACGAGAACTTCGAGGCCGCGGCGGAAGCCCGCCATAATCGCGGCCAACTCACGCGCAGGTTCTATCACCTTCGACTGAATAAAGTCTGTGGTCATAATCACCTGCTTGTTAGTTCTATCGATAGTTCTGCTCACCAACTCAACCTTGTCCCTGGCTTCTACGGCCGTGTCGCTGACCAATGATTTCAGCTCAGCTACTTCAGCTTTAACGATAGCGAGTGAATCGGAAAAATGCATCGTAGCGGTCGCCAGATGCCCTGAAACCGCGTGGAACTGTTCGGCAATGAGTTTGCCTTCGGCGGCGATCTGCTTTCCTTGATCGCTGATCATGGTTACTCGCTCGATTAGCGGCTCCATCTTTTGTTCAAGACGGGCCGCCGATTTCACAGCGCGATTAACGTAAACCGCAATGGCAATCATCGCGATCGCAATCACAATAAAGGAGAGCGCGATCACCACCATGATCCAGAACATCGGATCGTTAAGTCTCATCTGCAGAAGGGCCAGGCACATTGGCGATTGGTTTCCAGTGTCAAACGCGATTCTTAGTTATTGTTGTCTCCGTAGTTCGGAGCGGCTTCGATACGGCCTGACATCTCAGTCTTTCGTTTTTCTTCCGCGTAGGCCTTTTTGCCGGCTTCGATAGCTGCGGCTACGGTGCCAGTCTGTCGTGACGCAGCATCGCGGGCGGTTTGTGCAACTTCGCCGACTCTCTCAGCAGCCTGAGTATACAAAGTCGATGCGCGGTCTCGAGTCGCTTCATAGTACTCGCCTGCGCGGTCACCGAGTTGTTGGGCTGCCTCGCGTGAACGATCAATACCCTTTCGAGTGGCATCAGCGATGTCGCCGCGAAGTTCGTGTCCTGATTTGGGCGCAAAGAGAAGGGCAATAACGGCGCCAATACCGCCGCCAATGAGCAAATAGGTTAATCGAGTCGAAATACTCTCGCCGCTGTCTCTCCGATAATCGTCGTATCCCATGGTTGGGTCCTTTCTAATGATCGCGAAGCACCATTACTCCGCGGTTTCGTAGGATTTACGAAGGAAAACCTTTGAATTGGACTATAACAAAGGGCGTGGGTTGAGGCAATAATCACAGGGAAGTCGGAGGGCCGTGGTCCAAAATAAATCTCGATCGTTTTTCCCTATCATCTTCCAGATATCCTTTTTCATTTCTCATTATTTCTCATTTTTTATTTTGGCCACCGATACCTCGATATTACAAAGCGCTTTCCTTAGCAAAAATGAAAAATGAGAAATGGAAAATGATAGAGAAAATGCTCTGTTTTCAGCCCTACCCGCTACTCCTCGCCACCGTGGCCATTGTACTGTTCGAGCTTGCGATAGAGGGTTTTTCGGCCAATTCCAAGGGCCCGGGCGGCGTGAGATTTATCGCCTCCAGTGTAATCAAGCGTCGCTTCGATTGCTTGCCGCTCAATTTCTTCCATCGACGAAGGAACTGTCACCTCAAAAGTCGATGTGCGGCCCTCGCTCGCGGCTTTAGCGCGCTCCACTTTTATTCGATCGCTCTCCTGTAATGCTATCTTCGTAATTGCTTCAGGCAGGTCTTCCAACTCGATCTGCCGGCCCGAGGCAATAATCACGGCCCGCTCAATCGCATTTTCAAGTTCACGCACGTTGCCCGGCCAGTTGTAAGTTATCAAAGCCTGCAGCGCGTCTTTTGAGATTCCCGCAATAAATCTGCCTGTCTTCTGCTTGTAATGTTCGATGAAATGGATAACCAGCGGGTGGATATCTTCAGGTCGTTCACGCAGCGGCGGTAACGTTATCGGGAAGACTGAAAGCCTGTAAAAGAGATCCTGCCGAAAACTCCCTAACTCGACGGCGCGTTTAAGATCCACATTCGATGCCGCTACTACTCGAACATCGGTCTTGATTACTTCATTACCGCCAACGCGAGTGAACTCGCCATCCTGAAGTACTCGCAGCAAACGCACCTGAGCTGACAAACTCATTTCGCCGACTTCGTCCAGGAACAAGGTGCCGCCGTCTGCTTCTTCGAATCGGCCACGTCGTAACGCGCGCGCATCAGTGAAAGCGCCCTTTTCATGACCGAATAACTCCGACTCGAGCAGGGTCTCCGGAATCGCTCCGCAATTGAGTTTAACGTAGGACTGATCTTCTCGACCGGAGTTGTAGTGAATCAGATTTGCCAATAACTCTTTTCCCGTGCCTGACTCGCCTTCGATCAGCACAGTCGTCTGGGTGTCAGCCACACTTAGTGCAAGCTCAATTGCTCGCCTGATCGCCTGTGTCTGCCCGATGATGCGCTCTTCACCGTAACGCTCATGCAGGGCGCTGCGAAGATGCATTATTTCCGCCGACAATTGATCGCGTTCCAGAGCTGTTCCAATCTGATCTGCGATGCCCTCGACTAAAGCAACTTCGTGATCCTGAAAGCCTTCGCGAGCTCCGCTCCACACTAATCCGAGCAATCCAAATGTTTGCCCGCCAACTCGGACTGGTGCTACGAGAGCTGCTCGACCGCCGAGGATTGAATTAAACATGAACCTGATTGGGAACGGCAGATCGGTTTCAAGAAGTTGAAGTGTTTTGCCTTGCCCAATCACTTCGACCATTGCCGGAAAAGCGGTGACATCAAGTGATTTTCCGTGCGCGTCAAAAAGGCCCTGCACAGAATCGATGGCCGCATTCGGGGCCGCCTTAAAAGCCGCGAGAGTGATGCGACTTCCATTCGGATCCAGCACACCAAGCGCCGAATAATCCGCGCCTACAAGAGCGATGGCGCGCTCCAGAACTAGCGATGACACCTCGCTGAAGTCGGAGCGTGCGTTCAAGGCGTTTGCGATCGAGAGGAGCGCGCGTTTTGTTTCCGCTTCACGTTCCTTGTCCGTGTAGAGTCGAGTGTACTGATAGCCAACCGCGATTTGCCCTGCAATCGACTGCAGGAATGAAACTTCATCGTCGAGCCACTCGCGCGGTGTGCGCGTGGTATGCAGACCAACGAGTCCAAGCACGTCGCTACTGAGCGTTACTGGAACCACAAGCAGAGACCGTGTTCCGAGACTCGCTGCCAGAAATCGAACTTTCTGATCAAGTCCTGCAGCAGCCGTGTCGTTAAGCCGGATTGGTTTACGTATATCGACGTGGTCGGAGAGTTGTTTTAGATCCAGTGGGATAACTGTTCCAAGGCTCGAGGGCACATCGCTCGACGCTCGCCATTCGTGGCTGATACGTAGTTCGCTGGCAGAGGTTAGTTGGATAACGTCGCAGCGATCGACATTCATCATGCGACCCAGTTCTGAGACGATAACATTGAGAAACCGGTCGAGATTGATGCTGCCAGGCAGAGTCATCGCGAGACGATTGATAATCGCCTCCCTTGCCTCATGCATTTTTATCTTTCGTTCAAGCGAAAGAGATTGCGCGCTTTCAGACATTAGTGGTTAAGGGGTCATTCTCGTTTGATATTTGATAATTGTTAATTGGTTTTTGCAACCCTCGAACGAGGATCGCCATAACGGCTGGGACATTGGACCGCTGAAAGCACCCACCGATTAACAATTGTCAACTGAAATTGATCCTTTTCCATTTCCCCGCAGCCTCTCCCACACCTTGTTCTCGCAGGAGGTGAAAAAGATCCAGTCGCGAGCTGCGCGCCGGGGTTTTGAAAGGTTCCGGCTTTGGTTGGCGCAGGACGCGGCGCACGGTGTTGCGACTGTGACCGGTCAAACGCGCAATGGCTTTGATCGAATGACCCTCTTTGTGTAAATGCTTGATGTTCATCCAGGCCTCCCAGTTGAGCATCGGGCAACTGTCTCCTCGACCGCAGTGGCGGTGCTAAGGATGTTACCCGCTGATTGACGGCGACGGTTTTGGCGGGGCCCGTGGGTCACGGCGCTCGCTCCGCTCGCGCCGCGCCCCACGCGCCCGCCAAACCGCTGAAGCTGTGGAAAGGAGTGTTTGGAAGAAAGCAGCTGAAAACTTCGCCGCGCATTGGCGCTACAAACGATTTTTCGGCCCACGGCTGAGGTCCAAGTACCACCCTCCGCCCACTCCAGTTCACAGATTCGCTTCCCTGAGGGGGGTCAATTCTCGATGAGAATTAGGGGGCCAGTTTTGCATGAGAATTTTCGCTGGCGACGCATTATCCTCACGCAACAACTCCACTGCATGCCGAAAGCTCACGCCTTCAGTCTTCATCACCCAATCGATTACCGAGCCGCCCTGCTGACAGCCAAAGCAGTGCCACAGATTCTTCGCCGGCGTCACCACAAAGCTCGGCTCCGCATCCGCATGTGTCCCGAACGGACAACGCCCCACCAGGTCCGCGCCCTTGCGCTTCAACACCACCCCGCGCGCTTCCACCAATCGCTCCAAAGCGATCTCCCGCTTCAGCCGTTCAACCTCTGCTTCGGGAATCCGTGCCATTAGATTTCTCGTCTTACTTGTTGTTTTCGAAAAGCTGTCAAGGGAAAAGTTTGATTTCGGCCTAACCTTTTTGTGTTTCTCTGCTGTGCACAGTGGAATACATAACATGTATCTTAGATCGCAAGGCTTTTCTGAGGTTCAGCCAGGAGAGATGAAAATGACCCTTACAATGTCGGCTGAGATGCCGAGAAAGAAAAGAATGAAGTCAGACTTTGGTGAGCGGTTGGTTGAACTCCGAAAGGCGCGCGCACTGACGCAGTACGATCTAGCCGATCTAATCGGCACGACACAGCGGACCATCTCCTATTACGAGAATGAAGGCGGCCACCCGCAAGCGCCAGTGATGGCGCACCTGGCCCAAGCGTTGAATGTCTCGACTGATGAACTGCTCGGTGTGAAGAAAAGCGTGAGAACCTCACAAGCAAAGAAGGCCGCAGCCAACCATGAGGACCCGGAGATTCGCCGCGTCTGGAAAAAGTTTCAGCAACTAATGACGCTCCCCGAAAAAGACCAGCGCGCTGTCATCCGTCTGGTCAACTCCCTCGTCGCTGCCAAAGGAAACGGCAATGCTTAACAAGATAACCCGATTGCTGTCAGCCGCTGATTCACTCTCCAAGCCAATCTCATCGTGCTTTTCTCTAGGGATTGGGTCGCTTTGAGACGGTGATACCACGTGCTCTGGAGTCAATCGCCTCGGAGTTGATATCCACGAAGTAGTCTGTCAACGCTTTAACAGTCTTCATATCGCTGAACGCTGAACCATCAGCGTATTCAACTTTGGCCACTACTAAAACTACTATTACCCTCATTGGACCAGCCAGTTTCAATCTTTCTTTTAACTCCGGGCTCAGGCCCACGATCCTACCTGATGGTTCGCCCACTAATGTTTTCTTCCCAGGCATTAGAGGCACAACAAAAGAGTGACCATTTAACAACGGCCCGCCCCCAGTCCCATCCGTGTTTAGAGCCCACACTGACACGTATTTAATCGGCTTTGTGCCTCGGTTGCGAAGCTCATATTGAAATGCGGCCTCACGACTTCCATCAACCGCGTTCAGTAGCTTGCTTCCTGCGATCTCAATCGGACAATCGGGCTGCGACGCTGCCACAAGAAGCACACTTTCTGAAGGGACGATGACGTAATCGAGCCTCTTCAGATTACTCTGATCTTGCGCGGTTGCGACCTTTGTGCACAAGATTATGAAAAAGAATACGGCCATCTTGTTCCGCATTTCTAAAAAACCTCCTGACCTCGCTGAGTTGAACCAAATAAAAAACCTCTATTTCAACGCGGTCGGCATGGCGTCTTCGGCCTTTCATTGTTACCAATAATTTTCAGTGATGCCTGACCACTGAACAATTCACCGCTTTCATAGACGCCAGCTACTGTAACGAAGATGCTGTTTTTGGTTGCCTCTATGTCTCTCAGTTTCAACGTGATATCAACGTGCCCTCGTCTATCGCCATCATCAAAGAAAGCATAGCTGCTTCCTAAGGGCGCTTCCTTTTCCGTTGGAAATCTATATCTGTTGTCTTTGCCCAAGATCACACGGCTGCCGGAATCGCCAGTACTTCTCGCGAAAAGCTTTGTGTATTTCGGCAGAAGAAAATTCGCCCGCACTGTAAAGGTATCTCCCGATAAAGCGGCTGGCCCACTGTCAGTTTCAACATTTAGGGCCGCCGTGTCAGTACCAAAACCAGTTGGTTCAAATTTGGATTCACAAAGAACACGAGGATCTTTGTCATTGGATAGCAATTGAGCGGTCAGGAAGATTACTGGAGGGTTCTGCGGTTCAGGTCCAACATCTCCGATGTGATTCCATCCATGTTTAACAAACGGATCTCCGTTGATCGAACCTGATTTCGTCACTGGTATTAAGCCCAAAGCTCCAGGGTTAAATAATCCAGGTGAACTGATCGTCAAGCTATCTATCAATCCATTTTTAATCTTCCAATCCAAGTCTCTACACGAACCTGGAACACCGTCCACAATGCACCCCTGCGAAAAATTATTAGCATTAGTAAAACTATTCCAACTGAGTCCGCCGTAGGTCGCTCCATAAACCGGCATATACGGCGGGGGACCACTCAGCGGAGGCTGAACGTTGGCGACCAAATTGCCCAATGGATCGTAGGCGGACAAATATCCATTGCTACTCTCCTGAACGCCCAGTGGGTCGCGATGCACCCAACTCATGAACGACTGAGGACTGGAGTAGGGGTTGTATGTCTGCATCGGAGCCACCAAACCATTAGTGGGCACATAAGTAGTGTCTTTACCGCCCGTCATAGTCAGCTTGGTGAGCACAGTCCCGAGCACAGATGAGCGAACCATGTAATCAGCAGACGTACCGTTGATGACCTCGTTAAGTAGTTGGCCATCCCCGTCATACCCCATAGCATTCGTGGTCGTTTGTCCATTTCGGACTTCAGAAACAATTTGTAACTCCCCGGCCGCACCGTAGGTCCAAGTGCGTGTGCTGCTGCCCCCACTATCGGAAGTGTCACTGCTGCTAATAACCTGTCCTTCGGCGTTGTAACTCCAGCCAGCTCGCCGATCGTTCGTATAGGTGGTGGGACCATCTGACCGCCAGGGGTTCAAGGCATACTGGCCGCTGCGACTGTTTAAATTGTCAAATGCATCGTAACCGTAGCTCCCGCTGAAAGGAGGCGACACATTGTAATTTGGCAGTTGCCCCACGCCTGAAGTTCTACCTGCCTGGTCATAAGAGTAAGAGCGCGACATGTAATGGAACTGGACGTAATGCGGATCTCCAATTTGATCATTAAGATCCTTAAACGTATTCAGCTTACCATCGTTGTAATACGTATAGTCAATGTTCATGCTGGGTCCCTGGAAATGCGAAGGCGACATCCTGCCGTTGTAAGAGATTGTCTCAGTTTGCCCACCTAAAGTCGCCGTTTTTACTCCGCCCCAGGCGCGATAGCTGACATTGTTGGCGTAGGTGTAATTGGTTCCATTCCAACTGCCAGTCACGCTCGCCGTTCTCCCAATCTGGTCGTAGGTAAGAATGGTGGGCGAATTGAATGGATCGATGACGCTGGTCAATTGATTTGAAAGCGTGTACCCGTAGCTGATCGTATAGTAGCCATAATTAGGACCGTAACTTTGCAAACCATTAATCCGGAGAGTTTCCGACGTTAAACGGGATAGTTGATCGTAGCTGTAAGTTGCGCTGTCTTTGGCCACGCCTGCAACGGTATGAGACATTGAGGTGCGATTGCCCGCGCCATCATATCCGTAAGTCACATTTATCGTGCTCGACCCGCTCAGGGTATTCGCGACACTCGTCACCAGATGGCGGTTGTTATAACTATAGGTAGTTACAGCACCGCGTGCATCCGTGCTAGTACTCACTGTGTCGTCGGAGTTGTATGAGTAAGTTGTTGCGGTTCCTGAGTTCTGCTGCGGAACGTGCTTCGTTTTCAAGCGACCATAGCCGTCGTAAGTCATCAATGTTTCCTGGCACGTGGTGCTTGGGTTTGGACATGAAGCCGCAGGATTTGTGGAAGATGCATCTGCAGGCGCAAGGCCGGCATACTGCTTAATATTCGTCACCTGATCGCGAGCATTAAATACACTCACACCGGTGGCGTAGACACTGCTGTCCGAGTTGAGTGTTTCCTTCTTCCACTGACGACCCACCACGTCGCTGTAAATCTTAAGCCGCCGAGAGTTATTGTCAAATGTTGTGTATGACAGCTCATCAGGCGGCGATTCTTTGAGCTCCCTCCTGTAGACCGTCTTTAAACTTCACGCCTTCGATCACCTG
>Ga0207674_10000194_pt1 | contig 75212 bp, 58 predicted proteins | sample KBSCornC72_FD_184303 | JGI IMG/M metagenome (GOLD analysis project Ga0207674, IMG submission 184303) | Corn rhizosphere microbial communities from Kellogg Biological Station, Michigan, USA - KBS Corn C7-2 (SPAdes) (version 2) | ecosystem: Host-associated > Plants > Roots > Rhizosphere > Soil ...
CACGCTGCCCGCATGCTATGCCAGTATGTCGCGAGCGCTTCCCCGCGCGCACCGAGTTAGGCGACGGGCATTTCACCCACTGCTTCCTGTATGGTGAAGGTGGCAATAGCCCACAAACATCCTCACAGAGTTAAGAAGAGTATGTAGGAGACACGTTCATGACATTGAGCGACACGGCCCAAGTGCGTGGCGATATCGATCCATCGCTCGTAGCCAACTTTCCCCCCAATTTTCAATGGGGTGTGGCGACTTCTTCCTATCAGATCGAGGGCGCCGCTGACGAGGACGGACGCAGCCCATCTATCTGGGATGTTTTTGCCACAAAACCCGGCGCGGTCCATCAGGGGCAGAACGGCGACGTTGCCGCGGACCACTATCACCACATGCGCGAAGATGTCGCACTCATGGCGCAACTTGGGATTCGCTCGTATCGCTTCTCCATTGCCTGGCCGCGCGTCATTACTACCGGGGTCGCAGCCATCAATCCGCCTGGTCTGGTATTTTATAGCCAGCTAGTCGATGCGCTGCTCGAACATGGTATCGTGCCTATGGCGACGCTCTATCATTGGGATCTTCCACAGGTTCTGCAAGAGCAGGGTGGCTGGCTGAGCCGGAATACCGCCATTGCTTTTGCTGATTACGCGGAGGCTGTTGTCGGGCATCTCGGAGATCGGGTGAAGCATTGGATCACCATCAACGAGCCATTTTGCATCTCCTATCTTGGCCATATGGATGGCAAACATGCGCCAGGCATACACGACCCGCAGGCAGCGGTTATCGCGGCCCACCACGTTTTGCTTGGGCATGGGCTTGCCCTCCAGCGCATGCGCGCGCTCGCGCCTGATGCCCAGATCGGCATTACCCTCGATTTCTGTCCGATCTATGCCGCTGATGATCTGCCTGAGACACAGCAAGCCGTCGCATCCATGGATACCTTCAGAAATCGCTGGTTTGTCGAGCCGGTCTATCGTGGAAGGTATCCGGAGACACTCTTCGCGGATCAGCATGTCGCGCCGCCGCCGATCCAGGAGGGCGATATGGCGCTCATATCTGCTCCAATCGATTTCCTGGGCGTCAACTACTATTCCCGCCAGGTGATTGGCGGCGACCCAGACAATCCCGGAACAACTCGGACAATCCATCCAGTTCCAGGGAGCGCCCATACCGCGATGGGCTGGGAGGTGTTTCCACAAGGGCTGAGCGATCTCTTGATGCGCCTTCATCGCGACTACGCGCCCGCCGCACTCCACATTACCGAGAATGGGGCAGCCTATGACGATGAGTGGGATGGCGGTGACAGCATCAGCGATCCTGAGCGCAGGCAGTATCTTGTTGCTCACATTGAGGCAGTCGCTCAAGTCATCGCTCAGGGGGCGCCGGTACAGGGCTATTTCGTCTGGTCGTTTATGGATAACTTTGAGTGGGGCGAAGGATACTCCAAGCGCTTCGGCCTGGTCTACATTGACTATCCCACTCAACGTCGCATTGTTAAAGACAGTGGTCACTGGTATCGTGATCTCCTGGCTCGCGCGCTTGGTTCGCCGGTCAGATAATTACGTCGCCCCTGACAATGGGTAGCATTGGCCTGGAACCGCTGTTCCAGCTGCCCTATCAGTAACCTTACCGGCCCCGCCTGATGCATCGGTCCGGTGATGTTCAGCCCGCTTTCCGTTCTACACGGAAGCACGCTTTCCGACGAGGTGGTGAGGAGGAATCTCATGCGATACGTCATTGGGGTTGATGGTGGTGGCACCAAAACCACAGCGGCGGTGGTAGGAGATGACCTGCGCGTACTGGGAGCAGGAGCTTCCGGCCCATCTAATCATCGCTCAGCTGACATAGAATCCAGCAGCCAGAACATCGTGGACGCGGTGACGCAGGCGCTTTGCGTCGCGAATATCCCGCTTGAGCGCGTTGATGCGATTTGTATGTGCCTTGCTGGTTTCGATACAGAGCTTGACCTGCCTGTGCCGCAGCGCGCGATCACATTGCTGGGGTATTGTGGCGCTGTGATAGTTGAGAATGACGTCGTGGGCGCCTGGGCATGCGCGACAGATGGTGGACCTGGCATTGTCGCCATCGCGGGAACAGGCGCTACCGCGCTTGGCATGAATGCCGACGGCGCGTTCTGGCGTGTCGATGGATGGGACTATATCCTCGGCGACGCGGGCAGTGGCTATCGTATTGGGCTCGCCGCCATCCACGAGGCGATGAAGATGTTGGATGGTCGCCGACAACCGACTCGACTGCTTGATAAACTCACACATTTCTATCGCGTGGATGGGGCACTGGCAATGCGTCGCCTGGCCGATAGCGGTGGCCTGGGCAAGTTACGGATCGCTGAATTTGCGCGCTGTGTAGCCGAGGCGGCGGACGAGGGCGATCACGTCGCACAGGATATTCTGCGGCAGGCGGCGTGCGATATCGCCAATGATATCGAGGCGATAGTGACTCAGCTTGCCATGCAAGAGATGGCCTTCCCGATTGGCATTGTCGGCAGTGTCTTCAAGTCAACAACCTGGGTTCTCGACCCGTTGCGCATGGCCGTCCAGCGCATCGCTCCGCAGGCACGGCTGGAAACGCCGCGTCACGCGCCAGAGGTTGGCGCCGCAATCGTCGCGCAGAGTCGTCTTGCCGCCGGAGACTTCAGTTCATGGACGCTGGGGGATGGTGCGCGGTCCATTCGTCGCAGTATCGCTATGAGCCAGTTTGCCAACATCTAACATCGAGCGGCGCAGCGCTATCCCGCGTCCACGTAGAGCGTTCCGTGGTAGCCAGCGGCATGTGGAATACGCGATTCCAGCAATGCCATGGAAGCAGCAACGAGTGGTACAGCTTTTGCGACCCATGCGTCGTAGAGTACATGAGCCGCAAAGGAGGCGATATCTATGCGCTTCCGCGATCGCAGGGATGCTGGGCAGGCACTGGCAGCCAGCCTCACACCGTACGCCAACCGGCCAGACGTTATCGTGCTCGCTCTGCCGCGCGGAGGCGTGCCGGTGGGCTATGAGGTTGCCAGCGCGTTGTGCGTGCCACTCGATGTCTTTCTTGTGCGCAAGCTAGGCGTGCCCGGAAACGAAGAGCTGGCGATGGGCGCCATTGCCAGTGGCGGTGTCCGTGTCATCAACCGCGATGTCGTCGAAGGATCGGCCATCTCCCCCGCGACGATTGATGCGGTGGCGGCGGCGGAAGCGAGGGAGTTAGAGCGCCGCGAGCGCGAATACCGCGACGACCGCCCGGCGCCAATCATCAAGGATAAGGTGGTTATCCTGGTAGATGATGGGTTGGCGACAGGCGCGACGATGCGCGCGGGCCTCGTCGCGTTACGAGTGAAGCAGCCGCAACGCTTGGTGGCTGGAGTCCCGGTTGCTCCGGCTTCAACCTGCCAGGAGCTACGTGCCACCGCGGACGAGGTAGTCTGTGTCGCGACGCCCGAGCCGTTCTATGGCGTCGGCCTCTGGTACGACGATTTCACCCCAACATCTGACGCCGAAGTGCGCGAATTGCTCTCCATGGCGGATGAGCGCTTCTCTCGTTCAGGTCAGACACCAACTGAGCCGCCTGAGTATTTGAGGTGAGGCAGGGCTGACAGAAATAATGGCCCAAAGTAAAGCACAATGCGCACGTGCAGGGTGGTAGGCGCAACCATTGTGGATTCGTGCGTGTGGTATGCTGAAGCTGAAATAGAACGACGAACCGCTTACGCCGCTACGGTTCGCAGCTTACTTTTTGCCGTTAGTCGGCCGAACCGTAGGTATTTAATCTCCCTTCCACCTCTTGTATCGTGCCGAGAAGAACCGCACAATCCACAACGATCAGGCACTGACAGCCCTGCCATTATGTACTACTTGTCAGGTTGGAGTGAGTCCGCCCGTTGCGTCACATTCCAGATGGTGAGCACGGAGTGATGAGCACGGACCTATTTGAGAAATGGAAGTCACCTATGGTCGACCAAGCACAGCCGCCGTCACTAGTTGTCGTCGGATCTTCGGCTGGTGGGATCGAAGTGCTTTCGACGCTCATGTCGACACTGCCGAGTGACTTTCCGGCGCCCATTGTCATTGCCCAACACCTTGATCCGCAGCGCCCCAGCCATCTGAGCGAGATTCTTGCCCGTCGCAGCCACCTGCCGATTCACACGATTCTCGAGCAGGAAAAGCTGGAGCCAGGTCATGTCTACGTCGTTCCAGCTGATCGGCATGTGGAAATTAGCGATGGACATCTTGCCCTGCGCACGAATCGGCAGAGTCGCCCTGTGCCTTCGATCAACTTGCTCTTCCGATCCGCCGCACAGACATACGGCGAAGGATTGATTGCTGTCATTCTGACCGGTACTGGTTCCGACGGCGCCACAGGCGCCGTGGAGGTGAAAGGCGATGGCGGAACCGTTGTTATTCAGAATCCGGCAACGGCTCCCTATCCGTCAATGCCCCGCTCGCTTCCGCCTGGCATCGTTGACTTCATTGCAAATGCCGAAGACATGGGAGCGCTGCTGACCGATTTGCTGGCAAGCGGCGCCGATCTAAACCAACCGAGCGAAGCAAAAGCCTTACAGGCGTTGCTTCAGCATCTGTATGTGCGGAGCGGACTCGACTTCACCAGCTATAAGATGCCCACACTCCAGCGTCGCCTCCACCGGCGCATGGTTGCTACCAAGACGAGCACGCTTGCTGCATACCGCCGCTTTCTCTTGCGCCACCCCGATGAGTATAACCGGCTTATCAGCAGCTTTCTGATCAAAGTGACGGAGTTCTTTCGCGATCCCGCGCTCTTCGGCATCTTGCGCGAGCAGATATTGCCTGAGCTTATTGCATCCGTTCGCCAGCGCTCCAGCCATCACGTTGGCGGGTGGGGCGGCGAGCTGCGGCTGTGGTCTGCGGGATGCGCGACAGGTGAGGAAGCGTATTCACTGGCCATATTAATTGCTGATCTTCTCGGCGACGAGCTCGAACAGTTCTCGGTGCGTATCTTCGCGACGGACCTTGACAATGATGCCATTGCGTTTGCCCGACGTGGCATTTATTCCGCCTCGGCGGTTGCCTCTCTTCCTCAGGATCTGGTCACACGCTTCTTTGATCGTGTCGATGGCGAATACGTTGTGCAAAAGCGCGTACGGGCACTGGTGATCTTTGGCGAGCATGATCTGGCGCAGCGGGCTCCGTTCCCACGCATCGATCTCGTGCTCTGCCGAAACGTCTTGATCTACTTCACACTTGAGCTTCAAAAGCGTGTCCTTCAACTCTTCGCCTACTCGTTGCGTGACCACGGATACCTTGTGCTGGGGAAAGCGGAGACCACCAGCCCGCTTCCAGAGTTCTTCATGCCGGTGCAACCATCGCTGAAAATATACAGGCGCTACGGTGAGCGCCTGCTGATCGCATCAGCGCCGATGCGCCTGGAGCCGTCACTGATGAGTCCGCCTGAGCATCCAGCCACCGATCTGCCCGCAACCACGCGTGCCCAGGGAAACCGAGCATCAATGAACAGTCTCAGGTTGCTCGGCTCGCAGGAGAAACCTCGCGTGCGCACCAGCATGGAACCGCTGGGCGCTCTCATCTTTAACCTGCCTATCGGAGTCGTTGTGGTAGATCGTCGTTACGATGTCCAGACTATCAACCGCGCGGCATGCGATATGCTGGGCATCGAGCGGTCCGCAATCGGCGAAGACTTGCTCCATCTATCTGAGCGTGTCGACACGCGCGCATTGCGGCAACTCATTGACACAACGCTCCGGGGTGAGTCGTCGGCGCCTGTGGAGGGCATCGTCGCGACGGAGGCGGATGTCGGCGCCTCGCGGTATCTGCAAGTGAAAGGCTACACCTACGGATCCGATGCGGATACGGAGGGCGCGACACGCGCATTCCTGATGATTTCCGAGGTGGCTCAGGCGGAGACGGTCAATGAGCCATCGCAGCAGCCCAGAACGTTACTAGCGCCTAATCGTGCGCCCGCGACTCAGGCGACATCCCAGCAGACATCCGACAGCGCCCTGGAAACCGGCGAGGCTCAGACACAGCGGCCCGATGTCGAGCGACTCAACGAGCCGATGCGGTGGCTCATGGATGGCAATCGCACTCTGCATGACGCGAACCGGGAATTGACAACCGCCAACCTGGAGCTTCACCAGGCCAATGAAGAATATCTGATCAACGCTGAAGAGGCCCAGGCAGCCGCGGAAGAAGTGGAAACGCTCAATGAGGAGTTGCAGGCAACCAATGAAGAGCTTGAAACACTCAATGAAGAGTTGCAGGCGACAGTCGAGGAGTTAAACGCGACAAATGACGATCTGGAGGCGCGTACTGCAGAGATGCAGGATCTTGCTCGCGAGCAGGAAGGTATGCGCCGTGCCAGCGAGGATGAGCGGGCGCAGCTTGCGACGCTCTTAAGCAGTATGACCGATGCTGTGCTGCTGGTTGACCCGAATGGGAACACACTGCTGACGAATCGTGCCTATGAACAGCTCTTCAGCGATGGCCTGGAGGCGGCGACTTGGAACGATGAAGACGGTAACCCGTTGCCGCCGAGCGCGCAACCACGCCAGCGCGCAGCTCGTGGTGAGTCGTTCACCCTGATGTCCGTCCTGCCTGATCCACAGGGGCAGGGTCTGGGGCGCTGGTTTGAGGCGAAAGGACAGCCCATCATCAACGATGGGGAGACACGCGGTGGTGTGGTCGTCATTCGCGACATCACCGACCGCAGCCTGAGGCGGCTGCAAGATGAATTTCTGGCGTTGGCGAGCCATGAGTTGCGCACGCCGCTGACCTCAGCGCAGGTAGCGCTTCAGGCGTTGCTCAAAAGAATGGAAGAGGCCGGCGACCAGGACATCAGCCAGGACATCGTGCGACGGTGGACAGGCATTGCCATGCGCCAGGTAGAACGTCTGGCGCTGCTGGTCAGCGATTTGATGGATGTGGGGCGCCTGCAGACGGGCCGACTACGTCTGCAATTGCAGCCAATCTCCTTCGACGAGGTCGTCGCGCATGTTGCGGAAGCCGCCCAGTTGCTGTCGCAGAATCAGCCCATTCTGACCTCGCTTCCAGAACAGCGACTCACGATCAATGGCGATCTCGTGCGCATCGAACAGGTGGTCTTCAACTTATTAACCAACGCGATAAAATATGCGCCGCAGAGTTCGCAGATTGACGTACGGGTGCGCCGAGTTCAGGATCAGGCCGAATTGCAGGTGCAAGACTACGGCCCAGGAATTGCCAGTGAGAAGCTTCCATATGTGTTCTCACGGTATTACCAGGCAGCGCAGTCACCATCGGAGACGCAGTCAGGACTTGGTCTGGGGCTGTTTCTGACGAGAGAGTTGGTGACTGCTCACGGGGGCACTATTGATGTCGTGTCTCACCTGAATGCTGGCACGACGTTTACGGTGCGGCTGCCATTGTTCCGGGAGGCAGGGGACGGTGATTGAGATCGAGGCGCTACACGGTAGAAACGCGTGACGTTGACCGTATCCAGAGCATGCGTTGGCAAGGCGTTCAAGGAAGGACTGTTTACAATGCCAGCCAGGAACGTGCAAATTCGTGGCCTGCGACGGGGCATTGTCGTCATCGGCGCGTCGGCTGGTGGTATCGAGGCCTTGATGAGCATCATTGCCCGTCTGCCGCATGATTTGCCTGCTGCCCTCTTCGTCGTCGTGCATCTCTCCAGCGAAGCGTCGAGTTCTCTCGCACAAATCCTCGACCGTGTAGGTACTCTACCTGTGCGAACAGCACAGGACAAAACACCAATCGAGCATGGTCATATCTATGTCGCGCCGCCAGATCGTTATCTATTGCTAACGCCTGATGAGATGCGTGTCACTCCCGGTCCGCGCGAGAATCGCCACCGCCCGGCAATCGATCCACTCGTTCGCTCGGCTGCTCTCAGCTTTGAACGTCGCGTCGTCGGCATCGTCCTGAGTGGCGCGCTGAATGATGGCACAGCGGGACTCCTGGCGATCAAACGTGCCGGAGGTATCGCGATGGTGCAGGATCCCGCGACTGCGGCTTTCCCTGGAATGCCAATAAGCGCCGTCGGGTATGTGTCAGTGGACTGGAATCTACCGCTCCCCGCGTTGGCGGGCAAGGTGGTTGAGCTCGCGACTGGCTCAGGACAAGAGCGGGAAGGAAGCGTCACTATGGAGGAAATCGATGACGAGCAGAAGTCAGAAATGCGTGTAGAGACTGAGATTGCGGGACTGAATCCAGATACCATTACCCACCACCCACAATACGGCAATGTATCCTCGTATACCTGTCCAGATTGCCATGGCCTCATGTGGGAGATTCAGGATGGCCCGCTGCTGCGTTTCGGTGCCGCGTCGGCCATGCTTTCACGGCGGAATCGATGTTTGAAGGGCAGGCCGATAATGTCGAGGAGGCGCTCTGGATGGCTTTGAACATCTTGGAGGAAAGCGAGCAGCTCTACACGCGACTGGCAAATGATGCCCGCGAGCGTCAGCATCGCTGGATGTCCGAGCACTTCGAGCAGAAAATGCGTGTCATCAAGGAAAGGTCCGCTGTCATTCGACGATTGCTGATAGGTGACTCTATGGACGTCGCAAGTTCTCGCGCGGACGAGTCGCTCGCCGATGAGCAGGTATGATGCCACGGGCGCAGCGATACTATCATCGTTGCCCTGACTCCGACGCTGCTATCTAGCCTTGAGCATGGCCTTCGCGGCGGGCGTGGGCCGAGACAATGCCCATCGCCATCCAGAGCAGCGCGCCGATGAAGAGTGTGGGCGCCGCCTGATGCAGTGGCGCATGAGTGGGGAGTGTCACACCGATCCACGCGACCAGCGAGATCACTGGAGCAGCCAGAATACCACCAATAATGGCAATATTGGAGAGCGCACTCAAAACCCAGTGGCGATAAGCGGGGTTGGCTAGCAGGCTTATCACCACCATGAGCAGGATGAGCAGCGCGGACCAGATGCGCCAGGTGAGAATAGACCGGATATGACCCTTGTGTGCGGCCCTCCTGGCCAAAATACGTGATTTGCGATGCCAGTGCCGCAGCTTCGTCTCTGGGCGCTGGTCGAAGTTCTGCCAGATCGTCATGATATGATCGCGGTGCCTCCTCTTACTCCGGTATACCCGCCGGAGTTGTACACCTCCCGTGTACGGTATGACCTGAGCTTTCAGGAAGAGAAACGTGCGGTTTTCTGTCCTTGGCCCGGCGCCCTTGCCGATGCCCTGCCAGTGCTTGCCGCTCGCTTGTTCTTATCTCTGTCTCATAATTGGAAACGACATATGCCACCCAGTGTAACACATCGCGCTCGCTTTAATATGCCACCTAGCGTGCCTCACCAACTGCCACAACCTCCCAAAAATACCGGCAATCCGACGAGATTGGGCAACGGAAACAGGCCGGATTGCGGGCATAGCATATTTGTCTCCCATGCCGGATGAGATCGATGTGCATCGTGTAACGCCACGCGGGCGGTATCAGCGCTTGCAGCGTCTCATGCGCGCTTTCGGCGGATGTCGCTGGGCTGATGAGTCCTATCCGCTTCGTCACACGCCACACATGGGTATCCACCGGAAAAGCTGGCTTACCCAGAGCAAATATCAGAACGCATGCCGCAGTCTTTGGCCCTACACCTGGAAGTCCGCGCAGCCATGCCAGTGCGTCGTCCAGCGGCATTGTTTCCAGGGCATCAAGCGTGAGCGGCGCGCCATCCAGCCGCTCTGTCAAAATACGGAGAATCTGCTGGATGCGCTGTGCTTTCTGCTGTGCCAGCCCGCCCGAGCGAATCGCTTCGACCACAGCGTCTGTCGGGGCATCGCGCACCGTTTCCCAGGTCGGAAACGTGGCGCGTAACTGGCGATAGGCGCGTTCCGAGTTGGTGTCGGACGTGTGCTGCGAGAGGATGGTGGCGACCAGCTCGCCAAGTGGATCGCCGTTCGGGTCCCAAGGGGGGATACCGTAGTTGGCAACCAGTTTCGCGTAGATGCGCGCAACTTTCGCCGCGATGTCGCCATCCACGTAGGCTCTTCTCTCGCTCACCGTATCGGCTCCTCTCGTCAGCTTCCACACTCTCCGCGCGCCATCCGCTCGCTCTATCTGCTCAGAATGGTACAATACCGCGCGGGCATCTTTCACCAGATAGGATGAGTCATGGCGGACGATACAACACTGTCGGCGTTTCTGGAGTCGCTCGGTTCGAGTGCGCCCGCGCCGGGCGGAGGCGCGGCGAGTGCGCTCGCGGGCGCTCTGGCGGCGGCGCTTGCGGAGATGGTGGCGCAACTGACGGCAGGGCGCCCAAAATACGCGGCGGTGGATGAGCAAGTCCGCGTGGTGATCGCGCACCTGCAAACGGCGCGTGCGCGGCTTGTCCAGCTCATGGCGGATGATGAGCGCGCGTTTCAGGCTGTCTCTGCCGCGTATAAATTGCCAAAGGCTGACGAGGCGGAGCGCGCATCGCGCGAGGCAGCGATTCAGAGAGCGCTGGGCGCGGCCATGCAGCCGCCGTTGGCGGTGATGTCCACAGTCTGCGACGTGCTGGCGCTGGCCGAGGAAATCGCGCGCATTGGCAATGGAACACTCGTGAGTGACGCGGGCTGTGCCGCCATTCTCGGTGAGGCTGCGGTCCGTGCGGCGGCGCTGAACGTGCAGGCGAACGTTGTGTTGTTGCACGACACGGCTGTTGCTGAGCAGGCCCGCCAGCAGGTGGCGGACGTTGAGGCGCGTGCGCTGGCTCTCTGCCAGCAGACGATGGAGACGGTTCGTCAGCGGATGGGGCTTGAGCCATGACGGCGCGCATCCTGGATGGCAGACGCATTGCCCGTGCCGTGCGCGATGATCTGACGGCGATGGCGGCCAGCGACGAGGCGCGCTATGGGATACCCGCCGGGCTGGCAATTGTGCGCGTCGGCCAGGATCCGTCGTCGCAGGTGTATACGCGGGCATTGCTGCGCGCGTCCGAACGGGTTGGTGTGCGCGCGACGATGGTGTCGCTCCCTGAGGAGATTGACGCAGCAGGCTTGCGCGCGTGCATTGAGGTGTTGAATGCCGATACCAGCATTCATGGCATCCTGATGCAGCTGCCCCTGCCGCAGCATCTCTCACAGCGGCTCGTCGCCGAGACCATCGATCCGCGCAAGGATGTTGATGGTATCAGCACACGGAGCGCGGGCGATCTCTTCTTGCGCCTGCCCACCTTTGTTCCCTCAACCTGTGCCGCGGTGCTCGAAATGCTCGACCGTTCCGAGATACATCTGCGGGGCGAGCGAGTTGTCGTTGTCGGTGCGAGCAATGTGGTGGGCAAGCCTCTGGCGTTTCTGCTGCTGCACCGCGATGCCACGGTGACGGTATGCCATATCTTTACGCGCGATCTCGCTGAGCAGACGCGCCAGGCTTCGGTGGTCATCGTAGCGGCAGGCAAACCGGGGCTGCTAACAGCGACAATGGTGCGGCCAGGCGCGACGGTGATCGACGTGGGTATTAATGTCCAGCCGGATGGCTCGCTCATCGGCGATGTAGACGCTGCGGGCGTTATGGCGGTCGCGGGGGCGCTGAGTCCGGTGCCGGGCGGTGTGGGCCAGTTGACGAATCTGATGCTGCTCAAGCAGACGCTGCTGGCCCGCCAGCGTCTCTTCGGCGGCGAGCCAGAGCCATGACGTTGAGCGCCACATTCTCCTTTAAGGAGAGATATGTATTATGCTGGGCGACCTGATCAGGGCTTGCCCGCAATTGCATTCATCATGTTCGTGATGGTCTTCTCGCGGGCGAACCCCCAGTTGAGCAGGGCGGTGGCATCGTAGAAACGCTGCTCGCCGCTCTGGTCCTGCTCGCCAAGCAGCACGCCGATGAGGGTAGCGCCGTTGCGAGTTGCCGCGAAGACCAGACAGTAGCCAGCGTTGCCGGTGTGCCCGGTCTTGACGCCAATTGTGCCCTGGTAGTCGTGCAGTGGCGTCAGCAGCTCGTTGGTGGTATGCCAGGTGTATTGTCCGTGGAGCGGGGTGCTTACCACGTAGGTCGGCGTTTTCACGATCTTGGCAAACAAAGGGAAATTCTCAATCGCGATACGGGCAATGCGCGCCAGGTCGCCAACCGTCGTGTAGTGGCCAGGGGCATCGAGGCCGTGGACATTAGTGTAGTGTGTGTGGTCGAGGCCGAGCAGCGCCGCCTCCATGTTCATCATGCCCACGAAACTGGCCTGCGATCCCGCGACGCCATCGGCGATTGCCACGGCTGCGTCATCTCCCGATGGTAGCATCAGCGCGTAGAGCAGGTCTCTTAGCGTCAGCATATCGCCCTTTTGAAGGTCTGCCACGCTGTTCTCGCCGTTCTGCTCCTGGACGGCGTCCTGGCCGATGGTGATCTTTTGGTCGGGTTTGCCAAACGTCATGGCCACGATAGACGTCATGATCTTGGTCGTGCTGGCCATGGGAACTTCGTCGAGCGCGTTGTTGGAATAGAAGACCTCGCCCGTCACAGGATCCATCAGATAGGCCGAGGAGGCATAAATCCTGGGGGCATCGGCGGGCACAAGCTGACCATACGGAGAAAACGCTGAGACTGTGCCATGCCCAATGCTGAACGGCGACGAGAGCGTATGGAGTGGCGCGGCGGCTTGCTGTATCCGGGCAGCGTGAGCGGATTGACCGTTTGCCTGTCCTTTTGGCAGCGCCATCAGTCCGGCGATCAACGCGACCGCCAGCAGGAGCAGCACGCCCCATCTGTACGCCTGTCGCAGATGCTGCGTTTTGGCCTCAGCCATGCCTGCTTCCTCCACTTACCCAAACGCTGCTGGCGCACGTTGCCGCGATATCCTCACTATATGGTATCACGGGCGCTCCGCCGAGATGCACAGCATCGGCACATGCATGACCAGCTCGCCGCCATTCGCCTGCGTTCGCACACGCAGACGCCGCTCCACCTCGTTGAAGACGAGCCGACGAATCGTCATGTCGGGGATGATGTCGCGCCAGGCGCCGAGGTAGAGGGTCTGCACCAGCGGCGACGTCAGGAACGCATGTGGGTCGGGGAAGCGCAGCGCGAAGTTGTCGGTCACGGTGCGGCGGATGATGAACCCCGACCCCTCGACCAACTGCTGGACCGCATTGATCGTCGGCCGGGCGGCGACCTGCGCCCCAAGGGTCTGCATGTAGTCCTGCAACTTAAGGTCGCGCAACGTGAGGTGATAAGTATCGAGGAACTCTCGTAGCGCCGACTGCAATGGTGTCGTCACGATGAGCTGGCCGCCCGCACGCAGGAGCCGCCACATGGCTCCGAGCGCCGCCCGCGGATCGTCGAAGCTACTGAGCGCCAGGTTGCAGGTGATCGTATCGAAGCTGCCCTCAGGAAGCGCCGTCTCGCAGATGTCCTCAGCCAGAAATGTCACATTGCGCAGCCACTCTTCGCTGGCCTTGCGGCGCGCCAGCAGAATCGCCTCTTCCCAGACATCTATGCCCGCGAGGTCGCAATCCTGGCCGAGAAACCGGGCAAGCTCCAGCGCCGGGTAGCCGGTGCCGCAGCCAACATCGAGCACCTGCCAGCCGGTGTCGCGCGGCATCGTCAGAAAGATGCTGAGCAATAGCCGCCCAAATGGGGTGGACCACTGCGGCACGAACAGCGCATCGTAGAGCTCGACAAATCCCGGCTCGTGGATGTCGTAGTTGACGGTCAGATAGTCTTCTTTTTCGGCGCGTGCGCTCAGCGCCAGGCCAGCTGGGCCGAGCGCATCGAGGCCACTTGCGGGACGCCGCGGCGTGATGATACCAGGGAGGTCGATATTGGCTGGATCCGGCGGAAGGGGCAGGTTGGAGATAGCTGGCATCTGATGCGTATAGCCACGACGCGCCCGACCGGGATCCCAATCATCCCAGTCGCTCGCATCGTTCGCGCCCGACGACCCAAACGGCGGGAAGCGCGGATCGTAGCCAGACATCCCCTGCCTCGTGTTCCCTGTGCAACGTCTACCTGAGATACCAGTATACGACACGCTCGCTACACCCAGGCAGTCGTGCTGCGGCGCTATTTCTTCGGTGTACCAGTTGGCGCGGCCGTCGGTACATTGGTTGCCACTGGGCCAGGCGTTGGCGTGCCATAGCCGAGCGGCAGAACCGCGAAACTGATCGTCGCCATCAGTGCCTGGTCGGTGGGGTCATTGGTGGTATCGTTCGCGGGCCGATCCCAATAGACTTTCACCATGCCTTTTCCGGGCGAGGGGTATTGCAGCGAGAAGCACGCGCCCGCGTTATTGTCCCCCAGCGTCAGCGAGGTCTTATCGATTGACGGTGGGTTGACATCGGTTCCGTTCGCGAACCAGCGGACGCTGATCGTATGACCCTTCGACGGTTGCGTCAGCGTGATGAAGACCCAGACCGAGTCATTGGCATGGAAGTACGATGATGGGTCAACGGGATTGCAGTTGCCCTGGCGATGGAGCGCGGTAATCACCTGTGAGAGCTTTGCCGTCTTGGCGGCCGCCCCAGGGGTCGCGACTGGCGTCACCGGAATGCCACTGAGATCGACCGCGGGCTGTGTCGTCACAATCTTGACGGGTTTGCCCCAGATTGCCTCGATCCGGTCTCTGCCCAGGATGCCTGCCGCTGCGCATGATGCGATGCAGGCCAGCATGACGCTGAGCACGCCGCTGATGACGCGCCAGGAGCTGAGCCGCTTCTTGCGCTTCTCGCTCGTCGCCGGAATGAAGGCGGGGCGTCGAATGCCAAGCATTCGCTCTTCTTCGTCGGTCTGTGGGAAGCCGGGAAGGGCTGGCAGGCCTGCGCCAGTTTCCATCGGGGCCATCATCTCATTGCGTGCTGGAACCAGCGCGCGGTCGAGGTCAATCTCATCGTAGCCGTCGGCTGGGCGGCGGTTTCGTCGATTAGAGCGAGCCGCGGGCGGCTCATCATAGTTGTCATCCTGCCAATTGTCGCCACTCCCGCCCCAGCGTCCGCCTGAGCCAGAGCGTCCGCGCCGACCAGATGTATCAGCGCGCCAGGAGCTGCTGGAGCCGCCGGAGCCACTGGATCCGCCACGGGACCGACGACCGCTGTCGCCAGCGCCGCCGCCGCCGCGACCCTTCCAGTCGCGCATGGAGGAATATGTGCCCGGCGGTGGCGCGCCGCACTCAGGACACAGTCCCGACCGTGGGCGTTCCGATCCGCACTGATCACACAACATATCTATTCCCTCCTGCCGCAGTTAGTCATCCAGATGAGTGAGGTGCTCTTATCCCTCAGAGCGAAGATCCAGAATGAAGGATCGCGTCGAGTGGGAGTCAGCGTGCCCACACCATACATGCCGAGGGCGCGGCAGGTCAAGAAAACACGGCTTTGATAGGAGCAATGGGGGAAGTCAGGTGACAGTTGCAGAGCAGGCAGCCATATGCTATGCCTATTGTCCGGTTGGGGCAGGCATGATACCATATTGAACCAGAGTACGACGCTCGATCTGTGTAAGAAAGCGACTGGCGCTATGGGCACGACACCAGGCAACTGGCACGATCAACAGGCGATAGAGCGGTTGGCCCAGCATATCCCCTTCGAGACCGATCCGCGCACCAAAGCCGAGTGCATCGAGATGCTGCGGGAGATTGTGCTGCGCGCGGGACGCCAGATCGACCGCGAGGTGTTCGGCTTCGAGGCGCGCCAGGAGCTGCAGCGGCTCGGACTCTGGGAGCGGCTGGGCAACGCCACCGCTTCATAAGGACACTTCTCCGACTAACGTTACCCACCGAGATGCCAGCCGCCAGCATCTCCGCTCAGGCTGATGACGCCTGCCTCGCTGGTACGATAGATCAGCGCCCCCAGCACATTTGCCGCGTCGGTGTCGGAGGTCCAGTTCTCGCCATGGACGCGCTTGCGCGCGGTCGCCGAATCAGGAGCGACCGGAGCGTCGCAGATAACCACCAGCCGCGGATGCGCCCTGAAGAGCACATCACCCAGCGCCCCACTCAAATCCAGCGTCTCGCCGGGCACCAGCGCCAGCTCCACGACGTCGGCGCTGAGCGATTGCCCCGATCCTGTCAGCGCGTCGAGCGCATAGGCGTCCGCCGCTCCCAAAAAGAGCGCGCGCAAACCGGGCGTATCCAGCCGGAGAATGAGGTCGTTGCTGGCGGTGGTGACGCCCTGCTGTGATGGATAGAGCGCTTGGGGCGTGGGGCGGCGCCAGCACGGTCAACGTCGTGGATTCGTCAAGGTGCAGCACATCGCCCTGGCGCACCTGCGTGTAGGCCGCGCCCGCATGGGTCATCGCGTCGCGCCAGGCGAGATACTCAGTTGTGGGGTGCAGCACGCCCGCATCCACCGCGCGGGTGATGGTGAAATGCGTGGCCGCGTCGTCCAGCCCGCGCACAGCGCCAGCGCGGTGATCAGTCAGCACGGCCACATCGAGCGTGTGTTGCCAGAAAGGGAGGCGTCCGGCCAGCGCACCCTCCAGTGCGGGACCGTCGGGACCGCCATCCAGCAGGACCGTTATGCCTGACGGTAGCCGCAGCAATGTCGCCGCGCCACCCGGGCCGACATCGAGGAAGTCGAGATGCGCCGCTTCTCCAGATGCCAGTGCGGGCGCGGCCGCTCCGCCTGCGCCAAGCAGCGCGACCACCAGCAGCGCGATCATCGCGCTCCGGCTGATGCGGGCATGTGCTCGCTGTGTGTTCAGAGCGGCGGTCCAGCGACGCAGCAGTGGCGCCAACCGCCACCCTCCGATGATCAGGAGCAGATAGTAGGTCCAGGCTATGACCAGTGGCAGCCCGACAACAGCCAGAGCCGCCCCCGGTAGCGATGCGCACACCGCGATGGCATTGTTGACATACCAGAGCAGCGGCCAGACTATCCAACTCAACGCGAGCGCCAGTCCTCCGAATACCGAGACGCCAATCGCGCCGAACAGCGCAAGCAGCCCTCCCAGCACGAGCAACGGAGCCAGGAGCGGAACCGTCAGCAGGTTGGCGATGGGCGCGATCAGCGATATCTCGCCGAAGGTCAGCGCCAGGATGGGGAGCGTGGCAATCTGCGCCGCCATGGTCACTGCCAGCGATTCCGCGATGCCAGCGCCGATGCCGTGGCCCAGTTTGCCCAGGCCGAGCATGAGCAGCCGTTGTAGCGGCGGTGTCAGCAGCGGGATGCCAAGCGTGGCGAGTGTGGTGAGCTGGAAGCCCGCGTCGTAGATCAGTAACGGCTCAAATGTGGTCATGAGAAGCACAGCCAATGCCAGCGCGGTGAAGACGTTGTACCGACGTCCCAGCGCCCCCGAGAGCACGAGCAGCGCCCCCATGACGGCGGCGCGCACAGCGGCGGGCCCTCCGCCGCCAATCGTCGCGTAGAGCGCAACCGCCGCCAGCGAGCCACCCAGCCGCGGCCACGGACCCAGCGGGCGCAGTGTGCGGCGGGCAATCTCGGCAAGCATGGCAACTTTGAGTCCAGCGGGCACGACGAGATGAATGGTGCCTGTGCTGGTAAAGAGGGACAGGCGCGAGCGCAGCACCGGCGTCTTGAAGCCAAGCAGAATGCCGATCAGCAGCGCCGCCTCTGGCTCTGGCAGCGTGCGCTGGATCGCTTCGGCCAGCCGCAGGCGCAGATCGAAGAGCGTCGCCAGCAGTGGATTGCCGCCCCCGCGTGCCAGGATACTCGCCTGCGCGCCACGCATCTCGGCAAGGACGCCCGATGGCGCGCCGGGCTGCATGGGAGTGAGCATGCCGCTCAGGCTCAGCGTGTCGCCATAGTCGGGTGCGAACCAGTCATCGGCACCATACACCGTCACGTCGGCACGGCCAACCGCTGGCTGCCAACTTGCCCCGCCGTCCAGACTGGCCGCACTGACATCCACCAGCAGGTAGCGATAGCCGCCGCGAATATCTGGTTCGGCGGCCACCTCGCCACGTAGCCGCAATGGTGTATTCAGCGGGAGATTGCTGATAGCGTGAGGATCGGTGGCGGGGTCTGCCCAGGCTGCCCTGGCCGCCCCGAAGCCCAACGCGAGGAGCAGAATGGCGAGGATGAGTGCGAAACGTCCGCCAGCGCCTCCAGGCAAAGATCGCCGCTGGATGAGGACGAACAGGAGGATGAGGGCAGGTACGCCAGCGAGCAGCCACACCCAGGGCAATACGAGCGGCAACGGCCCCACCGAACGCAGCGCGATCCCGGTAATCCATGCTAACGTCACCGCGACCAGCACGTACCCACCAAACAAGGGGCGTGCGATAGATGGGGCTGTAGCTGGCGTGGCCATGCAGGCTCGCTTTCAACGCGAAAGGAACGGTGGGGCGATCTGTAGACGGAGTGTAGCAGAGCAGCAGGACTCTGTATAGTAGCCTTGACTGCATGGTTGCAGGTGAATGCGGGTGAATGAATGCTGATGAGGAGCGCGCATGCCTGGAATTACACTGAGCCTATCGCGCTAGCCGCACTGGGCGAAGCGCATCGGATAGCGATGCAGGCGCTCAATACCAGTGCGGGTGACACGCACGAGTTCGCCCACCTGCACCCCCATACGCTCGTCCGGTGTTATCACATTCGGCTGGATGACAACCGTCATATCTTCGGCGAACATGAAACCCGGAGTGCGCGTGCCGCCTGTCTGTCTGGTTCGCACCACTGGATCAAAATAGCCTCCGCCGAAGCCATGCAGAAGATCGTCACAGATGGTATAGCCCGCGGCTGCGATTCCTTCCGCGGCATCGAGAACGTCTTCTACTACCGCGCCATGCCGAATGACTGCTGCGACACTCTCGAAGATCTGTACAGCAAGGTCGTACATACGCTGGTAATCTTCGTTCGGTGGTTCGCCGATGCTGAAGGGACGAAGTATTTGGCCGGGGTATCCATCGTACTGCGCGCTAATCTCGGTGATGAGCACGTCGCCCGCCTGCAAGATGCGATCAGACTGCAACTGCGCTGGAACGCAGAGATGTGGGTCATGCATGGAGGTGGATGCCATGTAGTGGATGTGCGTCTGCCCGCCAAGTGGCACGTACGCGCCCTCGACGATGGCGGCTAATTCGTATTCAGTGATGCCCGGACGCGCCTCTCGCTCGAGCGCCTCCATCGCCAGGTCACTCAGTTCAGCGCCGCGTCGCAGGAAGCTAAGCTCTTCCTCGCTCTTGATAAGACGCAGGTGTTGGAACGGTATCGTGGTATCGGAGAACTCCACACGCGGTAGTTCTGTGCGGAGTGCGAGGTGCTGTTGCCAGGGAAGCGCGCCAACCACCCCGATTCGCCCGGCGTTAAGACCGTGGTTACTCAGGTGCTCCACAAGGGTGGATACACTCTGTGCGCCTGCCCACTGCACATCGCCAATACGGGCGCGACGACGCGCATAGGGGACATGGTTGAAGTAGTTGACAAACAAGGTCGGCTCATCGTCGTTGGGCACCACAAGATAGGCTTCTCGTGCCGTGCGAAAGTCTGTGAGGTACAGGACCTCAGAGAAACTGCCGACCGCGCCGTAGACAACGAGCGCGTCAAGCCGTTGCTCGGCCAGCATATCATGGACTGCTTTGTGCCGACGCGTGAACTCACTGTCGGAGAATCGCAAGCGCATGTTGTTGGGATCGTAGCTCATCAATCCTGCGACTCTTCTTCGTGATGGGCGCGCCAGTCGGCACGGCGTTCCGGGAAGCCTGACGAAGACGTGATGAATTAGCTGGCGTGCGTGTCTTCCAGCGATCCCCCCAGATAGAGGGCGCTGATCTCGGGATTGTTGAGGATATCCTGCGCAGGACCGATAAGGCGCACTTTCCCGCTCTCCATCACGACACCATGGGTAGCGACGCCCAGGCCACTACGGACATTTTGCTCGACCAGCAGAATTGTACGGCCCGACTCGTTCATGTGTTTGACGGTCTTGAACATTTCTTTGGCTGTTTTGGGATCGAGGCTCATCGAAGGCTCATCAAGCATCACAAGCGCAGGATCCAGCATGAGCGACCGGGCAAACTCGACCTGACGCTGCTGGCCACCGGAAAGACTGCCTGCCTTTTCAGTGGCGCGCTCCCGCACTATGGGAAAGAGCGCCTCAACCTCGGCGAGTCGGCGCCGAACGAGAGCAGCGTCGTTAAGCATGTAGGCGCCTAGCTCGACATTCTCGCGCACCGTCAAGGCGGGGAACAGGCTGTGCGCCTGGGGTACGAGGGCAAGTCCGCGTGCCAGAATCTGTTGCGGCCCTAGTCCGCGGATCGACCTGCCATCGAAGATGATGTCGCCCTGGCGCGGCTTAAGCAGGCCGCTGATAGTCGCCATCACCGTCGACTTGCCCGCGCCGTTTGGCCCGACAATACAGGTGATTGAGCCTTGCTCGGCGGTGAGGGAAACGCCCCGAAGGACATCGCCTCCGCCGTAGCCAGCGTAGACGGAATCGAGCTGCAGCAACATGATCTCAGTCTCCTAGGTAAGCCTCGAGCACAGCCGGATTACCGCGTACCTGATCGGGGGTGCCCTCGGTGAGCAGGGAACCACGATGCATGACGGCGACCTTGTCGCACAGGCTCATAACGAATTGCATATTGTGCTCGACGATGAGGAAGGTGATGCCACGCTGGTTCAGCGTTTTGATGCGGTCAGTGAGTTGAGCCGCCAGCGTTGGATTCACGCCACCCGCAGGTTCGTCGAGCAGGACCAGCCGAGGCTCGGCGATCAGAATCATCGCGAATTCGAGCAATTTCTTCTGGCCATAGGAGAGATTTTCCGCGGGCGCATCGGTGAGATGCGAAATGCCCACGAAATCGAGCAATTCTTGCGCATGTGCTCGCTCGTCCGGTGCGGTCCACCGGCGGAGCAGAGACCGGACCCCGCGACGCTGCACGGCGATATGCATGTTTTCCATGACCGTCAAGCGCGAAAATATCCGAACGATTTGAAACGTGCGCCCCAGTCCAAGGCCGAAAATTGTGCTCGGGGAGGCGTTGGTAACATCGGTTCCCCTGAGTGTGACAGTACCGGCGTCGGGCCTTTCGTAGCCAGTGATCACGTTGAAAAGCGTTGTCTTGCCTGAACCATTGGGGCCGATCAACCCAGTGATCGAGCCTTGCTCAACCGCCAGCGAGCAGCCGTCGAGCGCGTGAATGCCGCCGAATGCTTTGGAGATGCCATTGACTTCGAGGAGACTCATCGACCCAACCTCACCCTTTCTCCACGGCAACTGGCTGGCGTTCCGGCGCTACGGGAGTGCCACCTGCGCCCCTGCGCACGCGCCATGCCGTCCACAGTCTGGCGAGTGAGGGGACAATGCCCTGAGGCATCAAGAGTATGACAATCAGAAACAGCGCTCCGAGGAATATCTGGTACAACCCCGTGGGCGCATAGATGCTGAAGTATTGCTGAGCAGTCTCCAGGATTATAGCGCCAAGAATCGGCCCAGCAAGGGTGCCAACTCCACCCAGGAACGCCATCAGGACGATAGTGATCGTCAACGCAGGGTCGAAGACGTATTGCGGATAGATGGATCCGATGAAATACGCATACATCGCGCCGACCATGCCTACGAAGAACGCCGAGATCACGAACGCTATCAGCTTGCTCGTGCCGGTGCGCACCCCTAGACCTTCAGCGCGGTCTTCGTCGTCGCGAATGGCGAGCAGCCAGAGACCATACCGCGAACTGCGAATATACAACGACGTCAGAAGCGCGAGAACCAGGATTGCAAGCTGAATGTAGTAATACGGCAAGAGAAACCAGTCAACGCCAAAGCCAGGAGCTGGCAAAAAGAGTCCTATCGATCCGTTGGTGAAGCCGCGCAGGTTAAAGGCCAATAGTTGGAAGATAAATACGGTGATGAGCGTGATAACCACGAAGGCATGGCCGCGCGTGCGTAGCGTAATCCACCCTATCGGTATGGCGGCGAGCGCGGCGACTACGCCGGCCACCGGAACCAGCAGGAACAGGGAGAAGCCCCCCTCGAGACCCTTATCCACAGAGATAAGCGCTATGACATACGCGCCGAAGCCAAAGAAGGTCGAGTGACCGAGCGAGTTATAGCCGGTGTACCCTGAGAAGATATTCCATGCCGTTGCCATTGCCGCATACATCAGCGTCAGAACAGCAATATTATCCAGGGCAGGGTTGGGAAATACAAGTGGAAATAGTATCGCCGCGACAAGCAGAAGAAGCGGCCAGACAATCTTGACCAGACGCGGGTTCAGAGATCGCTTCATGTCCGGGAACTCCTAAGCTATTGCTTGCGTGTAGCGACGCGGCCAAAAAGCCCCTGTGGGCGGAACAACAGCAACAGGACAAGTGCAAGGAAGAATACTGCGCTTGACCATACGGGTGACCATACGACAGCTGTCACATCGGAGCAGACGAGCATAATGATTGCGCCAATGAGGGCGCCTTGAACGCTCCCCAGGCCTCCCAGGATGATGATGGCAAAGAGGCGGGTAATGAGGTCATACCAACTGTTGTTATTAAATGGAGTGGTCGCTCCATAGGCCATGCCACCCGCGGCGGTGAGCGCCACACCGATTGCAAAGGTAATCGCCGATACCCGCTCGACATTGATACCGATGAGTTGGGCGGCGGTGCGATTCTGCATGAGTGCGCGAACGCTGCGGCCAAATTTAGTCCGGTAAAGCAGCACGAAAAGCGCAGCGATGAGCACCACTGCCAGGATGAATGCAAAGACATACATGTACGGGACATAGGCATTGCCAATCTGGAACCCATGAGTAACGTACCAGGCCTGGAGTCCCTGCTCCGTGGTGCCAAATGCCATGCCCAGCACGCCTTCGATGACCAGCCCGATGCCAAAGGTCACCAGAATGGACAATTGGGTGCGCTCTCGCTTGAGAGGGCGGATGAAGGCCAGCTCGACAGCGAGGCCAACCAGAAACAGCAGCGGCATTGTGATGAGCAATCCAAGGAAAAGATCGATGTGCAGGACTCCCTGCAGCACGAAGCTCAAGTAGGCGGCGAGTATCACATACCCTGCCTGTGCAACATCGATAATGTCGAGTACCCCAAAGATCAGGCTTAGCCCCGTGGCCATCAAGGCATAGACAGTGCCCGTCAGGATCCCGTCCAGCACCGCGCCGAATAGCTCCGCAGGGTTTACGTTGAAGGGCACGTCCATACCTCCTGAGGTAGTGGGGCTACAAACCGGTTGATTGAGCACAGTCTGGCTGGGACTGGCCTGCGGAGCCCGCTACGTCCGAGCGAACCCCGCAGGGAAGTGTGAAAAGACTTCGTACAAATGAGCCAGTGGCTCTTGTCAATGGGCTTCTACCGCGTGTGAGAGCACGTTGTGAAGGCATCGAAGTGCTCCCCACGCTGCGGAATATCAGGACGCCCAGTTCGGCTTCGGATATTCCATAGTGCCGGTCGCTGCCGACGATGGGTAGACGCAGATGACTGCGCCCTTCTGCCATTGGAAGACGTACGCTGGAAGGTTAGCATTCTCGCCGACGCTGTTAAACTTGACCGCACCCTGAACGCTATCAAAGGTTCCGGTGTTGATGGTCTGCATCAACTTGGCATTGTCGGTGCACTTGCATTGCGCCACCGCTTGCTGCAACACCTCACCAACCGAGTACGCCTCGGCAGTATCGGCTGCAATTGCGTCGGCTGTCCCGCCATACTTGGCCGTGTAAGCCTGAACGAACTGCTTGTTGGCCGTGTTATTGAGGCCTGGCCACCAGCTATTCGGGAACAGGATGCCCTCGGTATTTGCCGCGCCAACGCCCTGCGAGAACGCCGCCCCGGTATCTGGCCCGCTGGTAAAGATGATCGCTTTGGGGTTGTAATGCTGCTGGGCAAACGCTTTAACGTAGGCCTCCGCATCCGCCGTTTGCGTACCAGCGATGACGACGTCGGCGTGCTTGTTGATCATCGCTGTTGCCATGGGTGAATAGTCTGTTGTTTCCGCAGGATACACCTGGTAATACGCCGTCGAGAATCCAGCGGCTTCTAGAGCAGCTTTTGCCTTATCTACCTGCGGCTCGGTGAATGGATCATCGGACGTCACATAGGCGATGGACTTAGGCTGCTGATCCGCTGGGAGCGACTGGAGCATTTGGGAGAAGGCCACGAGAAGATTTTCTATCGGCGCCGATACGTCGTAAAGGCCCTTGATACCGCGATTGAAGACCGAAGGAGCGCCGCCTGCGCCCTCAAGCATCGCATACCCGTAACGGGCTGTGACAACGGATGCTGGTTTGGTCAGGAGGCTTGAGTATGGCCCGACAACCAGATCAACTTTGTCTACAGTGATGAGTTTCTGGTAGTTCGTGGTAACCTGATCTGGGGTGCTGTTGTCGTTGACGATGTCGAGCTGTACCTGCCGACCCAAGAGACCGCCGCTCTTGTTCACCTGATCGGCCCACAGCTCATATCCCTGCTGGAGAGCCTTGCCATCGTCTGAAAAGTCACCCGAGGTCGAGATGGAGACGCCAATCTTGATGGGGGTCTTGTTCCCTGCTTGTGTGCTCGATGTCCCGCATGCGGCGAAAGCCATAAGCGCTGTAAGCACTAGCGCTACAGCAGAAGGTACCTTCCGCATCCTGTGAAAATGCCATCCGGTCATTCTTGTTCCCTCTCGTAACGCTGAAACATCAGTACCTTCGCAGGTGCTTGACATTCCTCGTATACATCTGGTTCGCTGGGATTCATACGGGTCGCGGATGCCTGAACAGGAAGAGTCGTTCCCTACACGTTCATAACGCCCTCGTTCATGTTTTCGCGCTGCGCATCGCGGTTGCTACGAGGGTTTCTTGCCACCTCCTCACAGAACCAAAGAAGCCAAACAAGCTTTGGACAAACGATTGCCTGAGACTTTAGCATCTCTCTGCCGCTTTGTCAATCCTGTGTCATAAATCGCAGTGCGAGCATATTGTCACTCCGGTTGGATGACTGCATTCCAGTCGTGCCCCAGGTCGGTCAGGAGCACTTGGGCGGCGTTGCGACCGGGCGCGCCCGTCACCGATCCGCCGGGATGGGTGGTTGCGCCGGTCTGGTAGAGGCCAGGAATCGGCATGCGATGCTGGGCATATCCGGGCACGGGCCGTAGTGTGCCAGATTGCGACGGCCCCATATCGCCGCCGTGACAACTGCCATGCCAGTTGTGCGCGTTGTAGCGCTCAAGGTCGAGCGGGCTGCGGATATCCACGGCCAGGATTTTGTCATCGGTAAGGTTCGGCGCGTACCGGCGCAGCTCCTCGAGGTTCTTACGGGCAACCTCCGCCTTGATCTCATCCCACCTTTCTGGGCTATCGCTTAGGTCATATGGCTGCTGGCTGATGACCTTAACTACATGCTTCCCCGAGGGCGTGCGCGAGGGGTCCCCGACCGACGGAGTCAGCACAAGCAGAGGCGATTGGTCATCATTCAACCGACCCTGGCGGAAACGCTCTTCGGTGCGGAGCTGGCGCTCCGGCGTCTGGGCTATCCCCGCCGCGACAGTTGCGAGAGAGCCTTCCGCAGTGGCAAAAAGCGGCGGCTCGGTTGTCGCGTAATGGGCGACAAACATGGTCCGGCCGCCTTTGTACGATTCCACGCCGTAGAGGAAGGCCTCACCCCAGACGTCGGCAGGCGCCATATCTACCAGCTGTTTGATGTGGATCGACGAGACAACTGCCCGGCGTGCTCGAAATTGTTCGCCTGTGGCCGTTTCGACACCCACACAGCGCCCGCCCTCAACGATCAGGCGTACCACCTGTTGATTGGTGAGGAGCGTGCCGCCGTGCGCCTCGACATAGCGACCAAGAATCTGAGGCAGGACGCCCGACCCGCCTTTGGGAATGGCCCAACCATTGCGCTGACGCCCGGCGGCAAATGAATATGCCAGCGTTCCTGTGCCCGGGCGATCCGCTGGCTGCAAGGTGCCTTCGGCGAACCAGACCATCATGGATTGAACATGCCAGTCCTCAAAGGTGGCACTGATAATGTCCCAGGCGGAGAGCGCCTGACGTCGTAGCCAGATAGCGCCATTTCGACGCTCAGCCAGCCGCTCGGCGACCGAGGGCCCCGCGCCAGCGGGAGCGTAACGCGTACCACCGAAGACTGGCGCGACCTCGCGCCACTCAACCATCATCGTGCGATAGGCGTCCGCGTCATGTCGCGAGAATCTGGCAATCTCGTCACAGGTACGATCAAGCTCGGTCCACTGGGTGATGGAGGCGCCGTCCGGGAACGCAATGTGACAGGCGGGGTCACTCGTGATGTATTCCAGGCCGTACTCGGCCAGTGGCAACTCCTGATTGCGCCAGATGGGGCTCTCCATGAAGATCGCGTGCGCGGTCGAGCAGGTATCATGGAGAAAGCCAGGGAGCGTCAACTCCTCGGTGGCGGTGTTGCCCCCGATGCGCGGACGCGCCTCGAGTACCAGACAGGTCAATCCTGCCTTGGCCAGATAGGCGGCGGTGACCAGGCTGTTGTGGCCAGCGCCCGCGATGACGACGTCAAACTGGTCCGCCATTTATCCCTCCTACGCATGGATCAACCTGCCAGCGGAGATCAACTGAGCACCGCATGAGACGTGAGGGGCCGCAACGGGACAGATCGTCCACGCTAGCCAAGGTGTTGGGCCAACCAGTCGGCCATCAGGGACCGCGACGCGAAGACACGGTCAGTGCATCCGTGATTGCTCCCCTCGAACGCGGCCAGTTCAGAACTCGGTATTTCGGCGTGGATGCGCTCGGCGTCGCTGAAGAGAACAATAGTATCGCGGGTGCCATGCACGATGAGCAGTGGACAGCGCACATACTGGGTAACGCCCTCCAGGGACATAGCGCGCGCCCGTTGCCGCCCCTCGGCCTCGTCTGCCGCGCCCGATCGCTTCGTGAAGGTGGCGCGTGTCATCGGTGGGCGTTCATCCCAATGCTCAGCCATCGAGTAGATTCCTGCCAGGTCCACCGCTGCCTTGATGCCGGAGACATGCGCCGCTGTTCGGATTGAGTAGTACCCGCCGAGGCTGACGCCGAAGACACCGACACGAGTTTGATCGAGATCGTCGCGTGTCGTGATCCAATCCACCACCGCCTGTGAGGCGTGCTCATACGCTGGCTCGATGTGAAGCAGCTCCTCGGTCTCACCCTGCCCAGGCCCGTCCACCGCCAGCGTTGCCAGACCCCGGCGCAAGAAGACATCGGCGGTCGTTTGGATTTCCTCTTTAGTTGAGTCAAGGCCGGGCAGCATGATGACCACCGGTGGTCGTTCGACTCCTGCTGGCAGACGCAGCAGCGCAGCCATACGAACGGCGCCATAGGGAATCTCGACGCGCGTCGCGGGAGGCTCCAGCGCCCACATCCCTTTTTGATAGTCTTCTGTCAGCCGCTGCTGGGCTGTTTGCGCGAGGTCGGGATCCTCCATGAAGACGAATTTGCCAAAGTGCCAGCACAAAGCGGCACGGCGCCATGCCTCCGCTGCTGTCACAGCGAAGCCGCGGGATTCGGCGGTCTGGGCGAGGTCTTCATAGCCGCGTGCCGTCGTTGCCCACTCCGTCAACCACTGGCTCCAGGTCTGGATACGCGCCAGAGTGGCGTTGAAATCGCTCAGGTCCACGCCGTTCGCGACAAATCGCGGCGCCCAATGGCTGACGGCGATGCGAACGCGTTCATCTTGCTGGGGATTGCTCACACTCTCATGTGCGTTAGAGTCAGTTGTGGCCATAGTTCCTCCCTGCATGCCAGGAGCGCGGTCTTGTCGCTCGCTTCATTCAAACGCACTTCAGAATTGTGTCCATCGGTTGTTGCGTACCAGGGCGGAGTTCATCTCGCTGAACAATCGTTTGTTTATGATGGACAAACGATTGCACGACACTGTAACACTCCTCCCAGGGCATGTCAATGCGCCGCTTAGTTGACGTGCGCTATGCCGGGCAGCTCGTTGCGCAATTACCTGGTTGCGGTTTGCGCCGGAATCGCCGTCCGGTGGTATTCTTGATGCGGGAACCGGGGGGAGATGCTGCTAAAATCTTGGCGCTACAATCGTATTGTGACGTTTTCCAGGGTGGCAGCCCGACGATAATTGACATGCCTTCTATTTGATGCTACTGTTGTCGGAACAACCGTTTGTTCAGAACAAGAGAGGACTCTACCGGTGGACGAGCGAGATGGCAATAGCACTTGCAAGGTCGCCTGAAATGACCTTGAAAGACCTTGCCAGATTGGCCGGAGTTCACCCCTCGACGGTTGCGCGGGTGCTCAACGACGATCCGCAGCAGCGGGTGAGTGAGGAAGTGCGCGCGCGCATTCTGGCGCTGGCCCGCGAGCAGGGCTATCAGCCGAATCACCTGGCGCGCTCCCTGCGGACGAAGCGCAGTTTTGTCGTTGGCACGGTAATCCCTGATATCGCCAACCCGTTCTTTGCCATCCTGTTCCGGGGTATCGAGGATGCGATGGCGGCCAGGGGATACAGTGTGATTATGGCCAATACGGACGACGAATTGGCGCGCGAGCAAAACAGCATCGCCATGTTGCGCGGGCGGCAGGTGGATGGATTGCTTATCGCGACGGCGCGGCGCGAGGATCCCACCATCAAAGCCCTGACGGCGGGCGGATTCCCCTTCGTGATGGTGAACCGCCACACGGACCCTCTTGCTGGAAACACTGTCGTACCTGATGACTATGCCGGGGCAGCCACCGCGGTGGAGCATCTCATCGACCTGGGCCACCGTCGTATCGCGCATATTTCCGGTTCGGATGAGATGTCAACGGGCCACACACGCGCACGGGGGTACGTAGAAACGATGCAGCGGCGGCGCCTGCCTGTTGATCCGGATCTCATCGTACGCGGGAGCTTCCGCGAGCCAGGTGGCTATGAGGCGACGCGGCAGCTGCTCACGTTGGATCAGCCGCCAACAGCGATCTTCGCGGTGAACGATCTGGCGGCGGTCGGGGCCATGCGCGCGATAGAAGAGGCGGGCCTTCGTACACCAGGCGACATCTCGATTGTCGGGTTCAACGATATCTCTACGGTTCTCGGCACAACGCGGCTGCTGACGACGGTTCACCTGCCGTTGCACGAAATGGGAAGAGTGGCAGCAGAGCGCCTGCTCGCGCAGATTACCAGTGGACTGGCGGCGTTGGAGCCACTGGTCATGCCTGTGGAGCTGGTGGTTCGCAAGAGCACAGGCCTTGCTCCAGGGTGAAGGAGGCGCAACGCCGCGGCGCTGATGGTGATGCGTCGCTATAGCGGCCTGTGTCACGTTGGGGGTCGAGTGAGCGCGGAAACGAAACGGAAACAGTGACGATGGCGGGCGGCGCTGTCGCTCACGCAATCACCTGGAGGTCTGGATATGGCTCGCGTCGCTCTTGGCTTCATCGGTCTTGGTGCGATGGGCGGCCGCGTCACGAAGCGGCTCCTGGATGCTGGATACGACGTCGTTGGCTCCAATCGAACGCCATCCAAAGCGCAGTGGCTGCTGGCTGCGGGGATGCGCTGGGCCAATACGCCCCGTGAGGTGGCGGAATCGGCTGATGTTATCTTCACCATGGTCACCAATACCGCCGCGCTGGAGACGGTTGTGCAGGGACCAAATGGAGTGCTTGCGGGGCTGCGGCCAGGCAAGGTCTACATCGACATGAGCACGGTGAGCCCGGCAAAGTCGCGCGAACTGGCGGATCAGGTGGCGGCGCGCGGCGCGCGCATGCTCGATACGCCGGTATCGGGCAGCCCGATTACACTGGAGCAGGGCCAATTGTCGATGATGGTCGGCGGTGATCGGGAGACCTTTGAGCGCGTCAGGCCCGTGCTGGAGGCGATTGCTCCCACCGTTAACTACGTGGGCGCCAATGGCCAGGCGGTGCTGATGAAGATCGCCGTGAACCTCAATTTGCAGGTTCAGCTCATGGCGTTCTCTGAGGCGCTGCTCCTCGCGGAAAAAGGCGGCATTCCTCGCGCGACGGCGTTGAAAGTCCTGCTTGACAGCGTGATAGCCTCACCTTCGCTCAAGTACCGCACCCCATTTATCCTCAACGAACCAGATGAAGCCTGGTTCAATGTCAACATGATGCAGAAGGATATGCTGCTGGCGCTGGAGATGGGGCGGCAATTTGACGTCCCGCTGCCAACCGTCGCCGTGAGCAACGAGTTCCTGACGGCTGCGCGCGCAATGGGACTGGCCGAGCATGACTTCTTCATTGTCTACAAGGTGCTCGCAAAGCTGGCTGGCGTCGAGCCGTAGCGCCCCTTCGGAACGAGAGCAGGTTCGTGGATCAGAGAGCATCGACCAGCAGACTGCGTGTCAACTCGTTCAAGGGGCCACAGAATCTGCCCTTGTACGTCGCCATGCGTGAAGGCTACTTCGCCGCGCGTGGGCTCGTCATCGACCTGACGTTTACAGCTGGGTCAGCCGCGCAGCTCGCTGGTCTGGCGCGCGGTGAGTATGACCTCATCCAGACGGCCCCCGACAATGTGATCAATTACGCGACGCAGCCCGCCGCGTTCGGGATCGATCCGGTGACGGCGCCAGCAATTGCGATGGTGCTGGGTGGCAGCGTCGGTCCGCTGAGTGTCTACGCCCGGCCCGGTGTGGCAGACATCAGCGACCTGCGAGGCACTACCCTTGGCGTGGACAATCCCTCCTCCGGCTTTGCCCTGGTGCTGCGCGACCTGCTCCAGCGGCAGGGATTGCTATTAGACCGCGACTATACATTTGCCGTGGCTGGCGCGACGCATGCCCGCTGCGATGCGCTGCTGGCGGGGTCTATCGCGGCCACGGTTCTCTATGCGCCGTTTGAGCTGCGCGCCGCCGACCATGGCTGCGCTCAGTTGGCGTCGTCGTCCGCCACGTATTCGGCATATGCGTCTGGCTCGACCGCTGGCGTGCGCCAGTGGATGAACGCGCACTCAGCGCTTGTGACGCAGTACATCGCCGCCATTCTAGAAGCGCTGCGCTGGCTTCATGATCCCGCGCACGCCGAGGCGGTTCAGCTACTCATGCGCTCAGAGCCATCACTGGGCGTGGCGCCCGATCTGGTGGCGCGGACGTATGCATCGTATGTTGCGCCAGCAGCTGGCCACGGAATGGATGTCGCGCTCGACGAGAACAGTCTGCGCCAGGTTATCGCGCTCCGTCGGACGTATGGCCCCGCCGATATACGACTGGGACAGCCCGAAGAATACTGTGATGCGCGGTGGTATCAGGCGGCGCGCGCCAGCATGCCGCCCGGCGTGTAATGAGCATCGAGCCCGCCACCGATGTGCCAGACGCTTGACAACTTTCCGCGTTGCGGTATGATTGTCATACCAGTTGGGGCGACATGACGTGATGACATGGCTGGCGGTGAGGAAGATATGTACGACCGGATCGAGCGCACCAGGGTATTCGAGCGGATCGCGGCTCAGATCGAGCGGCGCATTCTCTCAGGCGAGCTGCGCCATGGCGATTATCTCGGCTCGGAACGCGAGCTGAGCGAACAGTTCGGCGCAAGCCGCACCGCCGTGCGCGAGGCTCTGAAGACCCTTGCTCAGCGGGGTCTGGTTGATATGCGGCCCGGTCGGGGAACGATGGTGGTAGACGGCACCTCGCAGGCCATGCGGCACTCGCTTCACCTGATGATGCGCATCGGCAGCCAACACGGCCCGAAGCATCTGATCGAGGTGCGCGAGATCATCGAGCCGGAGATGGCGGCGCTGGCGGCGGAGCGGGCAGGGGACGAGCATCTCGCCGCGATGCGAATGGCCTACGAGACGATGGAGCACACGCTCGACGATGCTGACGCCTTCATCGCCGCCGACAACGCATTTCACCGTGCGGTGGCGCGCGGCTCTGGCAATCCTTTGATTCTGGCGCTGATGGACTCGATTGTCGATCTGCTCAGCGATCAACGCAAGATGATCTTCGCGGTGCGGGGTGGGCCCGAGCGCGGACAACAGCATCACAAGCGCGTGATGGTTGCAATCGCGACGAAAGACCCCGAAGCCGCCCGGAACAGTATGCGCGAGCATTTGAAACAGGTGCGCGCTGATACCCGGCAGGCATTACTCGGCAACCCAGCTAGCAACCCAGCAAAGCGTGTAACCCTCCCATAGCGAGCGCAGGCTCTGGAAAGGTGAGGAAAGTCTGCATGACACAGGCGAGAACGGCGCGACAGGCGCAGCATGCCAGTCATAGCGAGCCAGCCGCCACTGAGGGCGAACTCTGGCTCGGCATGTATCGGCAAATGGTGACGATTCGCCTCTTCGAGGAACAGGTCAACGACCTCTATAAGACCGCGCGCATGCCGGGTCTTGCGCATCTCTACTCTGGTGAGGAGGCGGTCGCGGTAGGCGTCTGCGCGGCGTTGCGACGCGATGACTACATCACCAGCACGCACCGCGGCCACGGCCACTGCCTGGCGAAAGGCGCTGCCGTTGACCGCATGTTCGCCGAGCTGCTCGGCAAAGAGGCGGGATACTGCAAGGGCAAGGGCGGCTCGATGCACATTGCCGACCAGGATACGGGCAACCTGGGCGCTAACGCTATCGTCGGCGGCAGCGCGGGCATCGCGACGGGGGCCGCGTTCTCCAGCAAGATGCGTGGCGCGGACCAGGTTGCCGTCTGTTTCTTCGGCGATGGCGCGCTGGGCCAGGGCATCGTCTACGAGGTGATGAACATGGCCTCGCTGTGGAAACTGCCCGTCATCTACGTCTGCGAAAACAACCTGTATAACGAGTACACCCACTACAGCGAGACCACCGCGGGCGGGCTGACCGCGCGGGCGCAGGCGTTCGGCATTCCCGCCGAAGAGGTGGATGGGCAGGATGTGCGCGCCGTCTATGCCGCCACAAGCGCTATGGTCGAGCGCGCGCGCCTCGGCGAGGGGCCGTCGTTCCTGCTCTGTAACACCTATCGCTACTACGGCCACCACGTCGGCGATATCCAGCGCGCGTACTACCGCTCCAAGGAGGAGGAGGAGCACTGGAAGACCGAGCGCGACCCGATCACGCTTCTCGGCGGGTGGCTGACGGAGCAGGGCATTGCCGACGCCGCTGCGCTCGACCAGATGACGCAGGAGGCGCGCGCCGAGGTCGAGGCGGCGGTGGATTTCGCGCTCAACGCGCCCTTCCCAGATGCCAGCGAGGTGGATCAAGATGTCTACGCCTAGTACAACGCTCAACCAGACAGAGTCCGCCAGGGTCCGCGAGCTGACGCTTGCGCAGGCGATTCGCGAGGCGCTTGCCGAGGAGCTGCGCCGCGATGCGACTGTCTACGTGATGGGCGAGGATGTCGCGGAGGCTGGCACGCCGTTCAAGGTGCTTTCTGGGCTGGTGGAGGAGTTTGGCCCGCAGCGGATCATCGATTCGCCAATCTCGGAGGTAGGCATTACGGGGATCGGCGTCGGCGCGGCGATGACCGGTATGCGTCCCGTGGTGGACATCATGTTCGGCGATTTCATCGGGCTGATTATGGACCAGCTTGCCAACCAGGCGGCCAAGATTCACTACATGTCCGGCGGCAAGCTTCAGGCGCCGCTCGTCGTGCGTACGACGCTTGGGGCGACCCGCCGGAGCGCCGCGCAGCACAGCCAGAGCCTGCATGCCTGGGTCAGCCATATTCCCGGCCTCAAGGTGGCCCTGCCATCTACGCCGTACGACGCCAAGGGGCTGCTCAAGTCGGCCATCCGCGACGATAACCCGGTGGTCATCTTTGAGGACAAGATGATGTACACGCTCAAAGGCCCGGTGCCTGAGGAGGAGTACACCATTCCCTTCGGCGTCGCCGACATCAAGCGGGTTGGGACGGATATCACGCTCGTCGCGACGAGCAGCATGGTGCAGGTCGCCCTCGCCGCCGCCGAGACGCTGGAACAGCTTGGCATCAGCGCTGAGGTGATTGACCCGCGTACGATGGTTCCGCTGGATACGGCTGCGCTGGTCGCGTCGGCCAGGAAGACGAGCCGCGCAATCGTCATCGACGAGGGCTACCAGCGCTTTGGGGTGACCGCCGAGATGGCCGCGGTGATCGCCGACGGCGCGTTCTACGACCTCGACGCCCCGGTCAAGCGGCTGGGGGCGATGGATGTTCCCATACCGTTCTCTCCCGTGTTGGAGGACCAGACGGTCCCAACCCCCACCGCGGTCATCGAGCTGGCGAAGACCCTCTGTGGCCGCGTGTAATCGTGTAATTGCCGCTGGTATTTTGCCTATAGCGTCTGAAGCCAGGTCAAAGGAGCAGGATGATGGCACTCAAGACATACGGCACGATGGGTGTGGACTGGGAGGAGCGCGTGGACTTCGAGCGGCTGCGCACGCAGCGCCTTGCTCGCATCAAGCGGCTCCTCAAAGAATCAGAAATCGGCGCGCTGCTCTGCTTCGATATGAACAACGTTCGCTATATCACCGCGACCCACATCGGCACGTGGGCCATGGACAAGCTCGCGCGCTTTACGCTGCTGGCCCGCGATGATGAGCCGATTCTCTGGGACTTTGGCTCGGCGGCGCGACACCACAAGCTCTACTGTCCCTGGCTGGGCGAGGAGCGCTCGCGTGCTGGCATCTCGACCCAGCGCGGCGCGATGCTGCCAGCCGCCGGGCGCGCCGAAGAGGTGGCACGCAAGATTCGCGTGGAGCTGGAGGAGCGCGGCCTGCTTGGGGAGCCGCTTGGGGTGGATGCCATCGAGCTTCCCGTCCTCTTCGCGCTCCAGGCCGAGGGCATCAAGGTGGTGGACGGCCAGCAGTTGATGCAGCAGGCGCGCCTCATCAAGACGGTGGACGAGATCACGCTGCTCAACACCGCCTGTATGATGGTGGATGCCGCCTACGACGACCTCTATCGCTTCATGAAGCCGGGCGTGCGCGAGAACGAGTGTGTTGGCCTGGTCAGCAAGTCCCTCTACGACATGGGATCGGAGCATGTCGAGGGGGTGAACGCCATCTCGGGCGAGCGCTGCAGCCCGCATCCGCACGTCTTCAGCGACCGCGCGCTGCGTCCCGGCGACCCGGCCTACTTCGACATTCTGCACAGCTACAATGGCTATCGTACCTGCTACTATCGCACCTTCGCGGTGGGCAGCGCCTCGCAGGCGATGGTGGACGCCTACAAGAAGTGCCGCGAGATACTGGACGCCGCCATCAACGTCATCAAGCCGGGGGTGACGACGGCGGATGTGGTGAAGCTCTGGCCGAAGGCGCAGGAATTCGGTTTCCCCGACGAGGAGGCGGCCTTCGCACTGCAATATGGCCACGGCGTCGGCCTCTCGATCTGGGAAAAGCCGATCTTCAGTCGCCTGGTCTCGCTCGACCACCCCGAGGTGATCGAGGAGGGGATGGTCTTCGCGCTGGAAACGTTCTGGCCCGCCTCCGATGGCTGGACCGCCGCCCGCATCGAAGAGCAGCTGGTGGTCACGAAGGACGGCTGCGAGGTCATCACGCGCTTCCCCGCCGAAGAGCTGCTGGTGGCTGGCACCCACTACTACACCGTCAATGGGCAGCTGGCAACGAAGCGTGAGGTGCAGTCGCATCTGAATGTGAAGGCGGACGGCCACCGACGCGGCGCGATGGCGCACAGCGCGACCGAGCGCCAATAAGATGTAGGTGTACAGGAGATCGTTCATGGCGACAGATGTCATCTTGCCCGCGCTGGGGATGGCTCAGGACACCGGCAAGATCGTCGAGTGGCTCAAAGCCGAGGGCGAGGCCGTGACCGCTGGCGAGCCGCTGGTGGTGATCGAGACGGACAAGGCGGCGGTGGACCTGGAGGCGCCCGCGACGGGCATCCTGTCACGGGTGGCGGCGCAGGTGGGTGACGAAGTGCCGGTCGCGCAGGTGATCGCCGTTATCCTCGCACCGGGGGAAGCGGCCCTCTCCCCTATCCCCTCCCCTAAAGGGGGAGGGGGACCAGAACCAGAACCAGAACCAGAAGCGATTGCGGTCCCTGGCGTGGCTGCGGCCAGCCCATCTGGGGTGGGGGGCGCGAATGGGCGTCGCCAGGCCTCCCCGAAGGCGCGGCGTATCGCGGCGGAGCGTGGCGTCGATCTGGTGGCGGTGCGGGGGAGCGGACCGGGCGGCGTCGTGCTGGCTGCGGATGTGCTGGCTGCCGAAAGCGCTACGCTGCCCGCGGCGTCTGTAGCGCCAACGGCCACGAGCGCCGTGCCTGCGGCTGCGGCTGTGGACGAGCAGTCCATGAGCACGGTCTGGCGGCTGATGGCGCAACGTACGACCCAGAGCTGGACGACCACGCCCCACTTCTTTCTGATGCGCGAGCTGGATGCTACCGCGTTCAAGCAATGGTTCGCACAGGCGGAGAAGCGCGCGACCGAGAAGTTGACGTACACTGATTTACTGGTTAAAGTGGTGGCGACCGCGCTGCGGCTGCACCCGCGCCTCAACGCATCCTGGCAGCATGGGGCTATCGTCGCGCACGACGAGGTGAACATTGCGCTCGCGGTCGCGACGGCGGATGGTCTGGTGGCGCCGGTCATCCCACGTGCCGACGACCTGAGCCTGAGCGGCATCGCTCGCCATCGGGCGGAGCTGGTGGCGCGGGCGCAGACGGGGAAGACGCGCCCCTCCGACCTGCAGGGCGGCACATTTACGATCAGCAACCTGGGCATGTACGGTATCGACGCCTTCACGGCGATCATCAATAGCCCACAGGCGGCGATTCTGGCGGTTGGGGCGCTGGTTGACCGGGTGATTCCGGTGGATGGCCAGCCAGCGGTGCGCCCGACCATCACGCTCAGTCTCTCCTGCGATCATCGTGTTGTTGATGGCGCGAGGGGCGCGCAGTTCCTCGCGACAGTGGCGGAATTGATGAACGACCCATCGGGCCTGTAGCCTCGTCGAATGTTGTGGATGCGACGCGTGTGACGCATGTGACGACGCTCTACCAGGCGTGTCACTGGCGTGAAGGGAGAACGGACGTGGGTAGACGTTCGCATAGTGCGTTTCGTCGAACCTGTGGTGTTGTTGTCCTCGTCTGTCTGGCCGTGATGACAGTTACGGCATGTGGTATTGCTCCGGCGGCGCAGACGACTAACGTTGATCCCATCAAAATCGGCATCTCACTTTCGCTCACCGGTGACTTCGCGGCGGATGGTCAGGCGTTTCAACAGGGCTACCAACTCTGGGCCAACAGTGTCAACGCCAGCGGTGGCCTGCTCGGGCGCAAGGTCACGCTCGATATTCTGGATGACGCCAGCAGCGACACGAAAGTCGTCACGAACTACCAGCAGCTGATCACCGTTGACCATTGCGACTTGCTGTTTGGGCCGTTCTCAACCAAACTGACCAAACCTGCCGCGGTGACCGCACAGCACTATGGCTATGCGTTCGTCGAAGGCGCAGGCGGCGGCCCCTCCGTCTTTACCCAGGGACTCAATAACGTCTTCGATGTCTCGCTGCCCGTTGCGAACAACCTGATCAGCTTTACGCGGCTGATGCTCTCGCTGCCTCCGAGTGAGCGTCCGCAGACGGCGGCATATGCCACCGAGGATGATCCGTTCACGCAGCCACAGATTGACCTCGCTCGGCAGCTGCTCGGACAGGCTGGCATCCAGACGGTGTCGTATACGGTGTACTCGTCTGATACCACGAACTTCGCGCCGATTGCCCAGAAGCTCGTGAACGCCAAGGCTGATATCGTCGTGTTGGGGACGTTGCTGGAGGACTTCAAGGCGTTCACGCTCGCGTTTAAGCAGCAGAACTACAATCCGAAGGCCATTGTAGGCACGGCTGGCCCCGATCAGGGCAATGACTTTCTGAATGCCATCGGTGGGGCACGCTCGGCGGAAGGCATCATGGTTCCGAACGGCTGGTATCCACAGCAGACGACACCGGGGAATCAGGCAATGGTGCGGGCCTATCTCAAGGCGTATGAGGGCGATATCAGCGCGATCAGCTCGGATGTTCCCGAGGCGTATTCCGTGGGCCAGGTGGTTCAGCAGGCAATCGCAAAGACCAAATCGCTGGACCAAGCCAAGCTGATCGCGGAACTGCATAAGGATACGTTCACCAGCGTGCAGGGACCTGTCAAGTTCGACGACACCGGTCAGAATGTCGTCATCGAAACCTTCATGTTCCAATGGCAGGGCGGACAACTGGTCCCCATTTATCCGCTCTCGTCCGATCCCAATTTCAAGCCCCCTGAATATCCACGGCCAGACTGGCCGTAAGCGCGTGAGTCGCTCGTGTGAGTCGCTCCTGTCGTGTCGTGTCGGCGGGCGGGGTTAGTGTGTGTGCCACGTTCGTGCTGATGGCGGGGCAGGAGCGGCTCTTTTTTCGACTCCGGGACCAACGGCGTATGCCTGTCCCTCCTTGCGCGTTCGTTCGATATACTCTTTGCCCGCATTGCCCGGCTTCTGGCGATGCTCTATACTGGCCTCGCAACGGGCATGCGGTGTTCGACGTGCGACGCGGATGCGCTGGCGCGCTCTTGCGTTGCTGCGATGTGGTTGAATGCGCTCAATGGCTGCGCAAGTCTCTACGCTCGCTCGGGCAGTATCGACGGCGAGTGCGCCTCTGGCTATTCCCCAGATGTCGAGGAGTCGTTTCAATTCGCGGCAAATGCCGCCGTGTCCGCGACGGTGACGCAGAAGCTGTCTCCTGCCGCGCAGATACTGCCCGGCCAGGGCGTGGGCATCGGGTTCAGCGTTCATCCGCCTACGAGCGTCGCCACAATGACTTTTCAACTTGGCATCGGTATCGATGGCCAGGCGATCAGCTACCCCTCCGTGCTGACGACGCAACCGGCCATCAACGCACCGATTGCGCGCCGCTGGGCGGGCAACTACTGCACAGCGGCGGCGATGCAGGCGCAGATTCCCGCAACGTCGTCCGCGAATACCTATTACATCTGCCCGCAGGTGTAGCCGGGTTGGGTGGTATTGGCTACAGCTCGGACTGCGACAGCTCGCGCACGCTGAGGTCCACGCCGGAACGCAGCTCGCAGGCGAGGGTAGCGATGCATACCCGCGTGTGCGCCAGCCTTGCTCACGTCGTTCAGTTCTGCTCAATATCTCAGCGTGAGCAGAACTGATGGCGATGAGCCGCACTGCGGTTGAACGTCCAGCCTGCTCAGCCTGTCCAGTGTTGCTCACTATCCTGTGATGAACAGAATTGACGGAAATGAGCAGCATTGCATCTCTCTGCCCGTGTAAGTGGTCTTGTCAGCCGAGAACATATGTTCTACACTTTCCCCATAGTTGACAGGCTGGTCAGCCCGAATACGGCGCCATGCTGTCCCGCGTGCGCAGTGCATTTTGCATGCTGCGCGCGGGATGGTGGGGCGCCGTTTTTTGTGGGCGCGAATCGAATGTCGGGTGAGAGTCAGGTGTGGCGGAAGAGAAGGGGAGACGGCCATGGACGGGAAGCATGAGATAGGGGTGCAAGGGACGGCGGCACTGATGGCGCAGCACTGGCCAAGCGTCGGTTCGCGTGATGAGGCGGCGAAGGATTTGGCAGGAATGCTGCTCCGTGGCGGTTGGGCTGAGGAAGAAGTAGACCGCTTCGTCATGCTGGTGGCGCGGATCGCGGGCGACGAGGAGTGGCGCAAACGCGGCAAGGCGCACAGTACAGCGCGCAAACTGGCAGCGGGCGAGCCAGTGACGGGCGGACCGTCGCTGGCATCGCGGCTCAGGGGCGATGGCGAGCGTGTAGTTGCGCAGGTGCGTAAATGGCTGGAACTGAACGAGGGTGGGCGCGAACAACAGGCTGGCGACAGACATAATCGCTCTCACCAGTTCGCGACGGGAGTACCCTTCGAGGATGAAGTGCGTCCATGGAGCGTCCGCGCCAGCGAGATAGAGCAGACACGCGTCAGGTGGCTCTGGGAAGGGCGTATCCCATTGGGGGCTATTACGCTGCTGGATGGCGATCCGGGGTTGGGCAAGTCGCTACTAACCATTGACCTGGCGGCGCGTGTCTCCACCGGGCGGGAAATGCCCGATGGCACGCCCGGTGTGGATGGTGGGGTCGTGTTGCTCTCCGCCGAAGATGACCTCGCTGCCACGGTTCGCCCCCGGCTGGCAGTCGCGTGGGCGGACCTTGAACGGGTGGAATTGCTGCGTGGGGCGAATGTCTATGTCACCGCAACCGGGCAGACGCTTCAACGGCCGTTGCTCTTGCCTCTGTATATTCCCCGGCTTGAAGAGATGATTCAACAGGTCGGCGCCCGGCTGGTGGTGATTGACCCGCTGATGGCCTACCTGGATATGAAGGTGAATAGCTGGCGCGACCAGGATGTGCGGACGGCGCTGGCTCCACTGGCGTCGCTGGCTGAGCGGACGGGGGCGGCGATCCTCATCCTCCGCCACTTGAATAAGGCCACAGGAACAAGCGCTCTCTATCGGGGTGGCGGCTCCATCGGCATCGTCGCCGCCGCGCGCTCGGCGCTGCTGGTAGCGAAACACCCTGACGATCCCGACCACGAGCGGGTGCTCACCGCCACGAAGAGCAACCTTGGCCCGCCGCTGCCTTCGATGCGCTACTGTATTACCGCGTCGGAGAAAGACGAGAGTATTCCATTTGTGGAATGGCGTGGTGAGTGCGCGGTGAGCGCTGAGCAGGCGCTTGCCGCTTCCCAGGCAGGGGGCGATGCGATACATCCTTCCAAAATGGATGAAGCGCTGAGGTGGCTACACGCAGCGCTGGCGAACGGTCCGCGGTTGGGGCGCGAGGTGGAGCATAGGGCGCGTGCGGCAGGGATCAGCGATGCGACACTCCGGCGCGCGCGAGGGCAACTGGGCGTTCACATTCAACGCCGTGGATATGGCGCCGAGTTGTACACCTGGTGGTCCCTCGACGACGGCGAGAGCGCGGTTGGCGACCCACGCGCCACCTCGGACGAAGCTTCTGGGTACAGTTCCGACGTAGCATCCGATCCCGCGCGCTCAATTCTGCTCAACTCGTCCAGTGCTGCTCAACCAGAGATAATGAGCGGCACTGACACGGATGAGCACGACTGAGGCGCTCCCCGCTTGCGACACTATCGCCACCGCTGCTACAATGCGGACAAGACGCGCTGGCCCACGATGAGCCGCGCTACACACGAGGATATCCACTATGGCCGTTCTCCCCAATGAGCGCCGCCCCGACTGGCTGCGGGTCCGCCTGCCCGTCGGCGACAACTATACCGACCTCAAGAACCTGATGCGCAGCAAATCGCTGCACACTGTCTGCGAAGAGGCGCGCTGCCCCAACATGGGCGAGTGCTGGGCCAACCGCACCGCCACCTTCATGATCCTCGGCAGCGTCTGCACCCGCAGTTGCGGCTTCTGCGCCGTCGCCACCGGGCGCCCGATGGCGCTCGACTGGGAGGAGCCGCGCCGCGTGGCCGAGGCTGTGACGCAGATGGGCCTCAACCATGTCGTCGTCACCTCGGTCAACCGTGACGAGCTGCACGATGGCGGCGCCACCCTCTTCGCCGCCACCATCCGCTGGATCCGCCGGATGAACCCGGAGTGCGCCGTCGAGGTGCTGACGCCGGACTTCAAAGGCTCGCGCGAGGCGCTTAAGGTCGTGATGGATGCCAAGCCCGACGTCTTCAACCACAACGTCGAGACGGTCCCGCGGCTCTATCGCCGGGTGCGCCCGCAGGCGGTCTACGAGCGCTCGCTGGAGGTGCTGGCCTGGGCGAAGGAGATGTATCCCGAGAAGCCGACCAAGACCGGCTTCATGCTCGGCCTCGGCGAGACGCACGACGAGATCGTCGCGCTGCTGGGCGATATCCGCGCGCACAACGTCGATATCGTCACCATCGGCCAGTATCTGCGCCCCTCGCCGCAGCATCTGCCCATCGAGCGCTACGTCCCACCGGACGAGTTCCGCGAATATGCGCGCATCGGTCGCGAGATGGGCTTCCGCAACGTCTATAGTGGGCCGCTGGTGCGCAGTTCCTACCACGCCTGGGACCAGGTCAAGCAGCTCGCCGACGGGGAGGCAGAGGGATAATAGTAGGCATAATAAACGCCCGGAGCGCCTCATCGAACCATCCGCTCATGGCTCGATGAGAACGTCCGGGCGTTCCAGGAGAGCGTGCATGCGATTGGGAAACCTCACTGCTCTGCTGCACTCTACCAAACCGCGGCGCAGACCTCCGCAGAGAGAGTCGCGCCCAGCGCAGAAGCAGCGCAGAACCCGCGCACGTTTCGCCATCTCGCAAGCCCGCTGACGCCATATAATGCCGGAAGGAGCGCCCTGTGGCCACCTTTGTCCCGCGCTACGCAGACGAGCTACCGAAGATCGCCGATCTCGTCATCATCGGCGGCGGCATCATCGGTGCGGCCACCGCCTACTTTGCAGTACGGGCTGGGTTGCACCCCATCGTGCTCGAACAGCAAGCCATGCCTGGCACTCTTACGACGCCTAAGGCTACCGGAGCTTTTCGCGCGCAGTTCGACAATCCCGAAGAGATGGCGCTGGTGCGTGAGGGCATCGCCTTCTACGCCAACTTCGCCGAGCGCACCGGGCTGGATGGCTACGACCTCGGCATCCACCAGCAGGGCTATCTCTGGCTCGCCACCACGCCGGAGACGGCGCGGCGCCAGCGCGAATTGGTGGATGAGCAGCGCGGCTGGGGGCTGGACGATGTCGAGCTGCTGGATGGCAATGAGGTGCGGCGGCGTTTCCCCTATGTGAGCGAGGACGTTGTGGGCGCGCGCTATCGGGCGGGCGATGGCTGGCTGGATGTGCGCAGGCTGCTGATGGGCTATGTGCGTGCCAGTCAGGCGCCGCTGGTGCTGGAGACGACGGTAACAGGCATCGAGATCGCGGGCGGGCAGGTGCGCGGCGTGCGGACGAGCCGGGGCACGGTCGCCACCGAGCGCGTGGTGATCGCTGCGGGGCCGTTCTCGGCGGAGGTCGGGCGTATGGCGGGCCTCGACCTGCCCATCTCCTGCGTCCGGCGGCAGCGGCTCATTCTGCCCGAGACGCCCGAAGTGCCGCAGGATGCGCCGATGACCATCGACGAGGAGACGGGCGCGCACTGGCGACCCTGGCACTCCGGCGCGCACCTGATGTGGACGACGCCGACCGAGCCAGCCACCGCGCCGCTGGAAGACGTGCCGACCAGCCTCGCCTTCGCCTACGGGCTGCTCAACCCCGCCAGCGACCACGCCGTCGCGCGCATCAGTCCGTTCTGGCGCGATGTCTGGCTGCGCAACACAGCCCACTGGCTGCTCGTCGCCGGGCAATACTCCTACACGCCCGACCACCGCCCGCTGCTCGGCGCGACGCCGATAGATGGCCTCTACGTCAATTGCGGCTATAGCGGCCACGGCATCATGGGCAGCGCGGGCGGCAGCCGCCTGACGGTTGACGTCATCACCGGCGCCGTCGCCAGCGCCGACAACCCCTTCCGGCTGGACCGCCCCTTCGCCGAGCGCGCGCTCGACGTGCTGTAGCGCAGCCCCCTCTCCCTATGCCCCTCCCCGACACAGGGAGGGGCCGCAAGTGGACGCAATTGCCGGAGGTGCGTCTGGCTCCCCTCTCCTGTGGGAGAGGGGATGGGGGTGAGGTCTCGGAGGGCTACGACGTTCTTATGAGCACGCGGGCAGGAACTGGTTGGTGAACGCCGCGCCATAGTCCGGCTGTTTGGTGATCGAATTGCCGTTGGCGTCCTGGATGGCGTGGTGGTTGAACATGAAGCGCGGATAGTTCGTCCACGACGCCAGCGACTGCGTGCCCCAGCACTTCTCGCCCGGCGCATAGAGCGGGCTGAGATACGCCTGGCTCTTATAGACCAGCTGCGGGTCGTCGAAGCTGCCCTTGGGCGCGCCGTCAATCAGCAGCTTCGCCGCGTCGTCGGGGTGCTGGATGGCATATTCGTAGCCCTCGGCGGTGGCCTTCATAAAGCGCTTGATGACGTCGGGATGCTGCTGGATGAACTGCTGATTTGTGATGACCACCGGCGACGAGTAGTCGGGGATGCAGTAGTCTGGCAGCGGGAAGACGTTGAGCGCGACGCCCTGCTCCTGCGCCTCGATGCCCTCCCAGCCCATGTAGACCCAGGCGAAGTCGAACTGCCCGCTCTTGAGCGCCGCGATGGGATCGAGCTGCGTCGTGATGTTCTGGAAGTTGGTGCTGGGCGCGCCCGCGCAACTGAGCATCTGCGAGATGACCGGTTGCTCGTATGCCCCGCCGAAGCCTGCGTAGCGCTTGCCTGCCAGCTTGGCGACGCTATCCAGCCCGGAGCTCTTCAGCGTGATGAGCGCCGAGGTGTTGTGCTCGATGATCGCGCCCACCGAGACAATCGGCACATCCTGCGCGCGGAAGGTCGTCACCGATTCGGGGAAGCTGATGCCAAACTCCGCCTTGCCCGCGCCGACAAGCTGTTCGGGATAGACGCTGCTCGAATAGGGCGTCAGCGACAGGTCAATGCCATTCTGGCGATAATAGCCCTTCTGCATCGCCACGTAGATGCCGGTGTGGTTGGTGTTCGGCGTCCAGTCCAGTGCAAGCGAGACCTTGGCCACCGGCCCGTCATACGACGACGTGGTGGTCTGCCCGATGCAGCCCGCCAATAGAGGAAGCGCCGCCAGCAGGAGCAGCGCCAGCATGCGTGCGGGAGCCTTGAATTGCCATAATCGTGCGAATGATGCCATGAATGAAGAACTCCTTCGATGGCCAGATAAGCTGGCCCATTTCTTGTCACGTCAACCCTTCAGTCCTCACGGCGGCGTTGCAGGTAATACCACGGCAGCGCCAGCCGCTCGGCAATCGCCACCGAGGCGAAGAGTGCGATGCTGAGCAGCGCGGTGACGACGATGGCCGCCAGCACCCCCGCCGTTGCGAATGAGTGCTGCTTGAGCTGCATGTAGAACCCCAGGCCCGCGCTCGCCCCGACGTACTCGCCGAAGATCGCGCCGATGACGCTATAGGCGATAGCGATCCGCACGCCCGAGAAGAGCGACGGCAGCGCGCCCGGCAGCCGCACCGACCAGAAAATGCGCACCGGTCCCGCGCCAAATGCGCGAAACAGCCGGATCAGCTCAGGGTCGGCGGAGCGCAGCCCGTCTGCCAGCGCCACGACGATGGGGAAGAAGCAGACCAGCAGCACGACGATAGACTTCGAGACCAGCCCGAACCCGAACCAGAGCACCAGCAGCGGCGCCAGCGTGATGATTGGGATCGTCTGCGACGCCACCAGCAGCGGATAGATCGCCCGCCGCAGCCACGGCGAGAAGTCAATCAGCGTGCCAAAGGCGACTCCCGCCACCAGCGCCAGCGCGAAGCCAATCAGCGTCTCTTGCAGCGTCACCAGCATGTGCTGCCAGAGGATATCCCGCTGGCCCACCAGCACGCCCCAGACGGCGAGCGGCGTCGGCAGGATCTGCGCATCGATATCCGGCTGGCTGGCGTACCACTGCCAGAGCAGCACGAGCGCCGCCAGCAGCGCCAGCGCGGGAATCGTGGCCACCAGGGTGAGCCGTGAGATGCGCCACCAGCGGGCGATGGGCCACGTGGACAGGACGGGCGCCTCTACCATGTCTGTGGCGCTGGCTGAAGCGCGCTCGGCGGTATCTGGGGAGTCGTGTAGCGTCTTCATGCCGCGCCTCCTGTCACATTGGCGTCGAGCAGCGAGGCCAGCAACTCTGCCTTGATCGCCACGATCTCAGGGCGGGCGAGCATCTCCAGCCGCCGTGGACGCTCCAGCGGCACGGCGCGCTCCAGGCGGACGGTTCCTGGTCGCGGCGAGAGCACATAGATACGGTCGGCAAGCAAGAGCGCCTCGTCGAGGTCATGGGTGACGAGCAGACACGTCGCGCCCAGCCGCTCCCAGAGGTTCGCCAGCCAGCGCTGCAATCCAGTGCGGGTAAGGGCATCCAAAGCGCCGAACGGCTCATCCAGCAGCAAGAGATCGTGGGCCGCCAGGACGGTGCGAGCGAAGGCGACCCGCTGGCGCATCCCGCCGCTGAGTGTGGCGGGCCAGGCGCGCTCGAATCCCGCCAGCCCGAATTCGGCGAAGAGGGCACGGGCGCGAGTCGTCGCCTCACTCCGCGAGACGCCCTGCGCCTGGAGTCCGGCAATCGCGTTACCGAGCGCGGTGCGCCAGGGCAGCAGCAGATCGCGCTGTGGCATGTAGCCCGCCCGCCCCAGCAGCCGCGCCTGTGTGTCGCCGCGCAGAGCCAGTGTGCCGGAGGTCGGTGTCTCCAGCCCGGCGAAGATGGAGAGCAGTGTCGTCTTGCCGGAGCCGCTTGGCCCAACAAGCGCCACGAACTCGCCCTCATTTACATGCAGCGAGACACGCTGGAGAGCGAGAACACCCGCGCCGCCGACACGGTAGCGCATCGTGACCTCGCGCGCCTCCAACAGTGGTGTTCCCATCGCTTGCCCTCTCTGTCACCGATATAGTCTATGACCGCACGCAACATGCTTGGCAGCGGAGAGCGTAGAAGCTGAGCACGAAAAAAGGGATGCTGACGTAATATGCCAGCATCCCGATCCTATGAAGCGTTTTGTCGCTCCCTGCGCTGGCATTACCCAGATCAGGTTCCGTCGGTCGGTGGCGGATTGTGCCACCCTCTCAGCCTGGCGCCCCAAGCTCCCGTTGCGGTCATTCAGTATTCGGTTGTCACTAAGAGATGTACCATGTTTGCCCAATTGCGTCAAGCCGACGCATCGTAGCTAGAACACCCATTCTAGGTTATCCACCATCCCTGTGGATATGGGCACCCAATTGTGGAAATCCTGTTCTAACTGTATCGAACAACGCAGTGCCTTGGTTTCCAGAGCAGAAGGCCTGCGAAAGAATAACGGGCTATCTCAACATCAGACATGGACCGTGCTACAATAGGCGAGTGCTCCACCGCCCGCGCTTTCTGGCAAAGAGGAGTTGCCATGACCTCACCCGCTCGCCGCCAGTACCTCGACATCAAGGCGCAGCACCAGGATGCCTTGCTCGCCTATCAGGTCGGGGATTTCTATGAATTCTTCGACGCCGACGCGCAGACCGTCGCCCGCGAGCTGCAGATCGTGCTGACGGCGCGCAGCTATGGTCCGGGCGAGGCGGTGCCGCTGGCGGGCGTGCCGATACATGCGCTGGAGACGTATCTGGCGCGGCTGGTAGCGCGCGGCTACAAAGTGGCCGTCTGCGATCAGGTCAGTCCTCCCGGCCGGGGGCTGGTCAAGCGCGAGGTCACACGCATCCTGACGCCGGGGACAGTGGTCGAGCCAAATATGGTGCCTGTCCGGCGCGATAATTACCTCGTCGCGCTGGCGTTCGGCGCGCGTGGCGGCGCAGGCCTGGCCGTCGTCGAGGCGAGCACTGGCGCGTTCTCCTGCGTCGAGTGGGAGGCGTCGCGGCTACCTGCCGCATTACGCTCCGAATTGGAGCGGCTAGCGCCCGCCGAGGTGTTGCTCGCCGAGCGCGCCCACGCGCATCCTGAGCATCTGCTGGACGACAGCGACTGGCTGGCGCACTGGACGCTCACGCCTTGCAGCGATTCCTGGTTCGAGGCGGATGGCGCGCGCCGCCGGATGTGCCGCCATTTCGGCGCTGCCACGCTCGTCGCCTATGGCTGCGAGCATCTGCCGCTGGCCGCCAGTGCGGCAGGCGCGATTCTGGCCTATCTCGAACGCATGAATCCGACGCTGCTGCCGCTGCTGACCGACCTCACAACGTATGACACCGCCGGTTTCGTCGAAATTGATGGCAGGACGTGGCGGGCACTGGAGGTGATCGAGCCAGCCCGCGCCGCGATGTGGTCCCCCTCTCCCAGCGGGGGAGGGTCCAGGGGAGGGGGTCGCGAACGCCCAACGACCCTGCTGGCGACGCTCGATGCCACTCGGACGGCGATGGGCGCGCGTCTGCTACGCCGCTCACTCTTACAGCCGCTTCGCGACCGCGCGGCGCTGGAAGAACGGCTCGATGCCGTCGCCGAGCTTCATGCCACAACCGCCCTGCGCCAGCAACTGGCCACCGCGCTCGATGGTCTGGGCGATCTGGAGCGCCTGATTGCCCGCATCGTTCACGGTTCGGCTGTGCCGCGCGAGGTATTTGGCCTGGAGAGCGCCCTGGCGCGCGTCCCCATAGTCGCCGCCGCGCTCAGCAATACCACCGCTTCCGCGCTGAGGCGTCTGCGCGACGATCTGGATGCCTGTCCGCGCGCGCGTGAGCTCATTGTGCGGGCGCTGGCCGAGCCGGGAGCAGGCACCGGTTGCCTCATCCGCGCGGGCTACAACGCCGAGCTGGATACGCTGGCCCATTCCGCCGCCGAGGCGCGCCAGTGGATCGCCATGCTGGAGGCCGACGAGCGCGAGCGGACGGGCATCAAGTCGCTCAAGGTCGGTTATAACAAAGTGTTTGGCTATTACATCGAGGTGACGACGCCCAACCTGAGCCGCGTGCCAGCGGACTATCAGCGTCGGCAGACGATCTCTACGGGCGAGCGCTACGTCACTTCTGACCTGAAGGCGCATGAGGCGCAGGTGCTGCATGCTAGCGAACAGATCGAGGCGCTAGAGCGAACGCTCTATGCCGAGGTGTTGCGCTCTCTAGCTGTCTCCGCCACTCCGATGCGGCGGACCGCGGCGGCGCTGGCGCAGGTGGATGTGTGGCTGGCGCTGGCCGAGGTGGCGCTGGCGCGGAACTACGTGCGCCCCGAGCTGGCCGATGACGCCTGCCTGGAAATCGTCGGTGGTCGGCATCCAGTCGTCGAGTCCGCGACCGAGGATGGCAGCTTCATTGCCAACGATACCCAGCTGCGTGCGCATGATGGCGTTGCAGGGGAGAGCGCGAGTGATGGCGCGCCCACAATGCCCACGATCATGCTGCTGACCGGGCCGAATATGGCGGGCAAATCGACCTATCTGCGGCAGGTCGCGCTGATCACGCTGCTGGCGCAGATCGGCTCATTCGTCCCGGCAGAGGCGGCGCGCATCGGGCTGGTAGACCGCATCTTCACCCGTGTGGGCGCGGAGGACGATCTGGCGCGTGGCCTGAGCACGTTCATGCTCGAAATGGTCGAGACCGCCTACATTCTGCGCCACGCAACCGCCCGCAGCCTGGTGGTTCTGGACGAAGTGGGCCGCGGCACCAGCACCGCCGATGGGCTATCCATTGCCCGCGCCGTCGTCGAGTATCTGTACGATCACGTTGGCGCGCGGACGCTCTTCGCCACCCATTACCACGAGCTTGCCGATCTCGCCGAGTCGCTGCCCCGCGTCGGTGTCTTTCGCATGGCGGTCGCCGAGCGTGAGGATGGCGCGATTTTCCTGCACCGGGTCGTTGAGGGCGCCAGCACAGAGAGCTACGGCGTCCAGGTCGCGCGCATGGCTGGTCTACCAGCCCCTGTCACCGAGCGCGCGTCCGCCTTGCTGCGGCAACATGCGAGCGGCCAGCGCAAGGTCGCGGAGGCGCCAGCCGCCTATGTAGCCTCCACCGCCGATGTCGTAGGTGAAGGCTCGCAGACGATGCGGCGGGAGGAGCGCGAGCTGGCGCTCGATCTGGCCGCCGCCAATATCGCCGCGATGACGCCCATAGAAGCGATCAATGCGCTCTTTGCCTTGCAGCAGCGGGCGCTGGCGCTGCTGCGCGCGGCGGGCGAGGGTGAGGGAGTGTAGTCGCCATGCCAGAACGGATTGCGCCGCTGGCGCGTGAGGTAGTGGAGCGCATCGCGGCGGGCGAGGTGATCGAGCGGCCTGCCTCTGTCGTGCGCGAGCTGATCGATAACGCGCTGGACGCCCATGCCACGACGATCCGCATCGAGCTACAGGATGGCGGTCTGCGGCTGGTGCGCGTCGCCGACGATGGCGAGGGCATGCTGGCGGATGACCTGCCCCTGACGGTGACGCCACATGCCACCAGCAAAGTGCGCAGCCTCTCCGACCTGGAGCACGTCGCCACGCTTGGATTCCGTGGGGAGGCGCTCGCCAGCATCGCCGCCGTCGCCGAGGTGGAGATCGCCAGCGCGGCTGACGAGAGCGGCGTCGCACGCACCCTGCGCGCCGACCCGGAGATGCCTGCTGCGCTGGCGGAGACGCCACGGAATCGCGGCACGACCGTCACCGTGCGCGCGCTGTTCGCGACGGTTCCGGCGCGGCGAGCGTTGCTACGTAGCTCGCGGGTGGAGGCGGGGCGGTCGCTGGCGGTCGTGCGCGCCTACGCGCTGGCACATCCGGCGATCCATTTCACGCTGGTGAGCGATGGCGCGGTGATACTTCAGACCACTGGTCGGGATCGCACCGACGCTATCGCGGCGATCTATGGCAGCGATGTGGCGCGAGCGCTGCTGCCCATTGGTCCGGCACAGGTGGGCGAGTCCACCATCACCGGGGTAGCCGCCTCGCGCTCCTTTCACTGCGCGAACCGCGACCACGTCTTGCTGGTCGTCAATGGGCGCCCGGTCGCGAATCGCGCGCTGATGGCCGCGTTGGAGGCGGGCTATCGTCCGCTCCTGCGCAAAGGACGCCATCCACTGCTGATTGCCGAGATCGTCGCGCCGCTCAATCAGGTGGACGCCAATATCCATCCGTCAAAGACGGAGGTATTGCTCCGCCACGAACAGTCGCTGGCGGCGGCGCTCCGCGAGGCAGTCCATACGGCAATGGGGCAGGCGCCACTCAATGCGCTGGAGAGCGCGGGCGACCTCGCCACCGGCCAGTTTTCACGGCCGCTACAGCTGCGCTTTCCGCAGAGGCGCATCCGCCGGGCGACACGCCTGGCCGAGCGACCTCGACTCTACGATGTCAGTGCCGAGGAGACCGTGCTCGACGCCGATGCGGGTGAGTGGCAGCCGCTGGCCCAGTTCGACGATACGCTGATCCTGGCGCGCACGGCGAACGGGCAACTGCTGCTGGTTGACCAGCACCGGGCGCACGAGCGCATCCTCTACGAGCGCCTGCTCCAGCGCCGTAAAGCGTTGGCCAGAGGCATCGAAGTTGGCCAATCGGCGCAGATGCTCTTGCAGCCGCTGCTGGTGGAGCTTTCGCCGCTCCAGGCGCGCCAGCTTGAACCGCGCCTCGATGAGCTGCGCGCGCTGGGCCTGGATTGCCAGCCGTTTGGCGATAGCGTGTTTCTTGTGCGCGCCGTCCCCCAACTGCCCGGTATGGCGCACGATGTCGCCGGGGTGGCCGCCGCACTGACCGAAGAGGCGGCGACCGACAGCGACGACTGGCTGGATGTGGTGTGTATCTCGCTGGCGTGCCGGAGCGCCATCCGGCGCGGGCAGTCCCTCACGCCGGAGGAGCAGCGGGCGTTGCTTGCCGATCTGCGTGCGGTGATGGTGGTGGCTTCGTGTCCGCATGGCAGCCCGCTACTGCTGCGCTACAGCCGCTCCGGGCTGGCGCGGGCGTTCGAGTGGTAGTCAACTGCCTGCTCGCCTGCCTCAGATGGCGAGCTCTGAGCCGCTGGCGAGCGGTGGGAGCCGGTCGGCAAATGGTCCAGCGTGCAGCCGGGCGCTGGCGAGGTATCGCGCGACCTGACGCGCCTCTTCCTGGGCATCCCAGCCAAGCGCTGGCCCGATGAGATGCGCCACCTCCGCCGCAATCCCCATCCCGCGCAGACGGTCTTCGAGCGCGATGTGCGTGCGCCGTTGCAGCACATCTTCCAGCGTGAATGCCATCTCCTCACTGCAGACGTAGAGCGCCTCAGCGCGAATATACGGCAGGTCGGGCAGGAGCCGCACAGCCAGACTGTCATCCTGCTCGACGAGCGCCAGGACGCCCAGCGCGTCGGCCCCATACGCGCCGCCAAGGTGGGCGACGATGTCATCGGCAAGCCCCAGCGCCCGCCCACGCGCGCGAACGAGTTGTCGCGCCTCGGCCCACCCGCCTGAGCCGCGCAGCGTGAGCTTGCGTGTCGGATGATTCAGCGCGCGTTTCTCGCGTCGGTCGATCCGGTCAACGACATCCTGCGCCATGCGCCGGTAGGTGGTCATCTTGCCGCCGGAGACCGATATCAGTCCGGCAGCGCTCTCCACCACTTCGTGGGAGCGCGAGAGGCGCGCCAGCCTGCTGTTGCCGCGGCGCACGCGGAGCAATGGACGATTGCCCGCGAAACTGGTCAGGATATCGTCGTGCGTCAGCTTCCGGCGCAGATAGCGATTGAGGTGATGGAGCAGGTAATTGACATCCTCATCGGTTGCCACAGGTCGCTCGATGTCGCGCACAGGGGTATCGGTGGTGCCCACCAGCGCGCGCGATTGCCAGGGCACGATGAAGATGATGCGCCCATCCTCGGTTTCTGGCAGCACAATCGCCTCTTCATTAATCCCCAGCGTCGCGCGGTCGAAGACGAGGTGAACGCCCTTGCTCGGCGCGATGTGCAGCCCCGGCGCTTCCCCTGCCAGGCGCTCGGTCTGCTCGGCCCAGACCCCGGTCGCGTTGACGGCGTGCCGCGCCCGCATGAGCCACTCGTCGGCCGTCGGCGCGAGTGTATCGCGCACCCAGACCCCGGTGATGCGCTCGCCCTCATGCTCGAAGCGCGTTGCCTCGGCGTAGTTGGCCACCAGCGCGCCGTGCGCGACCGCCGTCCGCAGCACCGCCAACGTCAGCCGGGTATCGTCGGTGCGCGCGTCGTAATAGATATATCCGGTCTTGATGCCCTCAGGAACCAGCGATGCGGCGCGCTCAATAGTCTGCTCGCGTGAGAGACGGCGGTGCTCGCCGACGTTCTCTTTCCCGGCAAGCACATCGTAGACCCAGAGGCCCGCGTCGAGAATGAACCCCAGACCCAGGCCGAACGGCGGCGCAATAGGCAGCCCGACCGGGTGGCGCGAGGTATCGTAGAGGGGCAAGACGAATGCCAGCGGTTGCACCAGATGGGGCGCGTTACGCAGGAGCCGTCCGCGCTCGATTAATGCCTCGCGAACGAGCGCGATATCGAATTCCGGTAGGTAGCGGATGCCGCCATGCACCAGCTTGGTAGACCAGCTGCTCGTTCCGCTGGCGAAGTCGCCGCGCTCGACCAGCCCGACGCGATAGCCACGCGCCGCCGCGTCCAGCGCGACACCCGCGCCGGTAATGCCGCCACCGATCACCAGCACGTCCAGCGGATCCGTCGCCATGGTCTGGAGCGCCGCTCGTCGCCCTGTCCCCACCTGCTCACCCATTGTCTGCTCCTGCCTAGCTGGCGCCCCCTCTCGCCACCAGCTCCATCTCAATACTCTATCACAGGCAGGCAGACACATCTCAACGTTGCTGGGAAATACGTGAATTCCAAGGCGGCCCTATCCCGGCGAGATGATATACTGCACCAATTGCATCATCGCGCTATGACGCGGTTGATGACGCGGATATTGAGATGAGTTATCGTAGCAGCATCGAGGAGGCCATGCTGGAGACGACGCCGCAGACAGAAATGACGCTACAAGGTGGCCCGCGCTATGTCATCGGCCGCTACCGCGTGCGGGTCGAGGCGCTCTTGCCCGATGGCCTGGCGCGCGGTGTCATCGTAGACGTGATCGAGCCGCCGGATGAAGCTGCGTTCGCGGCGGTGCATGGCCCCGGCCGCGCCATCGAAGCGCCGACCGAATTGGTCTTCATCGGCGGCCTCCCCGGCGAGATCATGGATGTTGAGGCGCGGTGGAATCTGCCAAAGCCGGGTCGCAAGCGGGCGAAGCAGGTGCCTCCGCCGCAGGTGCGCCTGATAGGCATTGTCGCGCCCGCGTCAGAGCGCGCTACGCCGGGCTGTCCGGTCTTTGGCGAGTGCGGCGGCTGCCAGCTCCAGCACATGGACTATGCAGCGCAATTGACCTGGAAGCGGGAGCGGGTCGTCGCCGCGCTGCAAGAGGCGGGATTCAGCAATCCGCCGGTTGAGCCTGCCATTGGCTGCGACTCGCCGTGGGGCTATCGCAACCACATGCGCTTCTCCGTGAACTGGGAGGGGCAGCCTGGCCTGACCGCGCGCGGTAGCCATCGTATCCTCCCACTGACCGCCTGCCCGCTCGCGCATCCTCGCATCAATGACGCACTGGCCACCCTGGCGGTGGAACGGCTGGCGCGTCCGCAGGTGGTAATTCGCTATGGCGTGGCGACGGGGCAGATGCTCATTCAGCCCCAGCCCGCTGGCGATGCGCAAAATCGCCTGTGCGCCGCTGGCCTGGATGTGCGCGACGAGACCATCGAGGAGGAGATGGGTGGCGCGCGCTTTCGCATCCGCCCCAGCTCGTTCTTCCAGACGAATACGGCGCAGGCGAACCGCATGTCCGAGCTCGTGCTCGACCACATGCCCTCCGGGCCAGATGTGACGCTGGTGGACGCCTACTGTGGCGTCGGTGTCTTCGCCCGGCTCCTGGCGGAACGCGCTGGAATCGTACTGGCTATTGAGGAGTCGGCCAGCGCGATCCGTGACGCCCGCTGGAATCTGCGCGAGGCGCCCAATGTCGAAATTATCCAGGCGAAGGTCGAAGACGTGCTGCCAGGCATGGTGCGTCGGCTGGATGGGCTGGTGATCGATCCGCCGCGCGCTGGCTGCCAGCGGCCCGTGCTGGATGCGCTGACCGCTCGCCGCGTGCCGCGCGTCGTCTATGTCTCGTGCAATCCTGACACTCTGGCGCGTGACCTTGCCACACTGTGTCTGAAATCCGACGCCTATTCGCTTGTCTCGGTGCAGCCGCTCGATATGTTCCCTCAGACGGCGCACATTGAGAATATCGCCGTGCTGGAGGCTCGTTGATGTCCTGTCCGCCTCTCTATCTCGCCTCAGCCTCGCCGCGTCGCAGCGAGTTGCTCACCCGCGCTGGCATCATGTTCGAGCGTTTGCTCGCGCCGATTGACGAGGATGCTCTCTCCGCCAGTTATACGGGGCCGCTAGAGCGGCTTGGCGAATATCTCGCCCGCGAGAAAGCGCTGGCGGCCCTGCGGATGCTGGCTCGGTCGGGGCTACAGGGCAGAGTGCTTGCCTCGGATACAACGGTATTGCTGGATGGCCGCTCGCTGGCGAAGCCGCGTGACCAGGCGGAGGCGGAGCAGATGCTGCGGATGCTGCGCGGACGCGAGCACATTGTGGCGACCGGCGTCGCTCTGGCGGGCGATGATCCCAAGAGTATCGTCTCAGCTACCTCCGCGACGCGCGTGCTGATGCGCGACTTTAGCGATGAGGAGATTGCCGCCTATGTGGCGACCGGCGACCCGTTGGATAAGGCGGGAGCGTATTCGATCCAGCACCCAGGATTCTCGCCGGTAGAGCGATTTATCGGCTGCCACCTCGGTGTGATTGGGCTGCCGGTCTGCCTGGTCGGCGCGCTACTCGGCCAGTGGCCGTCGGAAGCGCCTGCCAGCGAAACTGCTCCGGGCATTTCGCCGCTCTGTTTCTGGTCGGCCACGTGCTCGGCGCCACTTCCCGCGGCGGCGTCTATCCGGCGCATGCCTGTCACGCCCATCATGCCTGTCACGCCCACGCCGAAGAAAGCCAGCGAGACACCATGAGCGGGCGGCCCGTGCGCGGGCGCTACGCTCCGTCGCCGACGGGCGCGCTGCATCTGGGCAACCTGCGAACCGCGCTGCTTGCCTGGTTGTTTGCCCGAGCAGCCGGAGGACGCTTTATCTTGCGCGTCGAAGACCTGGATCTGCCGCGCACCCGCCGTGGCGCCGCCTACACGATGCTGGCGGATTTGCGGTGGCTCGGTCTTGACTGGGACGAGGGGCCGGATGTTGGCGGGCTGGTCGGGCCGTACATTCAGAGCATGCGCCAGGCCCTCTATGATGAGGCGATTGCCCGGCTACGGGAGAGAGGGCTGATCTATCCCTGCTACTGCACGCGCGCCGAGCTGGCTCAGATTGCGAGCGCGCCGCAGGGCGATGAAGGTCCGCGCTATCCTGGTATCTGCCGCCGCCTCACCGCGAGGGAACGCGCAACACGTGAGGCGGCGGGTCGGCGGCCAGCGCTGCGGTTCATCGCTCCCGAATCGCCCATCCAGTTTGATGACGTGCTCTGCGGAACAGTCTCAGAGTCGGTGGCCGCGACGGTTGGCGATTTCATCGTGCGAAGAAGCGACGGTATTGTATCGTACCAACTGGCGGTCACCGTTGACGACGCGCTGATGGGGATCACACAGGTGGTGCGTGGCGCCGACTTGCTGGCCTCCACCACCCGCCAGCTTGCGCTCTATGCGGCGCTGGGATACCCGCGCCCGCACGAATACGCGCATGTGTCGCTGATGATGGATGCTGAGGGCGTACGACTAGCCAAACGGGACGCTGCCGCCGGTCTGGGTGCATTGCAGGCAGCAGGATATAGGCCAGGTCAGGTGCTGGCATCGCTTGCCGCGAGTTGTGGCCTGTATCCTGCGGAGACATCTACGACACCTGCGGATCTGTTAGCCGCGTTTGATCCCACACGCCTCAATGGGAACCAGACGCCTACACGCCTTTCTGACCAGGCGCGCGAGATTTCCTAGTACGAGTATCGTCTTGCCTTCGAGCTGTCACGTTCGTTCTGACCGATGCGCCTGCTAGCATCCTGAAAGGAAGCTGCCCGTGGATCCATCCCTCGATGAACAACCCACCATGGCTGACGAAGAAGGAGCATTTGTCCGCTTCCTCGATATTGCTGGTCATGACCTGCGGAATCCAATCGCGGTGCTCAAAAGCCATGTTCAGCTTATGCAGCGGCGTCTGACTCGTGAAGATGGCCGCGCCCAGGATCTGCGCGACCTTGGGCGTATGGCCTTTCAGATCGAGCGGTTGATTGTTCGGCTTGAAACGTATCTGGAGGCAGCGCGCATCTCACAGGGTCAATTCAGACTCCAATGGGAAGGTTCCGCGACTGATATGGGCGCGATTACTCAGCGATTAGACTCGGTCTATGAGTTTGCGAGCCGCGCGCATAGCGTTATCTTCGAATTGCCTGATGAGTCAGTTGTTGCCCCATGGGATTCGCCACTAGTGGAGCTGGCGCTTGGGATCATCCTGACGAACGCGCTCAAGTATAGTCCCAAGGGGCGCATTCGAGTCAGGATTGTACGTGAGCCGCCACTTGTGCGTGTGAGTGTGACGGATTCAGGTATCGGGGTTCCCGTGGGCGAAGAAGACGTCATCTTCGAGGCGTACACCCATGGCTCGAATGTTGAGAATCCAGGAGTGGGCCTGGGATTATACGTTGCGCGCGAAATCGTGCGCAGTCATGGTGGTGAGATTGGCGTCATATCTCCAGACGGCGAAGGCGCAACGTTCTGGTTCACGTTGCCGCTGGCGGGCATCGCAGATTCCGGGTTCGCATCCTGAGTCACTCAGCACTCAGAGGCTATTTGAGCGGAGGAAGGCTAAATAGCTCGTTGGGCGCGTCAGGCGGTACAATCACCGTCAGCGCGAGCGGTGCGATACTGAACGACATGGGCAGCTTGCCTATGTGCTCACCATCTACCTGTACCGGTAGCGGCGCGTCCGCCTCCACGCGAATAGTGCGCGCCCGTTCGTACCGTACAGGCGGGCTACGGCGCGGACGCCGCAGAAACGCATTGCGCAGGATGCCCAATCGATAGAGCAGACCTCCGCCGCCGACGGTGACGATATCCAGCAATCCATCATCCGCGATGGCGTGGCGCGTGAAGGTGAGCGCGCCGCCATAGAGACGTGTGTTGCCGACCACGAGCATGAGCGATGAGATTTCGCGTCGTTTGCCATCATGCTTGATACGCACCAGCACCGGCTTATGCGTGACGCCCAGCACACCCACTGTCGTCAGGTAGTCCAGCATCTTCAGCCCGATGCGCTTGAGTACGCTTCGCTCAACCCGTTGTGCAACCTCTGCGTCGAAGCCAACTCCGGCCATCATCAGGAAGTAGCGATTGCCCGCGCGCCCCAGGTCTACCCGCCGACGCACGCCATAGAGCAGCACGCGCGCCGCGTCAGGCAGACTCAGGGGGATATGCGTCTCGCGCGCCCAGACATTCACGGTGCCGAGCGGCAGAATGCCGAGCGCTGTTGAGTGGCCTGCCAACTCCTGAATAATCTCGTTGATTGTGCCATCGCCGCCAGCGGCGATCACCATCTCCATGCCGGTACGTACGGCTTCGCGGGCCAGCACGGACGCATGGCCCTGGCGCTCGGTCAGACAGACCTCGACGGGCAGACCGGCGTCGGTGAGTGCCGCCGCTACCTGATTGAGCTGGTTGAGCGCCAGCGGCATCCGTAGCGTGCCTGAGCGGGGGTTGGCGATGATACGTGCGCGTGGCCGTGTGCTATCGCCCTCCTCCTCTGACATGTCACGTTTGCGTCGCGTGGGAGCGGGTAGGACATAATACGCGAGGCGGGCTGCCGCGCTCATACGCCGCAGCGTTGTGGGTGTGGTCAGCGCTAGCGGTCGGCGTAACCGCTCGCGCCACTCGATCATGTGCAGCCCGATCACGCTCACGTTGGTAATAGCACGGATGCGCGGTGAGCTCCTGAAGGAGCGCCACCCCTCGGACACAGAACGCCAGAACGCATGCCAGCTTTTCGTGGGGATGGATGAGGAGGATGAGACCCGCGGGCTACCATCCATGATGCATCCTCCTGCCTGCCAGGACTGCTGTATGGGGAGCGCCAGCGTACGCGTAGCGGCTGTCCGGTTGGTGGGAGACATAATGCGCCACTATGTATAGTATTACGAGGCGGCGGCCTCAAAAGTTGCCCTTAGCTGATGCGAGGGACGCGCGCGAGCAATTCTGAGGTCACTTCATACGCTATGGTGCCCAGTTTGCGAGCGACCTCATCGACCGTCAGTTCATCCTCTCCCTGACGTCCGATGAGCACCACTTCGTCCCCCTGGCGCACGCCGGGGATGTGGGTGACATCGATCATACATTGGTCCATACACACACGGCCTACCAGGGGCGCGCGCATCCCACGAACGAGCACCTCGCCCCAGTTCGCGGGGGCACGACGGAAGCCATCGGCATAGCCCACGGGAAGCACGGCAATGCGTGTCGGCGCGGTGGTGATATAGGTTGCGCCGTAGCTGATGCCTTCGCCCGCGGGAATATCTTTCACCTGCGCCACCTGCGTCTTGAACGCCAGCGCGGGTTGGAATTCTTCGGGCAGGCGCACCTCATCGGACGGTGAGAGTCCGTAGATGGCGATTCCAGGGCGAACCATGTCATAGCGCGACTGGGGCAGCGAGATCGCCGCCGCGCTGTTTGCCGCGTGAACAATTGGCGGACGTAGCCCGCGCGCATCGAGGGCAGCCAGGACCCGCCCGAAACGGTCGAGCTGGCGCAAGGCATACGTCTGATCGGCGGCGTCGGCCGTGGCAAAGTGGGTGAAGATGCCCTCGAATATAAGTCCTGGCAGTGAGCGCACCTCATCGCAGAAGCGGACGATGCCCTCGATGTCCTCCGCGCGTAGTCCAAGGCGCGCCATGCCCGTATCTACCTTGACATGGACAGGTATCTTTCCGTTCAAATCGGTGGCCGCCTGTGAGAGCGCGCGCGCCAGGTCTGGGGCAAAGAGTGTCGCCCGTAGATTCATGCGTACCGCTTCCCGCGCCTGCCATGGGGCAACGTAGCCGAAGACGAGAATCGGTACGTCGATACCGGCGCGCCGGAGCGGTTCCGCCTCGCTGACAGTTGCAACGCCCAGCCACTCCGCCCCATTATGTGCGACCGTTCGTGCGACACGCAGCGCCCCATGACCGTAGGCGTCAGCTTTCAGGCTAACCAGTAGCCGCACATCCGGCCCCACCAGCTGCTTGAAGAGCTGGGTATTCCGGCCGATAGCGCTCAGATCGATCTCCAGCCAGGTTGGGCGATCCGGTCGCATTACGACGATACGCCGCCATGCCTGTGTCTGGCGATCAAGCACATCTTCGGCGCGGCGCGGGTCGGCGAGCAACAGCGCGGTGACCTGTTCCATGCGCATCTCCTCCGACCCTTTGATGTAGACCAGCGGCGCGGTTGCGCTGGACTCACTGGCATGGCGCACGAAAGCAAGCACGGCGGCGGCGCAATCTTCGGCGGCATGCGTGACAAGGATGTGGCTGGCGTCCATCCCGCCTTTCAGCGCTGCCGCTGCAATGCGCTCCGCCCGCAGTCCCTGCGTGACAAGATAATCGGCGTGTTGGGCAGCAATGACGCCAAGCTGATCGTGCGCCTGCTGTTCGTTGGCGCCCAGCCGCAGAATATCGCCCAACACGGCAATCGTCGGCGCGCGCTCCTGTCGGTGGTGTCCCAGCGCGGCGAGTGTCGCCAGGCCAGCCGTGGCGCTCTCGGGGGTAGCATTGTGTGAGTCGTCGAGGATGCGCAGACCCTGCGTTCCGGGTAGCAGCCGCATTCGGCCTGGGAGCGGTTGAAGCTGAGACAGGGTTGCTAGCGCCTGCTCGCGTGGGATTCCGAGCGCATGCGCGACCGTGAGCGCTGCCAGCACAACCGTGGCCCAGGCGTCGCCATGCAGGTGCGGAAAGACCTGCGCCGCCTGGTCGCTGACTGGTTCATCGGTTGGATCGAGGATCAGGCCGTCGCCCGCATGCGTTGCGAGTGATCTGAGGCCTAGATGGACTGGCCGCTCTGTGGAGGTGTCGTTGCCGAAGAAGAGCGTCTCGGCGGCGGTGCGAGTGGCCATAGCGCGGACGCGCGGATCATCGGCATTGAGCACGGCCAACCCATCGGCTGGAAGCGAGGCAGGGAGTTCCGCAAGCTCCTGGGCAAGCCGCGCAATAGTGCCGAAATACTGGAGATGCGATGCGCCAATGTTGGTGACGACGCCGATACGCGGCCGTGTCAGCGTGCAGAGTTGCCGGATTTCGCCAGGATGATCAGCGCCCATCTCCAGCACGGCATAGCGGTGCGATGGCTCCAATCGGCCGAGGGAAAGCGGCAGCCCCAGGGCATCGTTGTAGTTGCGCCACGAACGGAACGTCGGCGCCTGGATGCCAAGCACGTCGGCAATCGCCTCTTTGCAGGTGGTCTTGCCGGTTGCGCCAGTGACGGCGATAACTTCGGGATGCCAACGGGCCAGAATGTGCTGGGCATATTGGCGGAGCGCCAACCGGGTATCGGGTACTATGAGCAGGGTCGCGCCAGTCGCGGTGAGGTTAGCCATCACTTCGGGCCGGGTTTCGCGCAGGGTATCCAGCCAGCCGCGTTCCAGCAGCGCCGCGGCGGCTCCACGCTCCAGCGCATCGGTGGCAAAGTCGTGTCCATCACTGTGCATCCCATGGACGGCGACGAAACAATCACCAGGCGCTACAGCTCGGGAGTCATGCGCGAATCCTTCAAAGATAGTGTGGTCGCCAGCCTGGAGCACTTCCGCGTTGATTGCGTGTATCAGGTCGTCGAGGGGAATCATGCGCGGCTCTCATCGTCCTCGTCTGAGGGTGGGATCCCGACGGGGTCGCCAATGACGGCCAGGAGGTCGCCCTGATTCACCGCCTGACCTTTGCTCACGCGCAGGCTCTTGACGACGCCCGCGCGCGGCGCGGGCAGATCGTTTTCCATTTTCATCGCTTCGAGCACGACAACGGCCTGTCCGCGCTGGACCTCGGCTCCCTCCTCGACTAGCACGTGGGAGACGAGCCCCGGCATGGGGGCGCGGATATTCGCATCGCCCGAGGCATGCGCACCGCCCGCCAGCGAGGCGAGCGTGCGTGCTCGCTCGTCGGCGAGACGTACGCGGTACACCTGTCCGCGGACGTACACCTCAAACACTCGCGACGTGCCGTCTTCATCGTCGGCGGGAACGGGTTGCACAAAGACGTCGAACGATTGAGCGCCGAGGAGCAGACTATAGTGGCCCGCCTCGTCCCGGTCATCTATCCCGGTGGAGAGCGCCGCGCCTCCGACCGACCGCCAATCCACCGTCAGGCGATTGTCGCCGAGCGTCACCTCACGCTGATGGCCGTCTTCCTGTAAGCCGATCGTGTAGGTTCGTTCGCCCACCGTGGCGACGTAATGCATGCTGAATCTCCCGTCTACTTCATGCAAACTGCATTGGATGCTGGCGCTCTCCATGCGCAATACGCGCCTCATCAGGATGTATAGTGGATGGTGACCGTGCCCGTGCCGCCATTGCTGGCTACAGAAATAGTATAGTCCGCGAAAAAGGCGGAGCAGGTAATGGTGAACGGAACGGTGACGTTGCCTGCAGGATCGATAGAACCACTGGACTTGCTAAGCGTGATAGCCGTGGTCTTCGCTGTCGTGACCGTGAACGTCAGCGGTGTATCGCCGCTGTTAGTGAGCTTGAAGGACTGCGCGCTGTTACATTGCCAGCCGTGAACGGTTAGCGCCGTCGTCGCAAGGTTCAGCTTCGGGCCAGCGGTAATGCTGGCTGTGATGGGGATGTGGATGGTCGTCTCCGTTGTAGTGACCGTAACCAGTGCGGAATAATTCCCTGGCGTCACATCGGCAGGCGTGGCGGCCACATTAAGGGTCACCGTACCGCCAGCGGCGAGCGTCCCGCTATGAGGTGAGAGGCTGAGCCAGGCGACACTTGACGTAGCATGCCATACTGCCGGGTCGGTTCCGCTGTTGCTGACCTGAACACTCAGATTGGTGCTGCTGCCAGAGATGGCTTTAACGGTGAGTGCGTTGGGTGTGGCATGAAGGACATTGGCATTGGGAATCGGCCCGAGGAAAGTCAGGTTCTTGTGCAGGAAGCGATTCGCCTGCACACAGATCGGGCCTGGACAAATCGTCGGCTTCGCCAGCACCACCCCCAGGCCGCCACCCAGTGCCAATACGAGGACCGCGAGCAAAACAAGACTTGGCCAGAGGCGCTTGCGCGGTTCCCTTGCCTTATTTGGGATGCGTGAATCTGGTTTTCCAGGCACCCGGCTGGCTGTATATGCCGGATAGTATTCCGACGCAAGCGAAGGCATGGGTTGTTCGCGTTGCCGACTCGGTCTGGCGGCTGGTGGTTCCTCATAGCGTCGGCCGTTGCTGGCGCCTGGCTCGCGGCGACCTGCTGGTCGCGACGCCGGGCCGTTTGGCGCGTATGATTGACCGACACTGCTATAGGCAAAACTTTCTGGCGCGTAGCTTTCTGAGGCATAGCTGTCCGAGGCGCTGCGGCGCGCCTGTGATGACCTGGGCGGGCCAAGGTCCGACCGACGAGGCAGGACCTCACCGGTCAATAAGTCCTCCCACTCGGGTGGCAATTCGCCCTGCAAGGCGGGATTGGTCAGTCGTGGCAAACCCAACTCTGTCGCCGAGAATCCGCCACGGTAACGCAATGCCTCACTATGCGGACCACTCTGTCCCCACTCGGCGCGTGACATGCCATAGCCGCTATCCACGCGCGCGAGGCGTTGGTCGGTATATTCGGAATATTCAGAGGGGAAATCGGTAGAGTCAACTCTGCTGGAACCGCCGCGGCTGGGAGAATCGTGGCTAAGGCGCCAGTCATCGTCACGCGCGGCCTGGCGGCGGGGTACGTCATCTGGCTGTGAAAAATCGTCCCGATAACCGCGCGACGCACCGTTTTCCGCTGGCCATGCGCCATGTCGCCAATCGGGGTCATCGCCTATCAGCGGCATCATCGGCGCGCTGGCGATCCCCGCGGCAGCCGCCGGGGGTGGCAATTGCGGGCGCGAGATCAGTGGACGCGCAACTGGAGGGGCGGGAACGCGTTCGGTGTACTGGATACCGTCGGCTGCGGGCCATCCCTGTGACATGGGCGCTCCCGCCTGTTGCGCGCCGTTACCGTTCATCGGGGGAAAAGGCGGTTGAGGCGGCTGCATGCCCGGCATGGCTGGACCGGCGGGCGCTGGTAGCGCGCCTATGCCGACGCCTGGGCCGATTGGGCCGGGCGCGCCCCACGAGTTGGGAACGCCCGGAACAGCAGCCCCCGGTGGCATTCCAGGCGCCTGTGCGGATTGCCCCGGCGCCGGAAGCGCTTGCGGCATCTGCATCGGTGGCATGGCTGGCTGCTGCTTCAACGTCGCATCAATCGCCTGGGCCAGAGCCATTGCTGAAGGGAATCGCTCGCCGGGATTCTTCGACATCGCCTGCTGGATAACCAGGTCGAGCGCCTGGACGCCCGGTGACAGGGACGGATCAACCTGTCCCAGTCGTGGCGGCGGATAGCGCATATGCGCGTCGCGCAGGTCCGCTGGCTTTGGACCACTGAACGGTGGGCGTCCTGTGAGGGTGGCAAAGAGAATCGCGCCAAGACTGTAAATGTCACTTTGCTGCGAGAACTGGCCCGAGAATGATTCCGGCGCGAGATATTCGACAACGTCAACGCCTGAACCGGAGTGATTCATATCGAGTTGGCGGATATCCCAGAGCATCCCAAAATCGCCGAGGAGAACATGGCGACCTTCGAAGAGAAAGACGTTGCTGGGCTTAAGGTTGCCGTGCACCAGGCCAAGGCTATGCGCATACGACAGCGCGCTCCCCAGTTGATGAAAGAATGGAGCGACGTCACTGACGCCGAGGCGCCCGCCCCGTGCGATCCAGTCGCGCAAGGTGCCGTCTGCTACCCAGGGTGTCGCGAGGTAGAGATAGCCGTTCTCTTCGCCGCTGGCGACGACGGGCAAGATATGGGGGTGGCTGGCCAATCGCGCCGCTGTCTGAATAATGTGCTGGAAGTTGGGGAGGAAGCTGGGATAGCGCGCGAATTCAGGGTAGATTACCTTGATGACGACATCGCGATCATTCGCGGCGAGGGGCCGCGCACGATACACCTCAGCAATGCCAGCGCTCGCAATTTGCTCGGTTAGCTGGTAGCCGCCCAACGTCCGGCCTTGCAGCCCTGCCATAGCCTTCTCCTCACCACACAGCACATCCGCATGCGCACTTCAGACGTATCCAGAGACCTATCCAGCGAAATTTCCCTGGGCTAGTATATCATGACTCCCGTCAGCGCAAAGCCCCAATGGCCCAAGATTGCCCGTATCTCCTATGGGTACACAGGCTCTCTGCTTTCAGGTAGATGGCAGGAGGCAAGGAGTGCGTACCTGGCTACGAAAAAAGCGACGCCTCAACCGCCATACGGGCCGATGTGGTGGTCCATCGCGTATTTGTACGTGGTGTTCGCAACCCAGGCCTGGCAGCCGCCGTCGCCGCTACGCTCTTTGTTCACCGTGATGACAAGTTTCGCCTGCCCCCCACCATTGGGATACTGGTCATCAGGCGCCAGCGAGATCCACCACGACTGCGGGCTGCCCTCTTCGAGCTGAGCCGTGCCAGACTTGCCGCCCTCTTGTGTTGAGGAGAATTTCAGCGGCGGGCCGCCGTGTGGATCAGGGTAGGTATTGCCGGTGCCATGGTCAACTACGGCCCACATTGCCTTACGAATACCCGCGGCGGTCGTCGGAGAGATGACCTGTTGACTTGAGGTATCCGCCCCGAGTAAGACATGCGGCGAGACAATCACGCCATCGGCGGCGACACTGCTGGTCAGCTCAGCCATCGTCAGTGGTGAGATGAGCAGCTGGCCCTGACCGAAACCGCTCTCTGCCAGCAGATTGACGTTGAAGTCCTGGGGCTGACCGTTGCTGCCAATCGCGTTATAGGCGCTGCTCTGCTTGTAGGGCGCGTCAAAAGGCACAGCATCGACATGCGTTCCCGGCGTTGCGATACCATAGCGCCGTGCGTAATCCAGCCATTTATCCGCGCCGGTCGCCACTGCCAGGCGAGCGAAGATAACGTTATCGCTGTACGCATAGCCATCTATCAGCGGCATGGGGAAGCTGGCGACATTGTTGCCGCTCCGCCAGGCGCCCGCATAGTAGTCATCCCAGCGAATGGGCTCGCCGTTGATGACGTAGTTGAGCGCCTCATCCTTGGTATACATGTTGTCGAGCGAGGCTGTACCGGAGTCAAGTCCAGCAATCAGCGTCATCGTCTTGAAGGTAGACCCAGGTGCGTAGAGCCCTTGCGCTGCCCGGTTGATGAGCGGCAATCCAGGGTCGGCCCGCAGCTGTTGGAAGTACCCGGATTTGTCGATCTGGTTCGGATCATATGAAGGCTTGCTAACCATTGCCAGAATCTCGCCGGTATGTGGATCCTCAACGATCATGCTGCCGGGGGGATGCGTGCCTGCGGCCTGGCAGAGGCCATTTAGTCCTGGTAGATACTCTTTGTCGTAAGAGTTGCTTGCCTCGACCTGGAGATTGATATCGATGGTCAGGCGAATATCCTGACCATGCCGCGGGCGGTGGAGCAGCTTATCGGCGACATCGCTGGGTGTTACGCCGTGCTGGACGCCTGCCAGCGCGTCATTGAAAGCGCTCTCAACGCCAGCTTCGCCGTATTGCGTGCTGTAGTAGCCGAGCAGCGGCGCAAGCCCCGATGTGGCGACGCGCGGGTCATATTCGCGCCGATAGCCACACTTCGCTTTCGGGTCCTGGACCGTCCAGGCAAGCTTCACGCCATTGCGATCATAGATCGTGCCACGAAGTGGGGTATCGAAAGGAGGGCAGCTGCGGCCATCATATGTACCATGCGCCAGTACTGGTCCGTTGAAAAATGCCTGATTGAAGACCTGGACATAGGCGGCGACACCGCTAACGATGAGAAACAGGATGAGAAAGGTTGTGAACAGGCGGCGAATCGAACCCGTTGTCAATGTATTCATCAGGTGGCAAGCTCCGCTCGCGTGTCTGAGTATACTAGCTTTTCGACATTTAGACGTTACAGCCATGCGCTGGGTTGCGCGGTCTGAGTGTAGCACCCGACGTTGGCAGCGTCAAAGCCACTAGTTCACATTTTTGCGCTCGACCGTGCGGGTCCGATGGATTTTCTGTAGCGCGCGTTGCTGGTGTTGCAGGCGCAGCTCGCTTCCGGCCATACGTCGCCACGATTGCGCATCGTCGGCTCGTTTCAATTGGTCGAGTAGCGTCAACCACTCTGCCAGAGATATAGATGTCGGTTTCGCGTTAAGATCGAGTCCCAGTTCGCGCTCCATGAACCTCCGCTGTTGGCTGGGAAAGATGTCATTGAGTGGGGTGGTGTGGTGAGGCTGCCAGTGAGTGAACACGTAGACGACAAAGTCGCGAAAAAGCTGGCGATCAGTCTGCGATACCAGCGGCGGACCACGCTTGCGCAGCCGCAACATGACCACATCAACGCGCGGCTCGGGCACAAAGTCGGCACGCCGGAAACGATGCACAATTTCTAGCTCGAACCAGGGCTTGAGCAGCATCGAGCGGAGCGATTCGCCCGGCTCTCCCAGGTACATGTGCGCCGCCTCTTGTTGCATCGTCAGGTACGCCTCATCGACTGGGTGCTCGTCCGCAGTGAGCCTGGTAAGGATTGCAGACGTGATATTGAATGGAATGTTCGCGAATACCTTGTAGGGGCTGTCTGGAAGGGGGTGGCACAGGAAGTCACCAAGGTGAATGGTCACATTCGAGTAATCGCGAAACGCCCGCTGGAGCCGAGAGGCCAGCCGCGCGTCTTTTTCGATGGCGACGACCTCACGATAGCGTTGGGCGAGTTGCCTGGTGATGAGGCCTTCTCCTGGACCAATTTCATAGACGGCGCTATCACTGCCGAGGTCGAATCGGTCGAGGAGAGCGGCGATCAGTCGGGAATTTCTCAAAAAGTTCTGGGATAGTAGGGCGCGTTCGCGCGGCCAGGATGACATGGTACGTTCCTTTCAAGATGCGGGCTGGCGGCAGGCACAAAAAAGCCGCAGAGCCGGATGGCTCATGCGACTGAGTGCGAAGCCCGATCTTGAAAAGACGGCAGAGCAGGTAACGCGCTGTACTCATGCGCTATGGCATGGGAAATGCGCGTCCGAGCTGAAGTCCCGAAAGGGCTTCGCTTAGACCTGCCGGATCCGTGTCATAGTGTGGAATCCCTGGAAGTTGTATGCACCGTACATCATGGAAGACAGTATAGAAGGCGACGCCGAACTTGTCCAGCCATTGCTCACTAACGGTGCGAGGTGGTCTTGCATCCATTCGGCGTCTGTGATACTATTGAGGGGCTGGTGGCGCATGCTACTGGCATGACGGGCCTGTGGCGCAGCTGGGAGCGCGTCTGCATGGCATGCAGAAGGTCAGGGGTTCGAATCCCCTCAGGTCCACCCACATCATCTCACCACCCATCAGGGGCATCTCAACAGGAACGCAACGATGCGCTGGCCTTTCACCCACCACGGGCGGAAGGCCATTTCTTTTGGCTGGTTCGTCTGCGCACTTCATTAATGACTTGACGCTTTGCGGGGAGGTTTGAGTTTCGTATGGCTCGCTCGAAATATTCGCCTGGAGAAATCGAACGGAAGTGGCAGGAGCGGTGGGCTGCCGACGATATCTATACGGCAAACGATGACGATCCCCGGCCGAAATACCATAACCTGGTGATGTTTCCCTACCCATCGGGCGACCTGCATATTGGGCACTGGTATAACTACACGGGCGCCGATATCTACGGGCGTTTCATGCGGATGCGCGGCTTCAATGTCATGCAGCCGATTGGCTTCGACGCCTTTGGCCTGCCCGCCGAAAACGCCGCCATCAAGAACAACATCCAGCCACGCACCTGGACGCTTGCCAATATCGCTCGCATGCGCGAGCAGCTGCGGACGCTGGGTGCTGGCTGGGACTGGTCGCGTGAGGTTGTCACCTGCCTGCCCGACTACTATACCTGGACACAGTGGGTCTTCTTGCAATTCTATAAGCATGGGCTGGCCTATCGCACCAAAGCCCCCGCAAACTGGTGTCCTACCTGCAACACGACGCTGGCCAACGAGCAGGTAGTTAACGGCGAGTGCGAGCGCTGCCATTCGGTGGTGGAGCGGCGCGAGATTGACCAGTGGCTGCTACGTATCACCCAATACGCCGACGAATTGCTGCGCTACGACGGCATGGACTGGCCGGAAAAGACGCGGCTGATGCAGACCAACTGGATTGGCCGGAGCGAGGGCGCCGAGGTGCGGTTCATCGCGGAAGCGCCAGCGAGCAAGGGCAAGGACGGCGAGCGGATCGAGATCCCGGTGTTTACCACACGGCCTGACACGATCTACGGCGTCACCTTCTTCGTCCTGGCGCCGGAGCATCCGCTGGTGGAGAAGCTGACCGCGCCGAAGCAGCGCAAGGCTGTCGCGGCGTATCTGGAGCAGGTGCGCCATGAGACAGAGATCGAGCGCCTGAGCACCGATGCCGCGCGCCCGAAGACCGGCGTGCCACTGGGTACGTTCGTGACGAATCCAGTCAGCGGCGAGCAGGTTCCCATCTGGATCGCCGACTATGTGCTCATGGGCTACGGCACCGGCGCGGTGATGGGCGTGCCCGCGCACGACCAGCGTGACTTCGAGTTTGCGCGCAACTTCGATCTTCCCGTGCGTGTCGTCTATCAGGACGCGGATGGCTCGTTGGATGAGGCGACAATGACCGAGGCAGTGGCGCATGTTGGCCATGTCGTCAACTCCGGCCCATTCGATGGGCTGCCCGATAGCCCGGACACGATTCGCCAGTTCATCGCGCACATCGAAGAGATCGGCGCGGGCAAGGCGACGGTCAACTATCGCCTGCGCGACTGGCTCATCAGCCGCCAGCGCTATTGGGGCGCGCCGATTCCCATCGTCTACTGCGAGGATCATGGCGCGGTTGCGATACCGGAAGACCAGCTGCCAGTGGTGCTGCCCGATGAGGTGCAGTTCAAGCCGACGGGTGAGTCGCCGCTACGCTATGTGCCGGAGTTCCTGAATACGACCTGCCCGGAATGTGGCGAGCCTGCCACACGCGAGACCGATACGATGGATACGTTCATCTGCTCGTCGTGGTACTTCCTGCGCTATACCGACCCCGACGATGCGATGCATCCCTGGACGGCGGAAACGACAGCGAAGTGGATGCCGGTTGACATGTACATTGGCGGGCCAGAACACGCCACGATGCACCTGCTCTATGCGCGCTTCTTCGTCAAGGCGCTGCGCGATATGGGATTGCTGGCCTGCGACGAGCCGTTCACGCGCCTCTACCATCAAGGGATGGTGCTCGGGCCGGATGGACAGAAGATGTCGAAGTCGCGCGGCAACGTCATCGCGCCCGATGATGTCGTTGGCCGCTATGGCGCAGACGCGGTGCGCTGCTACCTGATGTTCATGGGGCCATTTGATCAGGGCGGCCCATGGAATAACCAGAGCATCGAGGGTGTCGCGCGCTTCCTCAATCGTGTCTGGGCGCTCGTGACCGAGACGATTGAAGCGCAGGTAGACGTTTCCGTTGAGTCGGAGCAGGGAGGCGCCGCTGAGCGGTTGCGTCACAAGGCAATTGCCCGTGTGACCGCTGACTTCGGCGAGTTGCGCTTCAATACGGCGCTGGCCGGGTTGATGGAGTACGTCAACGCGCTGAATCACCTGCGCGATGAGCATGCGGCAGTCGTGCGTGATAAACGCTTCCTGGCCGCGGTGGATGGGCTACTGGTGCTGCTGGCGCCGATGGCCCCTCATTTGGCCGAGGAGCTATGGCACCAGCGTGGCCACGAGGAGAGCATCCACCTGCAACCCTGGCCAACGTTCGATCCAGCGATGACGATAGACGACATCGTAACGCTGGTCGTGCAGGTAAACGGCAAGGTGCGCGACAAGCTTGAGGTCATGCCCGGCCTCACCGACGAGCAGGCGCGCGAGCTGGTGCTAGCCAGCCAGAAGGTGCAATCGGCGCTGGATGGCCGTGCGCTGAAGAAGTTCATCTACGTGCGCGACCGCAATCTGGCGAATGTCGTCGGGTAGATGTGGGGACCGTCCTGGCCTTTCAAGTCGGGACTACGGACGAAGGGGCTTGAACGCTGTCAGAATGGCTAGGCTGCCCTGCTCGCCCATTAGGGCGAGCAGGGCCATTCATGGCCGAGACGGCTTGGTTATGCCTCTTTGATCTGGCCGAGGAAGGCGCGTAGTCGGTCGTTCTTCGACGCATTGAATAGCTCAGCGGGCGCGCCCTCCTCCTGGACGATGCCGCCATCCATGAAGATCACGCGGTCGGCCACGTCGCGGGCGAAGCCCATCTCATGCGTGACGACGATCATCGTCATCCCTTCTTCGGCAAGCTGGCGCATCACCTTGAGGACTTCTCCCACCAGCTCCGGGTCGAGGGCAGAGGTGGCCTCGTCGAAGAGCATCAGCTTGGGATCCATCGCCAGCGCGCGCGCAATGGCGACACGCTGCTGCTGTCCGCCGGAGAGCCGTGCGGGATATGCGTCAGCCTTCTCCGCCAGGCCCACTTTTGCCAGCAGTTCATGCGCCCGTGCCTCTGCCTGCTCTTTCGGGATGCCTCGCACCTGCACTGGCGCCTCGACGATGTTTTGCAGCGCCGTCAGGTGCGGGAAGAGATTGAACCGCTGGAACACCATGCCGATTTCGGAGCGGATGCGCGCGATATTGCGCTCGCTATCCTCCACCAGTTTGCCGCCAGGCGTTTCGCGGTAGCCCATGAGCTCGCCATCCACGTAGATGCGGCCCTGGTTAATCTTTTCTAGATGGTTGATGCAGCGGAGGAAGGTCGTCTTGCCTGATCCGCTTGGCCCGATGACGACGACCACCTCGCGGCGCTGCACCCGCATATTGACGCCACGCAACACCTCATTGTTGTGAAAGTATTTGTGAACATCCTGTGCGTCTACCATTGGACGTCCATTAGGGGAATTTGTGCCTGTGCCGCTCAACATGGCCATGTGTACGATCTCTTTCTGCTGAGTTATGCCACTACCAGCCGCAATGGGCGCTGTGCTAATGCTCGGGTGGAATAAATGTGGCGGGATTCACGGCTGTTGAGCGTGGGAGGAAGCCGAATACCCGCTGGGCCCAGTTCGGCCGTTTGGCGCCAACGTCGATGTTCGACACGTTCAATCTGCGCTCGATATATCCCTGAATAATGCCCCAAATCGTGGTCAATAGCAGATACCAGACCGAAGCAACCACCAGCAGCTCCAGCGTGGCAAAGAGCGGACCGCCGATTCCATTCGCTGTGCCAAGCAACTCATATAACCCTGCTGCGGTAGCCAGCGACGTGTTCTTGAGCATATTGTTGAACTCATTGCCCAATGGCGGCACAATGATGCGGAAGGCCTGTGGTAAAACGATGCGTCGCATCGCTAGCGAATAGGTCATACCAAGAGACTTGGCAGCTTCGAGCTGACCGACATCAATCGCATCGATACCGGCCCGGACAATCTCGCGCATGTAGGCGCCTTCGTTGAGTGAGAAAGCCAACAGGCCTGCGAGAAACGCGTCCATGAAGATCGGGCCAATTCCATGGGTGAAACCAATCGCCGAGAAGAGGTCATTTCTCCGTAGCGGCTGAGTTAAATGGAGGTAGGGGAAGAGAAAGTAGAAGACGTAGACCTGAACAAGGAGCGGAGTGCCGCGAAAGAGCCAGACATAGATTGCGGAGATGCCTCGAACGAAGCCCAGGCGGCTGCGGCCCATAAAGTAGAGGAGCAGCCCGATGAGTGTTCCCAGAAATTGTGAGATGACGGCGAGGATAATTGTTAGGATGACGCCTTGAATGATGGGAGCCGAGAGGATGTACTTCCAGACGTATGCCCAGGTAAAGTTATGGTTCAGTGTGATGATGTTCTGAAGCCATTGCAAGATACCCATCTTTGTATACCTCGCTCTTTATGCGCTACCTGGCTCACCTGCTACGCTGGAGGGAATCGACACACTTCCAACTGAGGCAGCGAGGCGCGGCATCGTGTGCAAACCGGCGAAATGGAACGGTCGAGGCATTATACCCCGACCGTCCGCAACTTCGTACTATGCCATCGTGACTGCGAAGGGTTAGGAGAGTGGCGGATACGCCAGCTTCTGCACACCCCAGTTGGTCAGAATCTTGAGGTAGGTGCCATCAGTGCGCATCGCGGCGAGCGCGTTGGTGATGGCGGTTTCGAGCGCCGAATTGTCTTTGCGCATCACAATGCCCTGTGGAGATGGCGAGACGGTGATGCCACCAGACTCGAGCTTGCCAGAGTTTTGCTTGGCGTAGTAATCGGTTACTGGCTGGTCCTGATAGCTGGCGTCCGCGCCACCATTGACCACTTCCAATACGACGTCGTTCTGGGAGGGATGGTGCACGATCTTGATCGTGTTGGTCTTGCAGACCGCTGCCTGACCTGACGAACCATCACCGGTGCCATTCGCGTCCTGCAGCTCGGCCAGCTCGACGGTATTATCCTGCGCGGCGACGATCTTGCCGCACATCGCATCTATCGAGGTGATGTTCTTGGGGTTGCCCGTCTGGACAAGGATGGACTCACCGGCAGTGAAGTATGGGATCATGTCTACCTTCTGCTGGCGGTCAGAGTTGATCGTGAAAGATGAGATGGACATGTCGTAGCGCTGCTGGCCAAGTGCCGGGCCGGAAAGGTCTGGGATAATCGCGCCGAAGTCCGCCTTGATGATGTTTGGCTCAAGGCAGAGGCGCTTGGCAAACTCGCGCGCCAGATCCATGTCATAGCCAATGTAGTTACTCGGGTTGGTGGGATCCGAGTACTCCGCCGGAGCATAGGTTGTGTCGCTGGCAATCGTCAGTTTGCCCGGATTTACCAGGTGCCAGCTCGCGACGGTAGAGGATGACGGACAATTTGCATTGTTGCCGCCGGTTGATGGGGTTGACGTGGTGCCGCAGGCCGAGAGCAGGAGCGAAAGCCCCATCGCGGCCCCGACCGCTCCAACGGTTAAAACCCGCCGCATTTTCGGCGGGGTGCGCAGTGACGCGGGTATCATCCAGTCTTCTCCTTGCTACAACATCACCATACGCCTGAGAGGATGCCGGGAAAGCTCTTGTGTGTAACGAGTGTACCATTCCCAGGCAAGACCTCTGGTGCGCTGTCGCAGACCTATTGCACAGGGCAACAGCTAAGATAAAGTACGCATCCTCGCGGCGTAATCTTACAGAAATTCGGCCATGCGAAGGAGATGAATCACGCCTTGAGCCGTAAACGACGATGGTATTTGACGCATTGGCGACAATTACCATGAGAAGGGCGCACATCGCTACGGGATAGTTGAGGGATGAAAGAATGCGAGGAGAGAAGCCCACCCGCTCTCTCCTCGCACTTGCATGCGATTGGGAAACCACATACCTGACTAGACGTATTGGGTTCCTGGAAATGGAAAATGGCATTCGCCGTCTGGTACTTTTTGCGCCGACTAGAAGTGCAGTTCGGGGCCATGCTGGCGCAACCAGGCGCGCCGGTCGCGATAGTCCGGGCATTGCTCAGCTACCAGCGCCCAGAAGCGCGGTGAATGGTTACCCTCCTTCAAGTGCGCTAATTCGTGAATGACGATGTAATCGAGTACGGAAATTGGCGCCAGGAGAAGTCGCCAGTTGAAGTTAAGATTACCCTGACGCGAGCAGCTTCCCCAGCGACTCTTTTGGTCCCGAATGGCGATGCGGCCGAAGGTGTAGCCGAATTGCGCATTCCAGTGCGCTACTCGCTCGGCAAAGACATGGTGAGCCTGACGACGATACCAGCGCTCGATGGTTGCCCGTATCGCATCCGGGGAGTTGGAATCTAGAACGAGGCGCAGTGTGCCTTCTTCCATCACGGCGATCTTGCGCCTGCCTGGGCGCCTGGTATCGAGCTCCAGCCGCAGTTGTCCACCCGCAAAGGGGAGGAGCGCGCCCGACTGAAGGGGCGTCTCGACGACGGAGAGCGGTGGCTGCGCATACCGCACCAGCATTTTGGTGATCCAGTCGGTCTTCTCGCGCATGACCGCCTCAATGCGCGCAACGCTAACGCCGGGGGGCGTCGTGACCTCCAGACCATTGCCTGGGCGCACCTCGAAGCGAAGGCGGCGGGCGCGTCGGCTGACGCGATGTCGGTAGGTGATGGTGGCATCGCCGAGGCTAATGGCGCGCTGACGCACCGTCGCGGCCTTGGTCGCAGCATGTGCCAGGCCTTTTTGTTTGGAACAAGCGCAGCCTGGCGAACGTGGTGGATGTGTGGGATGTGTGGGGTGCGTGGGGTGCGTGGGGTGCGTGGATGACGTAGCCGACGAGGTGGCCGATGCATTGTCTGGCATGCCCAATCCTCTCCTTCAGCTAACAAGTGGGAGATCAATGCTCAATCTGCGCACGAGCGCCCAATCAATTTGGTGGGACTATCGTAGCGGGAAGTCAATCGCCAGGCGAGAGAGGCAGTACCAACAGCCCCCGGCCAATGGTCATGGGTAATGTTGGAGAGTGGATGGAGTGCGGATATAGCCCGGCAACCCGCTTGACTTGCGCCCTGCGTTGTGATATGCTCTCTTTTGCGTCTGGCGCATGTGTGCCAGCGCGGTGGTCGCCACCACAATGCACCTGAACAACCGAAGAGTGAGAAGCAGCAGTATGCGCTTTGTGGTTGCAGTGCCAGGAATTTCCCAGCACTGTGACGATGCGGGTAGCATACGTCAATGTTCTTTGAGTCGTGCAAACGACGCAGCAACAAGCGAGTGGGATAACGTGTATTTGCGAGGAAGTCGCACGCGAAGGCGTGGGTGGACTCGCAGGCATAAACACCACAGAACTTGGATGGCGAGTTTGATCCTGGCTCAGGACAAACGCTGGCGGCGTGCCTAACACATGCAAGTCGAACGCGAGTCTTTTTTTCGGAAGAGGGCTCGA
>Ga0207674_10000197_pt1 | contig 74719 bp, 67 predicted proteins | sample KBSCornC72_FD_184303 | JGI IMG/M metagenome (GOLD analysis project Ga0207674, IMG submission 184303) | Corn rhizosphere microbial communities from Kellogg Biological Station, Michigan, USA - KBS Corn C7-2 (SPAdes) (version 2) | ecosystem: Host-associated > Plants > Roots > Rhizosphere > Soil ...
TCCAGCGTCCGCTTCATCGTCTCGCAGGCCTTCTCGGCCAGCCCGTCGACGGTCGGCGCGAGCTCGTTGGGCAGCAGGTCGATCGTCCACACCAGGCGGCAGCGGTCGTCGCCGTCGGGGAAGACCTCCATCACCGCGTTGTAGTGGCGGCTCATGCCGCCGGTCGCGCTGTAGACCAGCCGGCGCTCGAGATCGTCGAGGGTCACGAGCGGCTCGCGCACGACCATTCCATTGAAGAAGGTGACGACGCGGGCGTCACCGTCCCAGCGCGCGTCCAGCAGGAAGCCGGGGCCCAGGCGCTCGTGCACGGATCCAAAGTCCCGCACCGCGTCCCAGACATCGTCCGCCCGCGCTTCCAGGTGCAGCTCTTTCCGGATCGTCGCCATCAGGCCGCCCCTCCCGGGCGTCACGGGTGAGACCCCGCGGGAGTCCCGGCGTGAAACGCTCTCCGGCCAGGACTTCAGGGCATGACGGGCAGCGGCGGCAGGCCCATCTCCCGGGTGCACTCCCCGAACCACTCGATGACCTCCTTGTGGAGGGGGATCCCGTGGGCGCGCCGGTGCTCGAGCTCCTCGGCCTCGGAGAGACCCGGATAGAGCACCCGCTCCTGCCCGGGGGCGGGGGCGCTGGTGCGCAGGGTGCGCAGCATGTCGTCCATCGTGCGCTTGAAGCGGTCGACGTCGGTGAAGGCCTTGATGTCGTACGCCGCGAACTGGTTCTTGGAGCCGCTCGCCGGGTCCAGCATCGTGGGCAGCGCGCCGGCCAGCAGGGTGGAGAGCACCTCGGCCATCATCGCGAAGCCGTAGCCCTTGTGGGAGCCCTGCTCGCGAGTGCCCCCGAGCGGCGCCTGGTAGACGTCCTCGCGATCGAAGATCGGCTTCTCCTCCATGATCGGCGTGCCGGCCTTGTCGGTGACCCAGCCGGCCAGGAGCGGCGAGCCGATCCGCATCGCGAGCCGGATCTTGTTGCCCGCGATGGCCGAGGTGGCCGCGTCGAACAGCATCGGCGCCTCGCGGCCCGCGGGAGCGGCCAGCGCGATGGGGTTGGTGCCGAGCAGGGGACGAGCCCCGAAGGTCGGCACCACGTGGAGGCCCGCCGCGGTGAAGCAGACGCCCACCATATCCTCGCGCGCGGCCTGCATCGCGAAGTGGCCAATGGCGCCGAAGTGGCCGCTGTTGTGCACCGTCACCACCCCGACCCCGCCGCGGCGGGCCTTGTCCATGGCCAGGCGCATCGCCCGGGACCCCACGATGATGCCGAGGCGCTTGCCCGCGTCGACCACCGCGGTGGCGGGCGCCTCGCGCTCGATCCGCCAGCCCGGGCTCGGGTCGAGCTTGCCGGCCCGGTAGTCGCGAACGTAGGCGCGCAGCATGTTGGAGACCCCGTGGGTCTCCACCCCGCGCAGGTCGGTCATCACCAGCACGTCGGCGGCGTCGGCCGCGTCCTCCGGGGTGACGCCGAGCTTCTCGAAGATCCGGGTCACGGTCTCACGGAGGGCGGAATCGGACACCCGGACCTGGTCCTTCTCCGGCACCTTGAAGCGCTCGAGGATCATGGGTCGTGCCTCCCGCGGGAATCCTAGCCGATTGCATAGGCCCGCGGGCGTGCTAGATTTCCTGGCGGGAGGACTTCACATGCTCGGACTGGGTCTGGCCTCGTCGCACGCCCCCATGATGTTCCAGAAGGCGCAGTACTGGCCCAAGGTCGTGGACCGCATCCCCAAGGTGGCCCGCGAGCACCTCCCGCAGAGCGCCCGGGTGGAGATCGCGACCCCCAGCATCATCGAGGGCCACATCCAGAAGATCGAGGCCGCCTTCGCGGTGCTGCGCGAGCAGGTGAAGGCCTACCGGCCGGACGTGCTGGTCATGATCGGCGACGACCAGGGCGACATGTTCGACGACGCCAACAACCCGACCTTCTCGATCTATACCGGGGACGAGCCGATCTGGGGGCGGAGCGCGCGCGATCCGATGACGACGCCGCCGCAGGAGCGGACCAGGATCACGTTCCCGCAGCACGCCGAGCTGTCGCGCCACCTCTTGAAGGGCCTGATCAAGCGCGGCTTCGACGTGGCCAACGTGGGCAAGTTCGACCCGCGCGGCAACCCCACCCGGGGCGTCTCGCACATGGTGTCGAACCTGGTGCCGGAGGTGGACCCGGAGCTGCGCATCCCGCTGGTGTGCGTGTTCTTGAACGAGTATTTCCCGCCGCTGCCGAGCGCCCAGCGCTGCGCCCAGCTGGGGCAGGCCATCGGGCAGATCCTGAACGAGCGGCCGGAGCGCATCGCGATGTACGCCTCGGGCGGTCTCTCCCACTTCCCGGGCATGTTCAACGCGGGCTGGATCGATCAGCCGCTCGACCGCTGGATCCTGGAGCGCCTGGAGCGCAACGACCTGGCCGCGCTCGAGCACCTGTTCACCTTCGACTCCGACGCGATGCGCTCCGGCACCGGCGAGGTGCGGGCCTGGATCAGCCTCGCCGCGGCCATGAACCGCCCGGCCACCGTGGTGGAGTACACCGCGGCCCACTGCACCCAGACCGGCTGCGGCTTCGTGTACTGGCCGGCCCGGGAGCGGTAACGCTCGCTTGCCCGCCGCCGGCGCGCTCCCCCTCGCGCGGTACACCGTGCTCGACCTCACCCGGGCGCGGGCGGGCCCGACGTGCGTGCGCCAGCTCGTGGACTGGGGCGCCCGCGCGATCAAGATCGAGATGCCCGGCGGCCGCGCCGGCGACGGCATGGGCGGGGCGCGTCACGGCTTCGACTTCCAGAACCTCCACCGCGGGAAGGAGGCGCTGACCCTCAACCTGCGCGAGCCGGAGGGCGTGGCGATCTTCAAGCGGCTGGCCGAGAAGGCCGACATCGTGGTCGAGAACTACCGGCCCGACGTCAAGCGCCGGCTCGGCATCGACTACGAGGACCTGCGCGCGGTCAACCCGCGGCTGATCTACGGCAGCATCTCGGGCTTCGGCCAGAGCGGGCCCTATCGCGACCGCCCCGGGGTGGACCAGATCGCCCAGGGCATGGGCGGGCTCATGTCGATCACCGGGCTGCCGGGGCAGGGGCCGGTGCGCGTGGGCATTCCCATCGCGGATCTCTGCTCGGGCATCCTGCTCGCGCAGGGCATCCTGGTGGCCTTGATCGAGCGCGAGTCCACCGGGCAGGGGAAGTGGGTGCACACCTCGCTGCTGGAGGCGATGCTCTCGATGCTCGACTTCCAGGCCTCCCGCTGGCTGATGAGCCGCGAGGTACCGCCGCAGGCGGGCAACAATCACCCGACCGGTATTCCCACCGGCGTCTTCGAGACCAGGGACGGGCACATCAACATCGCGGCGGCGGGCGACGACCTCTACGACCGTCTTTGCCGCGCCATCGAGCGGCCGGACCTGCGCAGCGACCCGCGCTTCGCGACCGCCAAGGCCCGCTCCGCGAATCGCGACGTGTTGATGGAGGTCCTGATGCCGGTCACCCGGCAGAAGGACAGCGCCACCTGGATCGAGCTGCTGAACCAGGCCGGCGTGCCGTGCGGGCCCATCTACCGGATCGACGAGGCCTTCGCGGACCCGCAGGTGCAGCACCTCGAGATGGCGCAGCCGGTGCGCTCGCCCGCGCTCGGCGACATCACGATCCTGGGCCATCCGGTCTCGCACGGCCCGGAGCGCCGGCCGATCCGCGGACCCGCCCCCGAGCTGGGGCAGGACAACGAGGCGATCCTGGGCGGGCTCGGCTACGACGCGGCCCGGATCGCCGACCTCGCCAAGCGCGGCGTCATCTAGTCTCCGGGGTGAGCCGCCGGTGCTGATCGTCGACGCGCAGGTCCACATCTGGGCCAACCACAAGCCCACCAACGCCAACCACCGCCAGGTCGAGACCTATTCAGCGGACGACCTGCTGCGCGAGATGGACGAGGCGGGGGTGCACGCGGCGGTGATCCACCCGCCCGCCTCCTGGGATCCCGACGCCAACGAGCTCGCGGTCGAGGCGGCGCGCCGCCATCCGGACCGGCTCGCCATCCTCGGGAACTTTCCCCTCGACGATCCGGCGAGCCGCGCCCGCGTCGATGGCTGGAAGCAGCGCCCCGGCATGCTCGGCCTCCGCTTCGCGCTGCTGCAGCCGCATCAGCGCACCTGGCCCACCGACGGCACCATGGACTGGCTCTGGCCCGCCGCCGAGCGCGCGGGCCTGCCGATCGCGCTGCTCGCGGCCACTTACCTGCCCACGGTGGGGAAGATCGCGGAGCGGCATCCGCGGCTCCGGCTGATCGTCGATCACCTCGGGCGGCCGTCCGGCACCAAGGACGAGGCGGCGTGGGCGAGCCTGCCCGAGATGCTCGCGCTCGCCAGGCACCCCAACGTCGCCATCAAGGCCACCGGCGCTCCCAGCTACTCGAGCGCGCCGTACCCGTACCGGAACATCCACGACCACCTCCGGCGCATCCACGACGCCTTCGGGCCGGAGCGGATGTTCTGGGGCACCGACATCACCCGCATGCCGATCCCGTGGCGGCAGTGCGTGACGATGTTCACCGAGGAGCTCCCCTGGCTGACCGGGCGGAGCCTCGAGCTGGTGATGGGCCGCGCGGTGTGCGACTGGCTCGGCTGGCCGCGGCCGGACCGATGAGCGACCGGTTCGGCGAGCCGGAGTGGCCGGAGCGCTCGAGCCTGGACGACCGTGCGCTCGCGCCTTCCTACGGGCACGTGCAGCGGGTGCTCGTGCGCGACGGCCTGGTGGGCGCGGGACGGGTGGGAGCGCTGGCCTTCGGGGCGCTGGCCCTGGGCGCGTTCGCGATCGGGGCGGTGGCGATCGGCCGGCTGGTGGTGCGGACGCTCAGGCTCGGGCGGGGAGAGATCCGCTCGCTGAAGATCGCCGACCTGGAGGTCGGCCATCTCCGGGTCGGCCGGATTACACGGCCGGACTCGTCCGCTGAAGAGCCCCGCCGGTAGCCTCCCGCCCGCGCGGCTCCCGTCCCGCCTGTCGCTGTAGCTCGTAGACGTCGATGTCCTTCGGGCGCAGGTGCGTGGTCCGCCACGGCGGCCAGCTCACCCGGCGCCGGCTGCGGATCACCGAGAAGCCGCTCTTGCGGAACGCCTGCCGCAGCTTCCGCTGCACGATCCAGCCCGGGTCCGCCAGCAGCGCGATGCCGCCGACCCGCAGCGTGCGCATGAGCGCGGTGCCGATGGCCGGCCACTCCAGATCGTCGTAGACCACGTCGCCGCCGACCACCAGGTCGTAGGCGTCCGGCTCCACGCGATGACCACCGTGGTTCCAGTCGCCGCCGATGGTGCGGGCGGGCGGCAGGCCGTTGCGGCGGCAGTTGCGGCGGACCGCGGCGAGGGCGCCGGCCTCGCGGTCGAGGAAGGTGACGCGCGCGCCGAGCCGGCCGCAGACGATGCCGACCAGGCCGACCCCGCAGCCCAGGTCCAGGACGTCGCGGTCCCGCAGGCCGTCGGGACCGAAGCGCTCGACGATGTAGGAGGCCAGGCCGAGACCGGCCGGCCAGATGCGACGCCAGTACGTCCGCGTCGACAGCTTCAGGAGGCCCGCCGAGGACATCTCCTCGATGGAGAGCGTCCCGACCGGGTCGAGCGCGAATGCACGTAACACTAGGGCGGAGTCTACCGCACGTTGCTCCGCTCGTCGCGGAGGTTTATGCTCGGCGGGTCCCTACGACCCCCGTTGTCTCCCTGCTGATCGCCCAAGGAGGCGCGCATGGCTCTCTCGGTCGGATTCATCGGTGTCGGCAACATGGGCAACCCTATGGCCGGCAACATCCTGAAGGCCGGGTTCCCGATGACGGTCTTCGATCTGAATCCCAAGGCGATGGCGAACCTCGTCGAGGCGGGGGCCCGCCGCGCGGATTCCGCGCAGGCCACGCTGGAGGGGGCGGACGTGGTGCTGACCTCGCTGCCCGCGTCCCCCGACGTGGAGGCCATGTACCTGGACGCGGGCGGCCTCGTGGAGCGGGCCAAGCCGGGCACGATCCTGATCGACCTCTCGAGCGTGCTGCCCTCCACCCCCCGGAAGATCGAGCCCCGGGCCAAGGCGCGGGGCGTGCACTTCCTGGAGGCCCCGGTGAGCGGCGGCGTGACCGGGGCCCGCGCGGCGACGCTGGCCATCATGGTCGGGGGCGACAAGGCGGCGCTCACCCTCGCCGAGCCGGTGCTCAAGGCGATGGGCCCGAACGTCTTCCACGTGGGCCCGGCGGGCGCGGGCAACACCGTGAAGGCGATCAACAACATGATGGCCTGCGTCAACTCGGCCACCATGATGGAGGGCTTCGTGCTCGGGGTGAAGGCCGGCCTCGACCCCATGACGATCTACGAGGTGGTGAAGGCCAGCAGCGGGGGCAGCAAGGCGCTCGAGCGCATTCCGCGCGCCCTGATCCCGCGCGACTTCGAGCCCGGCTTCAAGGTCGCGCTGATGAACAAGGACCTCGAGACCTTCCACACCATCGCCAAGGAGCTCCACGTGCCGGTGACCTTCTCGGCCCTGGCCCAGCACTACCAGCAGGCCGCGCTGGCCGCCGGGCTCGGGGAGCAGGACACGAGCGTGGTGTTCACGATCATCGAGCGCCTGGCCGGCATGAAGGCGCCCACCGCCCGCGAGGCCCGGTAAGGCCGGAGGAGGGCAACCCATGGCACCCAAGGCGACGAAGGCCGTGAACGGCAAGGCCGGCACCGGTAGGTCCACCAATGGCAAGGTGGCGCGGGCCGGCGGGGGCGGCAGCAACACCTACGGCTACCCGTTCTGGGAGTGGGTGGCGCGGGAGGACCCGGAGTACGTGAAGGCCCGGCAGCCCCTGAGCCAGCTCTCCATCGGCGAGGGCCGCGAGCTATCGGTGAAGTACCGCGAGATGGTGATCATCGGGATCCTCGCCTTCCGCGGTCGCAAGGACGGCGTGATCGCCCACATGCGCCGGGCCATCGACCACGGCGCCACCAAGCGCGAGCTGCTGGAGGCCATCCAGTCCGCCGCCGTCCCCGGCGGCGGCCCCTGCTTCAGCACCGGCGCCCAGGCCCTGATGGAGCTCGACCGCGCCGGCGTCTTCCGCTAGGAAACAACCGCAAGCAGGAACCAACCGCACGCGCGGGAGGGCGAGGGGCGGGGGGCGGCGGGGGGCCCGGCCCGGTGAGTGGTTCACCGGACAAGGGCCGGGCCCCCCGCCGCCCCCCGCCCCTCGCCCTCCCGAAACTCGCCGACACCTACAGACCCAGCAGCCCCTCCAGATTGCGGTGGAGAATCTGCTCCTTCTCCGCCGGGCTGACGCTGGTGAGCCCCTGCAGCCACGTGACCGGCGACGGGTGCCAGGGCACGAACGGCCAGTCGCTGCCGAGGACCACGCGGTCGGCTCCGACCTGGTCGAGGAGGAAGCGGAGCGCGGCCTCGCTGCCCACCACCGTGTCGTAGTAGAGCCGCTTCTGGTAGCTGCTGGGCGGCGTGGGGATATGGACGCGCGCCGCCGGCGTGCCCTGCCACCCGCGGTCGAGGCGCCCCATCGCGTAGCAGGCGGGCCCGCCGCCGTGGGCGATGCAGGCCTTGAGGTCGGGGCAGGCCTCGAGGATGCCGCCCAGGATCAGCACCGCGACCACGATCGCGTCCTCCACGATCACCCCCAGGCTGTTGAAGAGTCCGTAGCGGCCGGCGCGCTCCACCATGAAGTTTTGCTGGGGCTGCGGGTGGAAGAAGAGCACCGCGCCCATGGCCTCCGCGGCCTTGAAGAGGGGCAGGAAGCGCGGCTCGTCCCAGTTCTCGCCGTTGACGAGCGTGTCGAGCTCCGCGCCCTTCAGCCCGAGCACGGTCACCGCGCGCTCCAGCTCCGCGATGGCCGCCTTCACGTCCTGCACCGGCAGGGTGGCGAGGCCCGTGAAGCGCGTGGGCCACGTCCGGGTCATCCCCGCGATCTCGTCGTTGACCTCGCGGGCCAGGGCCAGGCCCTGCGGCGGCTCCAGGTGATAGCCGAAGAGCGGCGTGTGGATGGAGACCACCTGCATGTCGACGCCCTGCGCGTCCATGTCGGCCAGGCGCTCCTCGGGAGTGAGCCGCACCTTGGGCGAGGTGAAGCCGGTGCGCTTGCCGTTGGTGCCGAGGAACGTGCCGAGCCCGTCGCCGGGCTCGTGACGGAAGCCGTGCCACTCGCGGCCCGCCTCCGCGGCGCGCCAGAGGGAGGCCGGGACGAGATGGGCGTGGATGTCGATGGATTTCATGCGGGGTCTCCCATGGTCGGAAAAGAGCTTGACGTGTTTACATCGTAAATATACAGTGTCAGTCCATACGGCTCCCCGAGGGGACCGACCAAGGGGACCCAAGGAGGCAGGTCATGGGCGTCACGACGGCTCGGCGGACGGACAAGGCGGGGCGACGGGCGGAGGCAGCGGGCTACCACCGGTCCTGGTTCCCGGTGGCGCTCGCGAGCGAGGTCGTCTCGGGCCGGCCGGTGGGGCGCGACGTGCTGGGTACCCGCGTGGTCCTCTACCGGGACGCGGACGGCCGCGCGGTCGTGCAGGGCGCGTACTGCCCGCACCTCGGCGCGGACCTTTCGGTGGGCGAGGTGATCGGGGGCCAGATCCGCTGCGGCTACCACCACTGGCGGTTCGACTGCGCGGGCGCCTGCGTCGACATCCCGGCCGGCGACCGCATCCCGCCCGGAGCCCGCATCCCGACCTACCCGAGCGCGGAGGCGTGGGGGCTCGTGTGGCTCTTCAACGGGAGCGAGCCGACCTTTCCGGTGCCGGCCATCCCGGGAGTGGAGGAGCGCGAGCTGGTCACGGAGACGCACTACCGCGGCACCCGCGCGGTCGACCCGTGGGTCTCCGTCTCCAACGGGGTGGACTTCCAGCATCTCCGCACGCTCCACGGCCTCTCCGCGGTCGATCCGGATGCAATCACCGTCGGACCGCACTCGCTCGAGTACCGCATCGAGGCGCCTCACTTCATCCAGCATGGCCGCATCACCGGGGTGAACGTGTTCGCCCAGCACCTGTCCATGGCCGGCGAGGATGTCTACATGCTCTTCGCCGGCGCGCCGATCGAGCACGGCCGGACCATGGGATTCTACGCCTACGGCGTCCGTCCCGATCACGGGGATGGCGGGCGCGAGGCGGTGCCGGGGCGTCTGGCGACGCTGCGGGGGTTCGTCGAGCGACTCATCGCAGAGGACGCGCCGGTGCTCGACACCATCCGCTTCCGGCCGCGCACGCTGGTGGCCTCGGACCGGCACCTGGCGCGTTTCTTCGAGTACGTGCGGCAGTTCCCGCGCTCGATCCCGCCGGAGCTCTGAGCCGATGCCGCGGACGCTTTCCGCCGAGCAGGTCACGGAGTTCCGCACGCGCCTCTGCGCGGTGGCGCAGCACCGCTTCGCCACCCAGGGGCGTGACGCGGTCAGCATGCGTCAGCTCGCCGACGCGCTGGGCTGCAGCCCGATGACGCCGTACCGCTACTTCCGCAACAAGGACGAGATCCTGGCCGCGGTGCGGGCCGCCGCCTTCGATCGCTTCGCGGCCGCGCTGGAGCGCGCGGCGGCCGGGGCGGGCGACCCCGCCGTCGCGGGGCAGGCGGTGGGTCAGGCCTACGTGCGCTTCGCGCTGGAGGATCCCGACGGCTATCGCCTGATGTTCGACGTCTCGCAGCCGCACCCGGACCGCTATCCGGAGCTGATGCGGGCGAGCGGCCGGGCGCGGGCCACCATGACCGCCTCGATCGAGGCGCTGGTGGCGGCGGGCGTCTTCCACGGCACTCCCGAGCTGCTGGGCCTGGCCTTCTGGTCCGCGATGCACGGGCTCGTGATGCTCCACCTGGCCGGCAAGCTGCCGGGAGAGCCGAGCTTCGAGACGATCCGGGGGGAGATCATGCGACTGCTGGTCACCGGAGCGAGGACGGCGGCGTGAACGTGCTGCTCGGGCTCTCGCCGTTCATCGTGTTCTTCGTGCTGATGCGCGGCGTCTCGCCCACCGCGGGGCTGACCGGCGCGCTCGTGGCCTCGGCGCTCCTCGTCCTGCGCATGCGCGTGCGCCGCGAGTCATTGAAGATCCTGGAGGTGGGCAGCCTCGCGCTGTTCGGCCTGCTGACCGTCTACACGCTGGCCGCGCGGCCCGAGTGGACGGTGGCCACGGTGCGCCTGGCCGTCGACGCGGGGCTCCTCGCCATCGTGGTGATCTCGCTCGCGATCGGGCGGCCGTTCACGATCCAGTACGCGCGTGAGCAGGTCGCCGAGCAGTTCTGGGCCACGCCCCGGTTCATGGCGGTCAACCGCGCGATCTCGAGCGTGTGGGGCGCCGCCTTCGCGGTGATGGTCCTCGCCGACATCGCCGCCGAGTACGTCGCCGCCATCCCTATCTGGGTGGACGTCGCCGCCTCGGTGGCGGCGTTCGTCGGAGCGGTGGCCTTCACGAGGCTCTACCCCGCGCGAGTACGACGCCAGGTGAAAGCCACCTTCGGCGTCGACGTCGCCTGATCGGGGTCAGGTCTTACATTCCGACATTTTTCTGCGAGAGGCCTGACACCCGGTCCCACGAAAATGTCGGAATGTAAGACCTGACCCCTAGCGAAGCGCGGACCAGAGCTTCTCGGGAGTCAGGGGCATGTCGACGTGGGTGATGCCCAGGGGGCCGAGGGCGTCGACGGCGGCGTTGACCAGGGCGGGGGGGATGGCGATGCAGCCGGCCTCGCCCAGGCCCTTGGCGCCCAGCGGATTGCGGGGCGTCGTGACGTGCATCTTCTCGATGGTGAGGGCGGGGATGTCCTCGGCGCGCGGCATCGCGTAGTCCATCAGCGTGCTGGTCAGCAGCTGGCCGTCGCCGTCGTAGACGATGGCCTCCATGAGCGCCTGGCCCAGGCCCTGGGCCAGGCTGCCGTGCAGCTGCCCCTCGGCCAGCAGCGGGTTGATGATCGTGCCCGCGTCGTCGACCCACACCAGCCGCTCGATGGCGAGGCGGCCGGTGTCGCGTGAGATCGACACCACGCACACCACCGCGCCGTAGCTCCACACCTCGGCGTCGGCCTGGAAGTACATGGTGGCCTCGAGCCCGGGCGTGTCGCCCGAGGGCAGGGCCTGGCCGCCCGCGTAGGCCGCGGTGGCGACCTCCTTCCAGCTCACGCGCCGGTCCGGCACGCCCGCCACCTGGAAGCCGCCCGGCACGCCGACCACGTCCTCCGGCGCCGCCTCCATCATCCGGGCCGCGATGCGGCGACCCTTGTCGCGCACCTCCACCGAGCCGCGCACCAGCGCGCCGCCGCCGAGCGCCACGCTGCGGCTGCCGAAGGTGCCGAAGCCCTCGGGGCCGGATCGGGTGTCGCCGTGGAGGACCGTCACCTCGTCGGGGGTGACGCCCAGGTGGTCGGCCACGACCTGGGCGAACGTGGTCTCGTGGCCCTGGCCGTGGGCGCTGGATCCGGTGATCGCGGTGACCCGCCCGGAGCGCTCGACCTTGATGGAGCCGCTCTCCCAGCCGAGCGCGCACGGCTCCACGTAGGACACGACGCCGATGCCCACCACCTCGCCGCGGGCGCGCCGCTCGGCCTGCTCGCGGCGCAGCTTCGCGTAGTCGGCGGTGGCCAGCGCGCGCTCGAGCGCCTGGGGATAGTCGCCGGAGTCGTAGCTCTGTCCGGTGACGGTGCGGAACGGGAAGCGGTCGGCCGGGATCAGGTTGCGCTTCCGCAGCTCGGCAGGATCGAGGCCGAGGGCCCGCGCCGCGGTGTCGATCAGCCGCTCGATGTAGAAGCACGCCTCCGGCCGCCCGGCGCCGCGGTACGCCGCGACCGGCGCGGTGGTGGTGACCGCGCCCGAGACCGCGATGTCGCAGGCGGGGATCACGTAGGCGCCGGGCAAGAGGCGCGCGTGATTCCACGGCGAGCCGGCGGCCGCGTTCATCAGCGAGGAGCCGAGCGGGGAGGCGATGCGCGCGCGCAGCCCCAGGATGCGGCCGTCCGTGTCGAGGGCCAGCGCGCCCTCGCACACCGAGCCGCGCGCCTGGTTGGTGGTGGCCTGGTCCTCGCGCCGCGTGGCCACCCACTTCACCGGCCGCGCGAGGCGGCGCGCCAGCCAGGCCAGCAGCACGTCCTCGCGATAGGGGCCGGTCTTGACCCCGAAGCCGCCGCCCACGTCGGGCGCGATCACCCGCACGTGGCTCTCGGGCAGCTCCAGCAGGCGGGCCACCTCGGCCCGGATGCGGAACGGGGCCTGGCAGGAGACCCACATCGAGAGCTCCCCGGTGAAGCGGTCGAAGGTGGCCAGCACCGAGCGCGGCTCCAGCGCGACGGCGGAGACCCGGGACTGGGCCACGCGCAGCTCCACCACGTGGGCCGCCTTCGCGAAGGCGCCCGCCGCGTCGCCCTCGCGGAGCGCGCGGTGCAGCACCCGGTTGCCGTCGACGCCCGGGAAGACCGCGGGCGCGCCGCCGGCCAGCGCGGTCTCCGGCTCCGGCAGCGCGGGGAGCGGCTCGTACTCCACCTGGATCAGGTCGAGCGCGTCGTGGGCCGCGTAGGCGCTCTCGGCCACCACCGCGGCCACCGGGATGCCGGTCGAGGTCACGACACCGTCGGCGATGATCGGGTGCGGCGGCACCTTCATGTCGGGCATCATCCGGTTCACCGGCATCGGACCGAGGTGCCGGGTGTCGGCGCCGGTCACCACCAGCGTGACGCCGGGAGCGCGCCGCGCCGCCTCCACGTCGAGCCGGGTGATGCGGGCGTGGGCATGCGGCGAGCGCAGCAGCGCCACGTGCAGACAGCCGGCCGGCCGCAGGTCGTCCACGTAGGAGCCGGCCCCGGTGAGGAGCCGGTGGTCCTCGCGTCGCTTGAGCGGCCGCCCGATCCAGCCGTTGCCCGCGGGCTCGCTCATCCCAGAAAGCGAACGAGCGCGTCCACGAAGGTCTCCGGCTGCTCGTAGGGCAGCATGTGCCCGGCGTCGGGAATGGTCTGCACGGTGGCGCCGGGAACGAGCCGGCCCCACTGCTGGGCGTACGCCGGCACGATCAACCGGTCGGCCGCGCCCCAGAGCACGAGGGTCTTGGCGGTCACGCGGTAGAGCCGCTTCGACACGCGGCGGTTCGGGATCGGGAACAGGATCTTGCCCGCCATCGCGAGGCGACGCTGCTGGCCCAGATAGAAGTTCTTGAACGCCTCCATGTCCGAGAAGTCGACGCCGCCGGTGAGCAGCTGCTGGCCGCGCTCCGGATCCTGGAAGAGCAGCTCGACGAGCTGGGCCGGCAGCAGCGCGAAGATGTCCGGGATCGGGTGCGCCTCGATCCACAGCCCGGCCGCGGCCACCAGCACCAGCCGGTCGAGATCGCCGGGCGCCACCGCCGCCATCTCGGCCGCGATCATCCCGCCCATCGAGTGGCCGACCAGGTGCGGACGGCGCAGGCCGAGCGCCGCGACCACGTCCCAGCCGTGGAGCGTGAAGTCGAGCATGTCCTCCAGCAATTCCTCGCCGGTGGACTCTCCGTAGCCCGGCAGCTCGGGAGCGAAGACGTGGTAGCGGGACGCGAGCCGGTCGAGGAACGGGTTGTCGGCCAGCAGGCCGCCCGCGCCGTGCAGGAAGACCACCGGCATCCCGCTGCCGCCCTCCAGCACCCGGCAGCGGCAGCCCTTGCGGGTCTCGACGGTGCGGGTCTTCATCAGCGCCACTCCTGCCGGGCCTTCTCCGCGCCCGGCCGGCCCTCCTCGGGATGCAGCCGGTCGTCCATGGGATGGATCCACCATCGGTCGTCGTGCTTCCAGTCGGACCAGAGGTGGCGCAGCTGCGGCATCACCTTCTCGGCGAAGAGCTTGGTGGAGTGCCGCGTCTTCCAGTCCGGCATGTTGCCGGTGTGGAGCAGGCAGAAGAGGTGGCCGATGCGGAGCCCGGTGATGCACTCCTCGAGCTGCTGGCGCACCGTCTCCGGGCTGCCCGCGATGATGAAGCGCTCGTCGACCAGCTGCTTCCAGGTGAGGCCCTGCATGATCCGCTGCGCCTCCATGCGCAGCTGCGAGAGCGCGCCGTACTTGATGGTCTTCACCGTCCGGTAGCCCGGCGGGTCCGCGAAGGGCGGGAAGACGTGCAGGCACCGGTTGAAGAAGTAGAGGCAGTGCTCGGCGTAGAGCTCCTCGGCCTGCGCGTCGGTGTCGGCCACGCAGATGATCTGGGCGAAGGCGGCACGGTAGGGCGAGTCGTCCTTGCCGCGCTGGGCCACCCGCTCCCAGTAGCCGTCGAGCAGGGACTTGCCCCGCAGGTAGCCGTAGAAGGAGAGGTACGAGTAGTTGTAGTCGTGGTCGAGGCAGAAGTCCCACGTCTCGATGGAGCCGCCGCCCGGGATGTAGATGGGCGGGTGCGGCTTCTGGATGGGCTTGGGCCAGCAGTTCACCCAGCGGAGCTGGTTGTACTTGCCGTCGAAGGCGAACGGCTCGTCCTCCGCCCACGCCTTCATGATCAGGTCGTGCGCCTCGCCGTACTTGTCGCGGGTGAGCGCCGGGATCTGTCCGTAGCAGAAGTTGGTGTCCATGGGGGTGCCCACCGGGAAGCCCGCCACCAGGCGCCCGCCCGAGATCACGTCGAGCATCGCGAACTCCTCGGCCACCCGGATGGGCGGGTTGTAGCCCGCGATGGAGTTGCCGATCACGCAGATCGCGGCGCGACTCGTCCGGCGGGCCAGCCCGGCCGCGATCAGGTTCGGCGAGGGCATGAGCCCGTAGCCGTTCTGGTGGTGCTCGTTGCAGCCGATGCCGTCGAAGCCCAGGCTCTCCGCGTACTCCAGCTGGTCCATGTACTGGTGGTAGACGAAGTGGCCCTTCTTCGGGTCGTAGAGCGTGCTGGGGATGTCGACCCACACCGAGCGGTTCTTCTCCCGGAAGTCGTCGGGCAGGTACGGCCACGGCATCAGGTTGAACCAGGTGAATTTCATCGACGCCTCCTTCGGCGGGCTCCCCGCTCCCGGAATGTATAACATATCCCTCCATGCCCGAGCCCGCGACCGACCTCCGGCTGGGCCGCCGGCTCGTCCTGGACGAGCTGTTCGATCTCTCCCTCTACCGGGCGCTGCACCGGATCGCCCCCGCGCCTCAGCGGGCCATCCTCGACCAGCTGATTCCCATCGAGACCCGGCACCACGCCTTCTGGCAGGAGTTCTTCGGCCTCGATCTGCCGCGTCTCGACTGGGGCCGCCGGCTCAAGCTCTGGCTGATGATCGCGGTGGCCCGCGTCTTCGGCGCCCCCGCCATCCACCTGATCCTGGAGGCGATCGAGGTCTTCGGGGTGCGCAAGTACCTCACGGTGTGGCGACAGTACGAGCACGGTCCCCTGGGGGCCGCGGTCCGCGAGGTGCTGGAGGACGAGTTCAAGCACGAGGACACCGTGGTGACGGCGGAGAGCGCCCGGCAGATCAGCCCCCAGCGGGTGCGCGACATCTTCCTCGGCCTCAACGACGGGCTGGTGGAGATCCTGGGCGCGGTGAGCGGCTTCTTCGGCGCCTTCGCGAGCGCCACCGCCGTGCTGGTGGCGGGTCTCATGGTCGGGGTGGCGGGCGCGCTCTCGATGGGGGCCGGGGCCTACCTGGCCGCCAGCTCGGAGGCGGAGGTGCGCGGCACCGACGTGCGGCGGCGCCGCTTCCTGGGCGAGGCGGAGACGACCGACGAGGCCGGCGACCGCCCGGTCAGCTCCGGGATCCGGGTGGGGGTGAGCTACGTGGTGGGCGCGGTGGTCCCGGTGCTGCCGGTCGCCTTCGGCGCGCGCACGCTGATCCCGTCGCTGCTGGTGGCGGGCGCGGTGATCGTGCTGGTGTCGAGCATCCTCGCCTTCCTCTCCGGCATGGACGTCAAGCGCCGCATCCTGCTGAACCTGGGGATCATCGCGGCGGCGGTGGCCATCAGCTACGGGATCGGGCTCGCGGCGAAGGCGGTGTGGGGCATCAGCGTCTGATCTCGCCGGCGGCGGCGCGGGCGCCTCAGACCGGGATCACGCGGCTCTCCCGCCACATGCTGGCCCGCCACTTGATCCCGATCAGCAGCGTGAAGAGCAGGCCGGTGGCGGCGGCGGCGGTGATCGTCAGCGGGTAGCCGATGCGCTGGATGAGCGCGCCGGAGGCCATGAGCCCGAGCGGCAGCCCGTAGACCGCGAGCGTGCGCACTCCCATCACCCGGCCCCGGAAGCGGTCGCCGGCCCCGGTGATCAGGGTGGTGGTCATCGAGATCATGGCCACGTTCTGCACGAAGCCGGCCGCCAGCAGCACGAGCACCGCGGGGCCGACGCTCTGCAGGTGGCCGAAGCCCAGCAGCAGCGCGTACCACACCGCGGTGTAGATCAGCGTGATGCGCTCCGGCCGGCGTCCGCCGCCGGTGGTGACCATCGTCACCGAGCCGAGCAGGCCGCCCAGCGAGAAGCTCGCCACCAGCCAGCCGAGGCCGGTGGCGTCCACCTGGTAGACGGTGCGCGCCACGTAGGGCAGGAGCCCGCCCGAGGCGGGATACGCGGTGAGGTTGATGAGGAACGCGAGCCACATCGGCGCGAGCAGCCGCGGGGTGGTGAACACGTGCACGAGGCCGTCCTTGAGCTCGCGCCACCGCGCGGCCAGCCGGGCCTCGGGCAGCGCGGAGGATCGCGCCCCCGCGCCGCCGGCCGCCGCCGCGGTCGGATCGCCCACCGGGCGCCGGCGCGCCACCCCGAGGGTCAGCGCGAGTCCGGCCAGGTAGCACGTGGTCACCACGCAGTAGGTGAAGGGCAGCCCCAGGAACGTGGAGAGCCCGGCCCCCGCGAGCGCGCCGCCCACCCTGGCCGAGTCCATGGTCGCGCGCGAGAGGCCGACCGCGCCCATCAGCTCGGCGGGCGGGATGGTTTCGCCGATCAGCGAGTTGCGCATGACGAGGTCGTTGGGGCGGAAGATGCCGTTGAGCCCCGCGATCAGCAGCACCCATCCGGGGGTGAGCCAGCCGGTGGCGGCCAGCAGCAACAGAAGCCCCGCGAGGCCCGCGTAGATCCCGCGCATGATACACAGCATGAGGCGGGCCCCGACCCGGTCGCCCAGCACCCCGAACATGGGCGCGACGAGCGTGCCGAGGAACTGGAGCGAGCCGAACACGGTGAGCAGCACCACCGAGCCGGTGTGGACCATCACGTACCAGCCCAGGATGATGGTCTCCATCTCGGAGGCCCACGACGTGAGCAGGTCGGCGGGCCACTGATAGCGGAAGCTGCGGACGCGGAACGCGGCGAGGATCACGCGATGGGAGCGAGCCTATCACGCGGTGACGCGGCCCGCGACCTCGCGCATCCACCGCCGCACGAAGGCGCGCGGATCCGGCACGAAGCCGGTGATGAGGAACTGCCGCGCGCCCGCCTCCACCGCGCGCTCCACCTGGGCCACGCAGTCCGCCGGCGTGCCCGCGATGGCGAAGCGGTCGACCAGGAAGTCGGTCAGGTCCCAGCGGTCGGGCAGGCTCGCGTTGGCCGCGCCGGGCAGCTCGTGGTGGTGCGAGTCGTACTCGCGCTGCAGGGCGCGGATCTTCTCGTGGAGATCGGGCGGCACCCCCTTGCCCTCGAGCGTGAAGCGGAAGGCGTGATTCGCGCTCGCGGCCAGCGCCATCTTGATCGGCTCGATCGCCTCCGCGCGGCGGTCCGCGAGGCTGGTCTTGGCGAACCACCAGACGTCGACGTCGTCGAGGGTGCGCCCCGCCGAGCGGGCGCCACGCTCGATGGCGGCGAGGGAGAGGCGGATCACCTCCGGGGTGAGCCCGAGGCCCACGATCACCCCGTCGGCCACGCGACCGGCCAGCTCCAGCGTCCGCGGACCCTCGGCCGCGAGGTAGATCGGGATGCGCCGGGTGGCGCGATGCACGCGCCAGGGCCGCGCGCGCTCGCCCCCTCGCTCGAGGGTCTCGCCCGCGGTGAGGCGGCCCAGCGTGACGATCGATTCCTCGAGCCCGGCCAGCGTGGCGGGCGGCGCGCCGATGGTGTAGATCGCGCTGTCGCCCGAGCCGAGGCCGAGCACCGCGCGGCCGTCCGCCACCTCGTCCACGCTCGCCATCGCGCTCGCGGTGACGACCAGGTGCCGGGTGAGGGGATTGGTGACGAGCGGGCCGAGACGCACGCGACGGGTGTGCAGCGCGGCCAGGGTCAGGGCCACGTAGAGCTCGCGGAAGACGGACTGCGAGTCGGCGACGCCCACCCACTCGAAGCCCGCGTCCTCCGTCTCGCGGCAGAGCTCGCCCCACCCGTCGAACCGCTCGGGCAGGAACACGATGCCGAACCGCGCCGCGCCGCGCGCCATGAGAGGGACACCGTAGCATCGGCTCAGCCTTGACGTCGCTCCATTTGGGGCGCAGACTTCCGCCGTGCCGCCGACCGGGCGGCCGCACCGCAGCGACGAAAGGCACTCACAGGAGGGCGGTCGATGATCTACGAGTTCCGCACCTACACGCTCAAGCCCCGCAGCCTGGCCGAGGTCGAGAAGCGCTACGCGGAGGCCTACGAGCACCGCAAGAAGTACTCTCCGCTCGCCGCCTTCTGGCACACCGAGATCGGGCCGCTCAACGAGATCATCCACGTGTGGGGCTACAAGGACCTGGCGGAGCGGGCGCGCATCCGGGCCGAGGCGTCCAAGGACGCCAACTGGCCGCCCAAGATCCGCGAGTTCATCGTGGACCAGAACGTGGAGGTGCTGAACCCGTTTCCGTTCGTCCCCGACATCACCCCGGGCACGGTGGGGCCGATCTTCGAGATCCGGCGCTACACCCTGGCCGCCGGCTCGCTGGGCGGCGTGCAGAAGCGCTGGGAGGCCGCGGTTCCCGAGCGGATCAAGCTGTCTCCGCTGGTGATGGCGGGCGGGGTGGAGTTCGGCGCCGCCAACCGGTTCATCCACATCTGGGCCTACAAGTCCCTGGACCAGCGGCTGCAGGTGCGGGAGCAGGGCCGCAAGGCCGGGATCTGGCCGCCCAAGGGGGGCGGAGACGAGCTGCTGGCGCAGGAGACCAAGATCGTGATGCCGTCGGCGTTCTCGCCGCTGCAGTAGGAGCGGCCCGCATGCCCCCGAGCAAGCTCGCGCACCTCGTCTTCCAGACCAACCGCCTGCCCGCGATGCGGGACTGGTACTGCACGGTGCTGGACGGTCACGTGATCTACGAGAACCCGCACCTCAGCTTCGTGACCTACGACGACGAGCACCACCGGGTGGCCTTCATCGACTTCGGCCCGCTGGCCGCGCGGGAGGTGGGCGGCAGCGACCTGCGCTACCGCTCCACCGACCAGCCGGGCCTCCACCACGTGGCGTTCACCTTCGAGTCGATGGGCGCCTTCCTCGACAACTACGAGCGGCTGGCCGCGCGGGACATCCGCCCGTTCCGCTGCATCAACCACGGGCCGACCACCTCGATGTACTACGTCGATCCCGACGGCAATCGCGTGGAGCTGCAGATCGACAACTTCGCCACCGCGGAGGAAGGCCAGGCCTGGATGCACTCCCCCGCCTTCGACCGGAACCCGATCGGCGTCGAGTACGACCCCGACGACCTCGTGAGGCGCTTCCGCGCCGGCACCCCCGTCGCCGAGCTCGTGGTCCGCGACTAGGCCGGGGTCAGGTCTTACATTCCGACATTTTCGAGCCCGCCCCCTCCGGGGCCAAGTGAGCCGATGACGACGTCTGCGCTCGACCCGCGGGCGGTCTCCGCCCTTCTGCAGTCCGCCGGCGCGATGATCCGCGCCGAGCTCTCCGCGCTGCCCGACGCGGCCCTCGTCCTTCATCCCGCGCCCGGCCAGTGGTGCGTGAAGGAGGTGCTGGGGCACCTGATCGAGAGCGAGGGCCGCGGCTTCGCCGGGCGCATCCGGCTCATCCTGGACGCGGGCGACCGGGCGGGCGAGGGGCTCGAGCTGGAGGGCTGGGATCAGGAGATCGTGGCGCGCGAGCGGAACGACTGCGCGCGCGACGGCGGCGCGCTCATCGCCGAGTTCGACCGCATCCGCGCGGACAGCGTGAAGCTGACCGCGGGCCTCTCCGCGGCGGACCTGGCCCGGGGCGGCCGCCACCGGGTGGGCTTCCTCACCGTGCGCGACCTGCTGCACGAGTGGGTGCACCACGACCGCAACCACATGCGGCAGATGCTGGCCAACGTGCAGGCCTACGCGTGGCCCCACATGGGCAACGCCCAGCGCTTCTCGGCGACCTAGCCTACCTCAGAAGCTGCTCGAGGAGGCTCACGCTCGCCGCGCCGGTGAACTGGCCGGCGTCGCTGTTCGCCAGCACCACGACGCCGGCCTGGGCGGACGGGACGAGGACGATCGCGGCCCGGAAGCCGGGGTTCACGCCGTTGTGGTAGATGAGACGCCGGCCGTGGTACTCGGCGGTGAGCCAGCCGAGCGCATAGTGCAGGTCCTCGACGGGAAGTGATGTCCAGGCCGATCCGACCGCAATCTCCGGGCGATGCAACTCCGCCATCATGTGGGCGGAGAGCACACGTCGGCCGACCATCATGCCGTCGCCGAGCTGAAATAGTGCATAGCGGGTCAGGTCGGCGATGCTCGCGTCGATCCCACCGGCGGGACCCAGGGGATCGAGGTAGGCGAGACGTCCCCAGGGTACCGGGACGTGACCGAAGGCCGAGTCGTGCCGATACGGCTGGGCTGCTTCGGCGGCCCGCTCCAGTCCCGCGGGGCCGAATGAAGCGCCCGTCATCCCGAGCGGCGCAAGGATCTGCGTCCGAGTGTATGTCTCCCACGGTTGGCCACTGATGCGCTCGAGGACGTACGCGGCGAGTACGACGCACCGGCTACAGTACTGAAACCGTGTCCCCGGTTGGGCCGTGATCGGCATCGTGGCGAACTCACGGACGATCCCCCGGCGGCTCGCCGGCACCTGACCGGGCCACTCCTCGTCGGGAGGCAATCCGCTGGTGTGCGAGAGCAGCTGCCGTAACGTCACGCTCCGCGTCCGGCGTGGGTCGCTCAGCCGGACGTCCGGCGCGTAGTCGATGATCGGCGCATCGAGATCGAGCTTGTGCTGATCGACCAGCTGACTGATGCCGAGCGCCGTGAACGATTTCGATATCGAGCCGATGTTGAAGAGCGTGTGCGCGGTGACGGGGGCATGCGTGGTCAGGTGCCGGAAACCGTAGCCCTTTTCCAGGACGACCTCGCCCCGTTTGATCAATGCCAGCGCCGCGCCCGGTACGTGGTACGTCGCGATGAGGTCGCGCATCAGCGTGTCGACGGCATGGATGTCGACGGGGGCCTCGGCGAGTGCCGGAGTCGGAGTGACCCCGACGGCAACGCCGATTCCCAGCGCGCACGCGGCGATCACTCGGCCGACCCGCCTGGTGATCCCGTGCGCGAGCACGCAGAACGCGCTCAGTCGCGCGCTCGCGCCGCCTGCGCGACCGCCGCGTCGTCGATCGCCCCGTCGCCCCGCACCACCGGCACCGGCCCGTCCATCAGGTGCGGGTAGCGAAGCCCGGTGGCGGTGTTGAACACCACCACCCGCGACGCGGGCCCCAGCTGGCCCTCGCGGACCATCCGCCGCACCGCCGCCACCGTCGCCGCGCCCTCCGGCGACATGAACAGCCCCTCGCGACCGTTCATCCACTTCATGGTCGCGAGGCTCTCCGCATCCGGCACGCCCACCGCCCAGCCCCTGGTGGCCCGCAGCGCGCGCAGGGCCACGTGGTCGGAGAACGGCTTCACCACCATGATCCCGGGCGCGATGGTGTCCACGTGACGCGCGCCGACGCACTCGTCGGCGCCCTCGTGGAAGGCCTTCACGATCGCGCCGCCCTCGACCTGCACCGACACCAGCCGCGGCCGCTCGCCGCCGATCCAGCCCAGCTCCTGCAGCTCGTCGAACCCCTTCCACATGCCGATGATGCCCACGCCGCCGCCGGTCGGGTACAGGATGGCGTCCGGCACCTGCCAGCCCATCTGCTCGACGATCTCGAGGCCCATGGTCTTCTTGCCCTCGAAGCGATAGGGCTCGCGGCCGGCGCCCGCGAGCAGCCATCCGTGCCGCGCGGCCGCCTCGCCCATCAGGCGGAAGACGTCGCCCACCGTGCCGTCCACCCGGTAGACGTGCGCGCCGTTGATCAGGCTGCCCTTCCAGCCGAGGTCGGGGCACGAGACGGGCAGCGCGGTGTGGATCTCCACGCCGGCGCGCGCGCCGTAGGCGGCCCACGCGTGGCCGCCGCTGCCGACGGTGGGCTGGGCGAAGCGCGTGATCCCCAGCTCCTTCCAGCGCGAGATCGACGCGGCGGCGCCGCGCGCCTTGAAGGTGCCGGTGGGGTTCGTGCCCTCGTCCTTCACCCACAGCTCGCCGACCCCGACCTCGCGCGCGGCCTTCGGCACCGGGATCATCGGGGTGAAGCCCTCGCCCATGGTGACGATCGAGGCGTCGTCCCGCACCGGCAGCAGCTCGCGGTAGCGCCACATGGTGGGCGGACGCCGCGCGATGTCCCCCGGCGTCACCGCCTTGCGGATGCCGGCCAGGTCGTAGCGGGCGAGCAGGGTGGCGCCGCACTCGCAGACCGCGCGGGGGCTCTCGCCTTCGTAGTAGCTGGAGCAACGGGTGCACTCGAGGCCGGCCAGGAAACCGCTCATCGGATCTCTCCTCGTCGAGGGACTCGCTCGCGAACGCTCATGGTAGCAGGGCTCACTCGCGCGCGCCCCGGCCGCGCCGCCGCGGCTCCAGGAGGTCGCGCGCGCCGTCGCCGAGCACGTTCATGCACAGCACCACCAGCATGATGGCCAGCCCCGGGAACGTGGCCAGCCACCAGCCCCGGATCAGGTACTCCTTGCCGTCGGCCAGCGAGAGCCCCCAGCTCGGCGTCGGCGGGGGCACCCCGAGCCCGAGGAAGCTCAGAGTCGATTCGAGCACGATCAGGCGGCCGATCTCGGTGGTCATGATCACCAGCGCATACGACACCACGTTCGGCAGCACGTGGGTCAGCAAGATTCGCCACGCGGGACAGCCGAGGCCGCGCGCGGCCTGGATGAAGTCGGTCTCCCGCAGGCTGAGGGTCTGACCCCGGACGACGCGGGCGTAGGTCACCCAGCCGCTCAGGGCCAGGATCACCAGGAGGTTCGGCAGGCTCGGGCCCAGCACCGCGATCACGGTGATGGCGATCAGCAGGAACGGGAACGCGAGCTGGATGTCGATGAGCTTGGCGATCACCGAGTCCACCCGCCCGCGGAAGTAGCCGCCGAGCATGCCGAGGGCGAGGCCGACGGTGCCGCCGATGAGCGACGAGACCACGCCGACCAGGAGCGATACGCGCGCGCCGAAGACGATGCGGCTCAGGATGTCGCGGCCGAGCTGATCGGTGCCGAGGAAGTGCGCGGCGCGGCCGGCCTCGGTCCAGGCCGGCGGCTGAAGCCGCGCCGAGAGATCGCCGCGGGTGGGATCGTAGGGAGCGAGCTGGGGCGCGAGCACCGCGCACACCACCGCGGCGGTGACCGGCACCGCGGCCAGCACCAGGGCCATCGGCAGGCGGCGCATCAGGCGCGAAGCTTCACGCGCGGGTCGAGCCACGCGTAGCAGAGGTCGACCAGCATGTTGCCCGCCACGAACACCATCGCCATCACGAAGACGGCGGCTTCCACGAGGGGGAAGTCCCGGTTGTAGATCGCGAAGATCATCAGCCGGCCCACCCCGGGCCAGGAGAAGATCATCTCGCACACGATGGCCCCGCCCAGCAGCAGCCCGAACTGCAGCCCCACCACGGTCACGATCGGCAGCGCCGCGTTCCGGAGCGTGTGCTTCAGCACCACCCGCCGCTCGGGCAGGCCCTTGGCCCGCGCCGTCCGCACGTAGTCGGCGTCCAGCACCTCGAGCATGCCGGAGCGCACCAGCCGTGCGATGGCGGCCATGGGATAGCTGGCCAGGGTGAGCGCGGGCAGGATCAGGTGCCGCCAGGTGCCGTAGCCCGAGGTGGGCAGCAGCTGGAGGATCACCGAGCCCACCAGCATCAGCATGAGGCCGGTCCAGAAGATGGGCGCGGACTGGCCGAGGGCGGCCAGCGCGACCGCGAGGCGATCGAGGACGGTGCCCCGCCGGGTCGCCGCCACGATGCCGAGCGGCAGCGCCACCGCGACGGCCAGGCCCAGCGCGGTGACCGCGAGCAGGGCGGAGGCGGGCAGGCGCTCGGCCACCAGGCCCATGGCCGGCTGCTGGTGCTGGAGCGAGGTGCCGAAGTCTCCGCGCGCGATACGGGCCAGGAAGCGCCCGTACTGCACGATCAGCGGCTGGTCGAGGCCGAGGGTGCGGGAGAGGGCGTCGATCTCCTCGCGGCTCGCGTTGGGGGGCAAGAGCATCATCACCGGGTCGCCGGTCATGTGCAGCACGACGAAGACCAGCGTGAGCACGCAGAACACCACGATCGCGGTGTGCCCCAGCTTCTGGATCAGGAAGTCGCGCACGCGGGGAGGCGGGCCGGGCGCCGGGCGCGGGAGAGGACCTCCGTGCGCCCGGCGCCGGCCGTGGGATCAGCGATAGGTTATGTCGTAGAGGATGATGCGCTGGTCGCCGCGGGCCTTGTAGACGATCTCGTTGCGGGCCCCGTCGATCATCTCGCCCTGGAACAGGAAGAGCTCGGGCGCCTCGTCGTGCCACACCTGGGCCGCCTCGTGGTAGATCTTCAGGCGCTTGCCGCTGTCGAGCGTCACCCGCGCCTCCTCCATCATCTTGTAGAACGGCGTGCCCTCGTAGTTGCCGGGCCAGGCCTGGTGGATGATACCGCCCGGGCCGCGGAGCCGCCAGAGCACCCCGTCGGTGTCGTAGGTGGTGCTGGCCGGGTCCGCGAGCAGGAGCCCCGGGAAGGTGTTGGCGCGCAGGAGCTGGCTCCGCTGCGAGGGCTCGAGCACGCCGATCTTGGCCCGCACCCCCACGTCCTGCAGCATGAGCGCCACCGCCTCGCTCAGCTGGCGGTCGTTCAGGTGGATGCCGTTGCCGCTCTGGACGTCGACGTCGACGCCGTTGGCGAAGCCGGCCTCGGTCAGGAGCGCCTTGGCCTTCGCGGGGTCGTAGGGGTAGGGCTTGATCTTGGGGTTGTAGCCGAAGTCGGTGTTGGGGATGCCGCTGCCGATCGGGATCGCGTAGCCCTTGTAGAGCTCCTTGATGATCTTGTCCTTGTCGACCGCGTAGTTCAGGGCCTGGCGGACCTTCGTGTTCGCGAGCGGGCCCTTCTGGGCGTTGATCAGGTAGACCGTCACCAGGTTGGTGAGGGTGTGCTCCACCCGGCAGCAGCCCGCCTGCTGGATCTGGCTCACGTGGTCGGGGATGACCTTGGTGATGATCTGGGCCTCGCCGCGAGTCAGGGCGGCCACTCTCGCGAAATTGTCCGGGATGGGCTTCCAGATCACCCGCTTGATCTTGGGCACCCCGCGCCAGTAGGTGGGGTTCGCCTCCAGCACCACCCGGTCGTCCTTCACCCACTCCACGAACTTGTAGGGCCCGGTGCCCACCGGCTTGATCGCGAACGTCTTCCAGTCCACCTGCTTGATGTACTGCGGCGGGAGCATCTGCCCCCCGTAGCCCGCGAAGCGCTTCACCAGGATCGGGTCCGGCTTGCCGGTGACGATGTTGACCGTGTAGGCGTCCACCACGTCGGCGCGCTCGATGGTGCTGAAGCCGCCGTAGACCTGGTGCACGCCCTTGGTGATCAGGCGGTCGACGGTGAACTTCACCGCGTCGGCGTTGAACGGCTCGCCGTTGTGGAACTTCACTCCCTGCCGCAGCTTGAACTGCCAGGTGAGCGGATCGACGCTCTTCCACGAGACCGCCAGCTCCGGCATCAGCTTGCCGATGTCCTTCGGGTCCCACGTCACCAGGGCGTCGTAGACGTTGTAGAAGAGATTCAGGTTGTGGATCTGGGTGGCCTGCGTCGGATCGAGCGTGGTGATGTCGGCGCCCTGCGCGATCACGAGGTCCTGCCCGGCGGCGGGGCCGACCGGTAGCGCGACCGCGAGCAGGGCCAGGCACAGACCGAGGGAGATGGCTATGAGGCGACGTGGCATCGCGAGACCTCCGTATCTTGGGGCGTGGAATGGGGGCGGGGCGTGACGATCAGAACGGCCAGCTGCCATAGCGTCCCTTCAGGACCGGCGGCGCGCCGGCGGGCGCGCCGAAGCGCGTGGAGGAGAACGGCGAGGCGTCCACCACCGACACGCGGCCGTCCATCACCAGCTGGGTGACCATCTCGCCGATCACCGGCGAGTGCTTGAAGCCGTGCCCGCTGAAGCCGAGGGCGTGGAACAGGCCCGGCACGACCGGGCTGTGCTCGATCACGAAGTGGAGATCGGGGGTGAGGTCGTAGACGGAGGCGTAGCCGCCGACCGCCTCCGCGTCCGCGAAGCCGGGGAAGCGCCGCGCGGCGGCCTCCGCGGTCCACGCCACGCGGTCCGGATCGGCGCGCTCGGAGAAGGCGTCGGGATCGACGGGGGCGCTGACCCCGGCGCGGTTGCGGGTGCCGACGAGCACCAGCCCGCCGGTCTCCGGCCGGTAGTAGGCGCGCTCCACCATGTCCACCAGCACCGGCCGCGCGGCGGCGGCCTGGGCGCCGGGGCGCAGGATCACGAGCTGTTGCCGGCTCGCCACCACCGGCAGGTCGTGGCCGACCGCGCGCGAGAGCGCCGCGCCCCAGGGCCCGGCCGCGTTCACCACCGTCGCGGTCGCGATGTCGCCGCCGCTGGTGCGCACGCCCGAGATCCGTCCGCCGGTCAAAGCGAGATGCGAGACCGTGGTGTCCTGCCGGATCTCCACGCCCAGCTCGCGCGCCCGCGCCGCGTAGGCCTGGCTGACGCTCGCCGGATCGCCGTAGCCGGTGTCGGTCTCCCACGCGGCGGCGCCGAAGTCGTCGACCGCGAGGCCGGGCACCACGCGGGCCAGGTCGCGCGGGGCCAGCTCCTCCACCTTCACCCCGAGCCCGCGCATCATGGTGACGGTGTCGCGCATGGCCGCCACGTCCTCGGGGCCCACCGCCATCACGAGGCCGCAGCGGGTGATCTCGGCCGGGCGGCCGGTCAGCTCCTCGAAGTTGGAATAGAGCTCGAAGGAGCGCGCGGCCATGCGGGCGTAGAGTTCGATCGAGTAGTGCCGGCGCAGCAAGGCGCTCGACCGGCCGGTGGGGCCGGAGGCCACGTGGTGCTTCTCGCACAGCACGATCCGGCCCGCGCGCCGGCGGGCCAGCTGCAGCGCGATGGAGGTGCCCATCACGCCGCCGCCCACGATGACGACGTCGGCCGCCGCGGCGGGCATCGCGGCTACACCCAGACCGGCCGCCGCCACTCCGGGTGCGGCGCGGAGCCGTCGCGGACCGCTCGGAAATAGGCGTCGCGCACCTTGGCGGTGAGCGGGCCCATGGTCCCGTCGCCGACCGGGCGCCGGTCGATCGACAGGATCGGGGTGACCTCGGCCGCGGTACCGGTGAAGAAGGCCTCGTCCGCGGTGTAGAGCTCGGTGCGGTCGATCTGCCGCTGCTCCACCGTGAGGCCGAGCGCCTCCGGGAAGAGGCTCAGCAGCGTGGAGCGGGTGACGCCCTCCAGGATGTTGCTCGTCACCGACGGCGTCATCGGCCGCTCGTCCTGGACGAGGAAGAGGGTGTAGCCCGGCCCCTCCGCCACGCTGCCGTCACTGTTGAGCAGGATCGCGTCGTCGTAGCCGTCGGTCTTGGCCTGGAGCAGGGCGAGGCGGCTGTTCTGGTAGTTGGCCGCCGCCTTCACCCGCGCCGGGATCGCGTTGTCCGCGGTGCGGGTCCAGGAGCTGACCGCCACGTGCAGGCCCGCGGTCTCGAAGTAGCGCGCGGTGGGGATGGGCGCGATCACGTAGCCCACCGGCTCCCGCGAGCCGAGCCCGCCGTCCTCGGTGTCGACGAAGACGATCAGGCGGACGTGCAGGTCCTCCTTCAGGTTGTTGGCGCGGATGATCTCGAGGGTCTCCCGCTCGAGCCGGGCCGAGTCCGCGGGCAGGGGGATGCGCGCGATCTTGGCCGAGCGCTCCAGCCTCCGGAGATGCTCGGGCAGCCGGAACACGTAGAGCTGCTGGTCGGCGTCGCTCCAGTAGGCGCGCATGGCCTCGTAGACGCTGGCCGCGTACTTCATGGCGGTGGAGAGCACGTGCACGCGCGCGTCCTCGTAGGGGATCACGCGGCCGTTCATGTTGAGGAGCTTGGGCTTGGCCATGATCGTCTCCTCAGGCCTTCGGCAGGCGCGGGCCCACGTCGGTGCTGCGGTACTCGGTGCGGGTGGCGATGGCGCTCTCCGGCCACGGCGTCGGCCGCTCGTCGAGGGTGGCGTGCCCGCGGCTCGCCACCCGGCGGCCGTTCAGGTACACCGCTTCCACCTGCCGCACGTCGCTGATGCTGCGCGCCGGGTTGCCCCGCACCACCACCACGTCGGCCAGCTTGCCCGCCTCGAGGCTCCCCAGGGTCTTCTCGACGCCGACCGCGGTGGCGGAGCCGAGGGTGCCGGCGTGGATGGCCTCCACCGGCGTCCAGCCCGCGCCCACGAGCGCCTCCATCTCCACGTGGACCGCCTCGTCGAAGCGGCAGAGCGAGGCGCCCGCGTCGGTGCCCACCACCACCCGGATCCCCGCCTCGCGCAGCATCGAGGCGTTCTTCTGGCGGGTGGCGAACGGGATCGCGCCGGCGCGGATGCCCACCTTGCCGCCGGCCGCCTGGCGCTGGAACGCGCGGTAGCTCGCGGCCAGCGTCGGGGCGGCGAAGATGCCCTTGTCGGCCAGCATGCGGGCCAGCTCGTGGTCGAACTGCCACTCGCCCATGCCCACCTCCATGCGGCAGTGCTCGATGCCGTGGGCGTCGGCCTCCGCCGCGACCCGGATGCCCTCCACCCCGCGGGCGTGCGCGGTCACGCGCAGGTTGGCGCTTCGGGCCACGCCCACGATCGCGCGCATCTCCTCCAGGTTGAACTGGGCCTTCAGCGGGTCGGAGGTCACGGTCATGTTGCCGCCGGTGGCCATCACCTTGATGACGTCGGCGCCCTGCTCCACCAGCTCGCCGGTGAGGCGGGTGACCTCGGGCACGCCCTTGGCCACGCCGCCCAGGAAGTGGCAGTGCCCGTTGGGGATCGTCACCGGGCGGCCGCACACCAGCAGGCGCGGGCCGGGGATGGCACGCGCGTTGATCGCGTTGCGCAGCTCCAGCGTGGTGCGCTGCCGGCCGCCCAGGTCGCGCAGCACGGTCACCCCGGCCAGGAGAGCGTCGCGCGCGTTGATGGCCCCCCGAAGGCCCACCGCCACGTCGCCGTCGTTCTGGATGTCCTCGAACGGCACCGCGCTCGCGCTGAAGGTGATGTGGACGTGGGAGTCCACCATGCCCGGGATGATGGTGGCGCCCGGGTAGTCGGCCCGCGTCGCGCCCGGGAAGCGGGCCGCCAGCTCGGTGCGCTCGCCCACCGCCACGATGCGGTCGCCCTGTACCGCGACCGCCCCGCGCTCGACCGGCTCGCGCCCGGTGCCGTCGACCAGGCGCTCGGCGGAGATGAGGGTGACGGTGCTGCCGGGATGGCTGCTCATGCGCGGGATCCTTTCTGGAAGTGCGGCATCACCTGCTCCGCGAAGCGGCGGAGCGAGGCCATGGTGCGGGAGTGATCGGGCCCGAAGGCCCCGTAGAGGATGAACTGGCTGATGCCGAGCTGCTCGTAGGCGCGGACCTTCTCCACGCAGGTGGCGGGTGAGCCCGCCACCAGGTTCTCCATGAGCTGCTCGCGGCTGTACTCGTCGTCCACCGGCTCGGGCAGGGTGAAGCCGCCCTTGACGGTGGCCTCGTTGCGGAACAGGCGCATGAAGATGCGGTGGCTGACCTGGATGTCGGCCATGGCCTCGAGCGCGTCGCCGTCGGTGGCCCCCACGAACGTCATGCGCGAGACCGCGAGCTTGGGAGGCTTCGTGACGCCCACCTCGGCCGCGATCTGCATCACCTGCTCGTGGTGCTTCTTGATGCGCGAGAACGGATCGCGCCACGGGGTGGTGAGCAGGTTGTAGCCGCGCTTGAGCGCCCAGCCGATGGTGTCGGGCGAGCGGGCCGCCACCCAGATGGGCGGGTGCGGCTGCTGGAGCGACTTGGGCACCGCGGTGGCGGGGCCGAAGGAGCACGTGGCGCCGTCGTAGGAGAAGTCGTCCTGGGTCAGGAGGCCTTCCAGGATCTCCATGCCCTCCCGGAGCCGCGCGCCGCCGATCTGCTCGTTGATCCCGAAGCGGTCGAACTCGTACTCGAAGGCGCCCCGGCCCACCCCGATCTCCAGGCGGCCGTCGCACAGGATGTCGGCCATGCCGATCTCGCCGGCCAGGCGCAGCGGGTTGTAGTACGGGATGACCAGGATCGCGGCGCCCACCCGCACGCGGCGGGTGGCCGCGGCCGCCTTCACCATCCACATGAGCGGCGAGGGCGAGGCGTAGTACTGCACCAGGTGGTGCTCGGGGAACCACACCGTGTTGAAGCCGGCCTCGTCGGCGAGCTTCACCATCTCGAGCACCTGGTCGTACAGCTCCTTCACGCTCAGCGAGGCGTCGAAGCGGTGGCAGGGAACGAAGAGGCCGAAGTCCATGGTCAGGAGATCTCCTTGAGGGTCCGGCGGAAGCGGCCGCGCGCCCCCCGCGCCCCTCGCGATCGATTGCGGAGCCGGGGATCCAGCGCGTCGCGCAGGGCGTCGCCGAAGAGATTGGCGCCCAGCACGGTGACGATGATGGCGAGCCCGGGGAACGTGACCAGCCACCACGCCGAGCCCAGGTACTCGCGGCCCTGGCTCAGCATGCTGCCCCAGCTGGGGGTGGGCGGCTGCACCCCCAGGCCGAGGAAGCCGAGCGACGACTCCACGATGATCAGCTCCGCGAGCTGGAAGCTCGACACCACCAGGGCGGGAGCGATCACGTTGGGGGCGATGTGGCGGAACAGGATGCGGCTGCCGCGGGCGCCGAGCGCGACCGCTACCGTGACGAACTCGCGCGTCTTCATCGACAGCACCGAGACGCGCACCAGCTGGGCGTAGACCACCCAGCTGCGCAGCACGAGCACGATCACGAGGTTGGTGATGCTGGAGCCCAGCAGGGCCATGAACGCGATGGCGAAGAGCAGGTAGGGCAGCGAGAGCTGCGCTTCGACCGCGCTCATGACCACCGCGTCGACGCGGCCGCCGGCCCAGCCGCTGACCAGGCCGAGGGTCACCCCGACGGCGGCGGCCAGCAGCACCGAGCCCAGCGCCAGCAGCAGGGAGGTGCGCGCGCCGTAGATCACGCGGCTCAGCACGTCGCGCCCCAGCGGGTCGGTGCCGAGCGGGTTGGCCCACGTGCCGCCGGCCCACGCCGGGGGCTGGAGCGCGAAGGCCAGGTCCTGGTCGTCGTAGCCGCGCGGGGCGATGAAGTCCGCGAAGGCGGCCACCAGCAGCGCGACCACGAGGATCACGAGGCCGGCGCCGGCGAGGCCGGCCAGACCGCCGCGGGCCACGGGGCGCGCGGGGGCGGCCGGCTCGACCGCCGAGGTCGAGGCGCCGGCGGCCTGGGGGGACCCCGATGCACGGGGCGCGGTGGCCATCAGCACGCCGGCCGGTTCGCCGCGCTCGCCCGGGCCCACCACCTCACGCCCTCCGCAGCCGCGGGTCGAGCACGGTGTAGAGCAGATCCAGCAGCAGGTTCACGATGATGAAGCCGACCGCGACGATCACCACCCCGGCCAGCACCACCGGGAAGTCCTTCTTCAGGATGGCGTCGAAGATCATGGTGCCGACGCCGGGCCAGGCGAAGACGGTCTCGGTCATGACCGCTCCGCCGAGGAGACCGCCGAACTGTAGCCCCATCACGGTGATGATCGGCAAGAGCGCGTTCTTGAGCGCGTGGCGGGCCGCGATGCCCCTCTCGGCCAGGCCCTTGGCGCGCGCGGTGCGCACGTAGTCCTGCTCGAGAGCCTCGATCATCTCGCTGCGGGTCACGCGCGCCAGCAGCGCGGTGAGCCAGAGGGCCAGCGCGGTGGCCGGCATCACCAGGTGGAGCCAGCTGCCGCGGCCGGAGGCGGGGAAGAGGTGGAAGCGCACCGCCAGCAGCAGGATCATCACCATGCCGAGCCAGAAGGTGGGCACGGTCTGGCCCACGAGCGTGAGGGCCATCAGCACGCGGTCGAAGAGGGTGCCCCGTCGCACCGCGGCCAGCACCGCGGCCGGGATCGAGACCAGCACCGCCAGCACCATCGCGGCCAGGGTCAGCTCGAGCGTCGCGGGCAGCCGCTCCAGCGCCACCGACGCGGCCGGGATGCGGAACGAGAGCGACTGGCCGAAGTCGCCCTGGGTGAGGCGACCGAGGTAGCGCGTGTACTGCACCCACAGCGGGCGGTCCAGGCCGTACTGGGAGCGGAAGGTGGCGCGGTCCTCCGCGGTCGCCTCGGGCGTCAGCAGGATGTAGGCCGGGTCGCCGGAGACGTGGAGCAGCGTGAAGACCACCGCGGTGACCACGAGCAGCGCCGCCACCGCCCGGAGCAGGCGTCGGAGGATCAGGCGCGCCATGTCGGTGCCATCTCAGCGAAGATCGGCGGCCAGCGCCGTCAGCGCGCGAGCCACCAGCGCGCGGGTGAGGTCGATCTTGTAGCCGTTCTGGGGGAGGGGGCGCGCCCGGCCCACCGCGGCCTCCGCGGCCTCGCGCAGGAGCGGCTCGCTGGGCGCGTGGCCATCGAGCACGGTCTCCGCGGCCACGGCGCGGTAGGGGAACGGCGCGACGCCGCCGAGGGCCACGCGCACGTCGTGCCAGCGGTCCGCGCCATTGCCGCCGGCGGCGGACCGCGGCGTGGCCGAGACCGCCACCTCGGAGAGCGCGAAGTCCCACGTGCCGCGCACGCGATGCTTCAGGAAGAGGCTCCGCGCGCCCGGCGCGGGCGCCGGCACCTCCACCGCGACCAGGATCTCGCCCGGCTCCAGCACGGTCTCGGTGCGGCTGCGGGGGCCGCGGAAGAACTGCTCGATCGGGACGGTGCGCGGTCCGGATGCACCCGCGATGACAACCCGCGCGTCGAGCGCGACGAGGGCCGGCGCCAGGTCGGAGGGGTGCGACATCACGCACACGCCGAGGCCCAGCACGCCGAAGTAGGTGCGGTTGCTGCCCGGCAGCGCGAAGCACTGCGTGCCGCCGCGCTTGAGGCACGGAAACTGGGGGTGGCGGAAGTACCAGCACCACGGGCGCTGGCAGAGATTGCCGCCCACCGTGCCCATGGCGCGGATCTGGGTGGTGGCCACCGCGGCCGCGGCCTGGGCCAGGGCGGGGAAGCGCGCGGTGACGTCCGCGTGGCGCTCCAGATCGGCCAGCGTGACCGCGGCGCCGATGCGCAGGCCGCCGTCGGCGGTCCCGGCGATGCCGTGCAGCTCCGGGATGCGCTTGACGTTGACCAGCACCTCCGGCACCGGCATGCCGGGCCCGCCGATGCGGTCCTTCATGAGGCCGAGCAGGTCGGTGCCGCCGGCCAGCACCTGGGCGCGCGGGCCGTGCGCGGCCAGCGCGGCCATCGCCTCGGCGAGCGAGGCGGCGTCGACGTGATCGAACGGCGGCAGCTCGTCCAGCATCGGCGGCTACTGCTCCGCGGCGGGCCGGGCGCCCCCGGGCTTCGCGACGGCCGTGCGGGCCGCCGCGCGCTGGGCGGCCAGGGCCTCCAGGATCCGCGCCGGCGTGATCGGCAGCGCGTCGATGCCGACGCCGAGGGCGTGCATGATCGCGTTGCGCACCGCCGGCATCACGCCCACCAGCGGCGCCTCGCCCACCGGCTTGGCCGAGTAAGGGTAGAAGGCGTCCTCGCGCTCCACGTTGCGCGCCTCGATGAGGGGCGTCTCCAGCGACGTCGGCACCCGGTACTGGTGCACGTCCGGGGTGAGCAGCACGCCGCTCTTGCGATCCATCTCCGCTTCCTCGTACAGGCCGTAGCCGAGCCCCATGACCGCGCCGCCGTGCTGCTGCGACTCCACCAGCTTCGGGTTGATGGGGCGGCCGATGTCGTGCGAGCACACGATGCGGAGCACCCGCACCTCGCCGGTCTCGGTGTCCACCTCGACCTCCACCCCGTGGGCGCCGAAGAGGCGGAAGATCACGTCGTCGGGGTTGGGCGCGCGGCTGCCGGTGGCGCGGATCTCCGGCCCGGGCATCAGCGCGCACGCGGCCTCGAAGGTCATGCCGCGCTCGGCCGCGCCGCGCACGTGGATGCGCCCGCCCTGGGCCACCAGGTCGTGGGGCGAGACCTCCATGCGCTCGGCCACCAGCTCGCAAAGGCGCTGGCGCACCTGCGCGGCGGCCTGCAGGACCGCCGGCCCCACCTCGCTGGTGATGCGCGAGGCGTGGCTCGACGGCGCGTAGTGGGTGCCGTCGGTGTCGCCGTGGCGGATGTTGATCCGCTCCGCCGGCAGCCCCAGCTCCTCCGCCGCGATCATCGGCAGCACCGTGATCTGGCCCGCCCCGATCTCCACCACGCCGGCCTGCACCTCCACGGTGCCGTCGGGCTGCGCCACCACGTCGGCCTTGGCCGAGAAGGGGGCGTAGCCGCCGCGCTCGATGCAGTAGGCGGCCATGCCCACGCCGCGCCGCACCGGCCCCTTGGAGGCCGTGCGCTTGCGGTCGCGGCTCTCCCAGCCGATCTCCTCCGCCACCGTGGCGAGGCAGACGTCGAGGTGCTTGGAGGTGTAGGGCAGGGGCGGCGTGGTGTCGTCGAGGCCCTGGAAGTCCGGCGCGTAGTTCTTGAGCCGCAGCGCGAGCGGGTCCATGCCGAGGCGCGCGGCCAGGTCGTCGATGGCGGCCTCGGTGGAGAAGGTGGCGATCGGATCCAGCACCCCCCGCTGGGGGCCGGTGGGCCCGGTGTTGGTGTAGACCGCCACGATGCGCACCCGCACGTTCGCGCAGCGGTAGAGCTCGGAGATCTGGTGCAGCGTCATCGTGTAGCGGCCGGCGTAGAGGCTGCCCGAGCCGATGTCGAGCACGATCTCCGCGTCGAGCGCGGTGAGGGTGCCGTCGCGCTTCGCGCCGAGGCGCATCGTGACCTCGCCCGCGTAGCGTCGCGGGTGGCTCATGAACTCCTCGGGCCGCGTGAGCTCGAGCCGCACCGGGCGGCCGGCCCGCATCATGGCCAGGCGCGCCGCGTAGTGGACCACGCGCTGGGCGCCCGCCTTGGAGCCGAAGCCCCCGCCCATGGACTGCACCACCACGCGCACCTGGTCTTCCTGGAGTCCCAGGGACTTCGCCAGCTCGCGCTTGACGTTCCACACGCCCTGGGAGGCCTCGTGGACGGTGAGCCGCTGGCCGTCCCACTCCGCGATGCAGCAGCGGGTCTGGATGTCGACGTGGTACTGCGTCGGCAGCGAGAAGTGGCTCTCGCTGACCAGGTCCGCCTCGGCCAGTCCGCGGTCGACGTCGCCGCGCTGGCGCACGTAGACCGGCTGCTGCACGTTTCCTTCACGGGGCCGCTCGACGTCCAGGACCGGCACCCGCGGGGCGTCCGGCTTCATGGCCTCGCGCGGGGTGAGCGCGGCGGGGAGCACGTCGTACTCCACCTCGATCAGGCCCAGGGCCTGGGTGGCGATGTCGATGGTCTCCGCCGCCACCACCGCGACTTCCTGACCGGAGTAGGCGATGTCACGCGGGAAGCCGGGCTGCGCGATCATGTACCAGTAGGTGTGCCAGCCCTCGGTGTTCTCGCAGGAGAGCACCGCGTGCACCCCGGGCAGGGCGGCGGCGCGCGAGGTATCCATCCGGCGGATGCGCGCGTGCGGGTGCGGGGACCGTAAGATCTTGGCGTGCAGCATCCCCGGCCGCGTCATGTCGGAGGAGTAGATGGCGGCGCCGGTCACCTTCTCGAGCGCGTCGCGGCGGTCCAGCGAGCGGCCGATGACGGCCAGCTCGCGTCCGAGGGGCGGGGGCACCTCGCCGTGGACGAGCAGGCGGCCCTTCGGCGGCGGACCCACCGGCGGCGTCACGGGCGCGCTCCCCGGCCCGCGCGCAGGGCGCGCGCGGCGGCCAGCGTGGCCTTCACGGTGTTGGGATAGGTGCCGCAGCGACAGAGATTGCCGCCGACCGCCTCGCGGATGTCCCGCTCGTCGACGTCACCGCCGACGTCACCGCCGGCACCCAGGCGGTCGTCCAGCAGGGCCTTCAGCGACATCAGGATGCCCGGGATGCAGGCCCCGCACTGCACCGCATCGTGCTCGATGAAGGCGGACTGCAGCGGATGGAGGCCCTCGGGGCCGGCGAGGCCCTCGACCGTCTCGACCACGCGGCCGGCCGTCTCCACCGCCAGCACCGAGCAGGCGAAGACCGCCCGACCGTCCAGCACCACCGTGCAGCTGCCGCACTCCGCGCGGTTACAGCCGATCTTGGTGCCGGTGAGGCCGAGGTCCTCGCGCAGCAGCTCGGCCAGGGTGCGACGCGGCGCGACCTCCACGCGGCGTGGCTGCCCATTCACGATCAGAGAGACCGGTCGAGTGGAGACGGCGGTCGTCATGCGGCGGCCCTCGTTCGTCGGAAGCCTCAGAGGCTGCCGGTGCTGGGCAGGATCCGGTGCAGGGTGCTGAGGCGCGCCCGCTCGAGGTGCTCCATCATGAGCCGCTCCGCCTCCGCCCCGTCGCGGGCGCGGAGCGCGTCCAGGATGTTCGCGTGCTCCACCCAGGTGTCGGTGAGGCGCGTCACCGTGGAGGGCCACAGCACGCGCACCCGGTGCACCTGGTTCTGGAGATCCGCCAGCAGCGTCGCCATCCGCTGGTTGCGCGAGCAGCCGGCGATGACCGCGTGGAACTGGGCCGCCGCGCGCAGCGAACGGTCCGGCGCCCGGCCCGGCCCGCGCCCCTGCTCGATCTTCACCAGCCGGTCGAGCGTGGTGAGCTGGTCCTCCTCGATGCGCTCCGCGGCCACCCGCGCGCACACGCCCTCCAGCGGGGTGCGGATCTGGTAGATCTCCAGGATGTCCTCGACGGTGGGCCGCGAGACGAAGCTGCCCCGCTTCGGCACCACCTGGATCAGCCCCTCGGCCTCGAGCCGCTGGAGGGCCTGCCGCACCGGCGTGCGGCTCAGCCCGAAGTCCGCCGCGACCTTGTTCTCGCTGATGCGCTCCAGCGGGCGCAGCATGCCGGTGATGATCGCGTCCTTCAGCCGGTCGTAGACGTGGGCCGGCCGCGGGCCCGTCGCGACCCCGGCGCCGCGCCCGTTGCCTCGCCGCTCAGCGGGCACCGGGCACCTGGAAGTAGTACACGATGGCCTTCGACCCCGTGATGCTGTAGGGCGTCCACGGGATGTCGCGCCGCTTGGCCCAGAGCTCGTCCTGGGCGTGGACGAAGAGCCACATCGCCTCGTCGTGCGCGGTGCGGTAGAGCTCCTGGTAGATCTTGCGCCGCTTCTCCAGATCGACCTCCGCGCGGCCGGCCAGCACCAGCTCCTTGATGCGCGGCACGGTCATGTGGTCCCGCATCATCACCCAGTTCAGCATCACGTCCGGCTCGAACTGGGTGCCCCACGCCACCGAGGTCATGCCCTGGAAGTTGTTCTCCTGGGCGTCCTTCTGGATCTTGGCCCGCTCGGTGGGGACGATCTTGGCGCGGATGCCCACGGCCCGGAGCTGGCCCGCCACCGCCTCCGCGATCTCGGTGTCCTTCAGGAAGACGCCCGAGGAGATCGACCACGTGGTGTCGAAGCCGTTCGGGAAGCCGGCCTCGGCCAGGAGCGCCTTGGCCTTGGCGGGATCGTAGGCGAAGGGCTTCACGCCCGGGTCGTAGCCGAGCCACGCCGGCGTGAAGGGGCCCGCCATCACGATGCCGCGGCCGCCCAGCACGTTCTTGACGATGGCGTCCTTGTTGACGGCCAGGTTCGCGGCCTCGCGGACCTTCTTGTTGTCGAAGGGTGCGGCGCTCACGTTGAAGGGATAGATGATGATGCGTCCGCCCTTCACCGGCGTCACCTGGGTGTCGCCGCTGTCGATCATCTCGAGCTGCGGCGCCGGCGGGGTGGCGATGATGTCGACGCCGCCGCTGCGCAGCTCCGCGGCGCGGGTGGAGGCGTCGCGGATCGCGCGGAAGACCAGGCGCTTGGGGTTGACCTGGCCGCGCCAGTAGCTGGGGTTGGCCTCCAGCACCAGCTGCTGGTCGCGCTTCCACTCCACGAACTTGTAGGGGCCGGTGCCGATCGGCTTCTCGGAGAAGGCCTGCACGCCGGCCTTCTCGCGCGTGTCCTTGGGCAGGATCTGAAGCCGGGTCAGGTTGAAGAGCAGCGCCGAGACCGGCTCCGAGGTGATGAGGTCGACGGTGCTGGCGTTCTTGATCTCGATCTTGGAGATGCCGCGAGCGAAGACGGAGCGGCGGTTCTTCGGGTCCGCGTACTGCTCGAAGGAGTACTTCACGTCCTCCGCGGTGAGCGGCTTGCCGTCGTGGAACTTCACGCCCTTGCGGAGGTGGAAGCGCCAGGTCGTGGGGTTGATGGTCTCCCACTTCTCGGCCAGCAGCGGGACCGGCTTGAACTCCTCGCCCTCGATGCCCAGCAGGCAGTCGAAGAGGTGCTGCTGGTAGATCTCGGAGGTGAACAGCATGCTGGTCGGCGGATCCAGGCTCTCGCCCTCCTCGCCGATGGCCACCACCCACTGGGCCTTGGGGGCCTGGGTATGGCCGGCCCCGGCCCACGCGGTCAGGCCCGCTCCGATCGCGATCGCCGCCACCCACCGATGCCAGAGGCGCATGCTGGATCTCCTAGGGGAAGGGTCTTGAGTGCTACTTGTATACCAGTGAAGTGCACCGTTGACAATCGGGTCTTCGGGGCGCGTCGGGAAGCGTGGGGAGGGCGCGTGGGGGACGGTCGCCTGCCCGACGCGTGGGGCCGGTCAGGACGCGCGGTCGGGATTGCGCGCGGCGGCCCCGGGATGCAGGACGGAGAGCGCCCACCCGAGATCCAGTCGCTCTCCGAGCCAGGTGGGACATGCCGTCCGCGCGTCGAGGTGCAGCTTCTCGGCGGTATTGGAGGCCGCGAGTGCAGCGACCGGGTCGGGCGCGACCGCGGCCGACGGGGGTACGTCCGGCAGCGGATATCCATCGGGCCGCACGAATTCGAGAGTGCCGCCTGGTGCTCGTCGGATGCGATGCCCTTCCTCGTGGACCGCGCGATGATGGCGACGACAGAGCAGCACCAGGTTGCCGAGCGTGGTGGGACCGCCTTGGGCCCAGTGCTGGATGTGATGGCCTTCACTCAGGCGGGAGCCGCACCCCGGGAAGCGGCAAGTCCGGTCGCGGTGCAGGAGGGCGCGCCGGAGGGCGGGCGGGATGGTGCGAGTGCGGGCCCCGATCTCCACTGCGCGGCCGTCGCCGTCGTGCCGCATCACCACCCGGCTGGCATCGCAGGCGAGGCGCTCTGACGTTCCCGCGGGAACGTGGCCCAGGTCTTCCAGCTCGGATTGGCCGGGTCGGGTCGGATCCATCAACACCGCGGCGTCGACGTGGACCACGACCTGATAGCGCTCACCCGGCGCGCCCGGATCGAGATCGTGGTGCAGGGCGGCCTCGGCGAGCAGGCCCAGTGCGTCGGCCTGTTGCTGCGCCCTGGTCGGGCGGTCGGTGCTCTGCCCTCCCGGAGCGGACCGCGATCGCTGATACGAGCTCTTCGCGAGCTGCGTCGAGAGCGCGGAGGAGCAGGGCACCGGCTTCCGGAGTCAGGCGGCCCCGGACCATGACCGTGCCGTCGTCGTCCGGATAGACCTGGAGCATGCGGCCCTCGTGCCGGCGGGCGGCCTGGCGAACCTCGGTGTTCCGGTCCACCTGACGCCAGCCCTGGACGATGCGCTCCACGTGCACGGCACTGCCACTGCGTCCCACGCTCAGCAGGCGAGCTTCCGTCTCAGGGGTGGCGACACGCGTGAGGGCCCGCACCTTCGAGTACGAGAGCTGTCCGCGGGCGAACGCCTCGGTCAATCTCGGCAGCGTCGCAAGGGCGTGCGCGACGCGCACGTGCTCCCGGGCAGCTCCAGGCGACATGCCGACCCGCCACGCCAGCCATTCCGCGCGGGAGCGGAAGCCGGTGTTCCAGCCGCCGCGCGCGTCGAACTCGCGGATCAGGGCGAGCAACCGCGCGGTGGCGGCATCGAGATGGGCCGACAGCTCGGCGATCTCGTCGCCGAGGCGATCGAGCTCCTGGACCCTCGGCGGTGAGGGGACGAAGGACGGACGAGCAGTCACGGACTCGGCGGCGGGCGACGCGATATGGGTCGACATCGGCGGGCCTCCTTCGGCGCGGAGACATCGGGGCAGCGACTCTTTGCGCGCTCTCCGCACTCTACACCCCGGGTATCGTGCCTCCGGGTTGCGGCCCGAAGCGGCGATCGGGCGCAAGGGCATCGCCGCGCGCTCCTCCGGCGCCGTTCGTCGCGCGGCGCGCCCGCGGCGCCGCGCAGGCAACGCGCTTTTTCGAGGCGGCGGTCGGCTCGCAGGGCGATGCGGGCGAGCCGTCAAGCACAAAGATCGTCACGGCCCATGCTTGACAGCGCGCGGCGCCCGAGCCTAGGCTCGTTCGTTCACGCAGTCGGCGACTACTCTCATCGAAGCGAGGTCTCGGCCATGCCCGAAACGATCGGCTCCCGTTCCGCCCAGGAAACCCAGCTCCTCGATCGCGCCAAGCAGCGCCTGCCCGGCGGCGTGCTCGGCACCAGCCGCTACGCCGACGACGTGGGCTTCGTGGTCAAGCACGGCAAGGGCTCCAAGATCTACGACGTGAGCGGCCGCGAGTACATCGACTACGTGATGGCCTCGGGTCCCATGGTGCTGGGGCACGCACACCCGGCGGTGGTGGCCGCGGTGCGCCAGCAGCTCGAGGCGGGCACGACGTACTTCATGGTGACCGAGCCGATCATCGAGCTGGCCGAGGAGATCTGCCGCGCGGTGCCCTGCGCGGAGCAGGTGCGCTTCACCTCCACCGGGTCGGAGGCCACGTTCTTCGCGCTGCGGGTGGCGCGCACCGCGCGCGGGCGGGACAAGATCCTCAAGTTCGAGGGCGGCTACCACGGTGCCAACGACTACGCGATGATGTCGTCGTCACCCCGCTCGCCCAAGGCGTTCCCGGCCCCGGTGCCCGACTCCTCCGGCATCCCGCACGCGATCGAGGCCGAGGTGCTGATCGCGCCCTACAACGACCTGGCCACCGTCGAGGGCATCGTGGCCACCCACGCCGACGAGCTGGCCGCGGTGATCATCGAGCCCTTCCAGCGGCTGATCCCGCCCCAGCCCGGATTCCTGCAGGGCCTGCGCGAGATCACCCGGCGCCACGGCATTCTCCTGGTGTTCGACGAGGTCGTGACCGGCTTCCGCCTGGCCTACGGCGGCGCGCAGGAGTACTACGGCGTGGTGCCCGACATCGCCTGCGTGGGCAAGATCGTGGGCGGCGGCTTCCCGCTGGCCGCGGTGTGCGCCTCCGCCGACCTGATGCGCCCCTTCGACCCCGGCCAGGACGGCAAGGGCGACTTCATCTCCCAGTCCGGCACCCTGAACGGCAACCCGATCGCGGCCGTCGCCGGCCTCGCCACCCTGGCCGAGCTCCGCAAGCCCGGCGCCTACGACCGCCTGCTCGGTACCGGCCGCACCCTGATGAAGGGCCTCTCCGAGCTGCTGACCCGCCGCGGCCTTCCCGCCCAGGTGGTGGGCGAGCCCGTGGTCTTCGACGTGCTGTTCACCCCCGAGCCCGTGGTCGACTACCGCTCGCTCCAGAAGGCCGACGGGCAGAAGGCGCGAGTCCTGACCACCGAGCTGATCAAGCGCGGCGTGGTGAAGAACACGCAGAAGATGTACATGTCGACCGCCCACACCGACGCCGACGTCGCCAAGACCCTGAACGCCTTCGAAGACGTACTGAAGCGCTTCTGACAATCTGGGGTCAGGTCTTACATTCCGACATTTTCGGAGTGCAGGGCCTGACCCCGTCGCTCACTTCTCGGCCAGGAGATTGGCGCACTGCTGCGCCACCCGCGGATCCGCTTCGTGCTCGGTGGGCAGCGTGGCCCAGCCCTGCTTGGTCACGTAGTCCGGGCGGTCCCACGACCCGGTCGCGTCCAGGGCCTTCTTCTTCTCCGCCCACTGCGGATCCTGCGTCGCCTTCACCACGCACATCGGCGCCAGGCGCGCGATCACCGCGTCGTTCGATGCCGCTTCCGCCATGCTCTTCGCGGTCTTCCCGGTCACCCAGCCGCCCCATTCGAACCCGACGATCAAGGTCAGGACCACGACCAGCACCCAGGACCAGAACATCGCGGTCTTGGTCGGCCGGGCGTCGATCCATCGCTCGCCCAGGCTCCGTTTCCGAGGAGTCGTATCCATGGCATTCCCTCCCGGTGCAAGGATACGGGGCCAGGATGAGGGGGCGGTGAGAGCGGGATGAGGATTGGCGGGCCGCCGAGCACTCGTCGCGGAGTCGAGCCGGCAGATTCCGGTTGACACGGCTGATGTCCGGTTGTACGTCTCTGCAGACAAATGTGCCCGGCGATCGCCTACCACCCGTCGATTCCCCTGCGCCACCAGATCCAGCAGGTGCTCCGGTCGAGCATCGAGGAAGGCAGCATCGCCCCGGACGAGCGCCTACCCACCGAGCTGGCGCTGGTCCAACGTTTCGGCGTCAGCCGGGCCACGATACGGGCGGCCTTGGCTGCGCTGGAGCGCGATGGGCTGATCCGCCGGCGGCAGGGCAGCGGCACCTTCGTGCGGCCAACCGATGCCCTGCGCGGGGCGAAGGTGGAGATCACGCATCCCCTCCTAGGGTACGAGGCCGAGGTCCGTCTGGTGAAGGCCGAGACGATTCCGGCTCCTGGCCACGTGGTCGACTTCCTCGGGGTGCCGCGAGGGAAGCCGGTCATGCGGTTCGTGCGGGTGGAAATGGTCGCGGGCGGCCCCCTCGCGGTGGTGGTGAACTACCTGGGCCCGACGCTGGGTCGCCGCATCAAGGTTCGGGCGCTGCGTCGGCATCCGATGCTGGAGCTGCTGCGTGACCGGCTGCGCATCGAGTTCGGTCCGATGCGGCAGACCATCGAGGCGCGCCTGCCCGACCATGAGCTGGCCAGCCTCCTCGAGACGACCCTCACCCAGCCGGTCCTCCTGCTACGACTGCAGGTTGCGGACCGATCGGGGCGACCCGTCGAGATCTCTGAGACTTTCTACCGCGCGGACCGGTGCCGCTACGAGGCCGATCTTTCGGGACTGACACCGGGCGTCGCCAAGCTGGGCCCAGCGGCCGCCAAGCCGCGGCCCGCGCTCGGCCCAAGGCGCGCCCGCCGGAACGCCGGAGCTCGGGTATGAGCGCCCGCCCCGCCTGGAGCGGGCTGTTCACGGACGAACTGGATGGCGTGGACGAGACGATGGCGCGACTGCTGCGAGCCGAGGAGAGCCGGCAGCGCACCACGGTCAACCTGATCGCCTCGGAGAGCTATTGCCCGCGCGCCGCGATCGAGGCCGAGGCTTCGCTGCTGGTCAACAAGAATGCCAGCGGCTACCCGGGTCGTCGCGACGTCGGCGGCTGCGAAGTGTTCGACGAGATCGAGCGTCTCGCCATCGACCGGGCCCGGGCGCTGTTCGGAGCCGAGCACGCCAACGTCCAGGCAATGGCTTCCACGGTGGCGAACGTGGCGGTGCTGCGCGCGTTACTCCGGCCGGGGGATCGCATCCTGGCCCTCGACGGCCGTGCCGGGGGCCACCACAGCCACGGGGGGTCGCGGCATTTGTCGGGGCAGGACTACGAGGTGACCACCTTCGGCATCGATGAGACGGCGGGTACGATTGACCTGGCGGAGGTGGGCCGGCTGGCCCGCGAGATGCGACCACGCGTCGTGGTCGCCGGCTCGACCGCGTGCCCGCGCGCCATCGACTTCCGCGGGCTGCACGCCATCGCGGCCGAGGTGGGGGCGATCCTCTTCGCGGACATCGCGCACGTCGCGGGCCTGGTGGTGACCGGGCTGCACGACAATCCCGCTCCCTACGCCGACGTTGTGACCACCTCCACCCACAAGACGCTCTGCGGCCCGCGGACGGGCGGGGTGGTGTTATCGAGCCGCCGGCTGGCAGAGGCGATCGATGCCGCGATCTACCCGGGCATCCAGGGGGCGCCCGGGGCCCACATCATCGCCGGCCGTGCGGTGCTGTTCGATCTGGTCGCGACGGCTGCGTTCCGGAAGCTCATGCAGGCGGTCGTGGCGAACGCCTTGGTGCTGGCCCGCACCCTGGCGGCGCACGGGCTGTCGCTGTACCTGGGCGGCACCGACACGCACATGGTGGTCGTGGACCTGGGGCCATCGGCCTGGACCGCTGCGGGGGTCACCGCGGCGCTCGAGAGGCACGGCATCCTCGCCAACGGGGTGCGATTGCCCTCGCGGGACGCCCGGCTCGGGGTGCGGCTCGGGACGGTGGCCATGACGATCCGCGGGATGGACGAGGCGGGAATACGGCGCGTGGGCGACGCCGTCGCGCTGGTGCTGATCCGCGGCGCCGACCAGCCGGCGCTGCCCGAGATCCGTCGAGAGATGGCGGCCGTGGCCGCCGATCACCCTCTGCCCGAAGGAGCCTGGACGCCGGGAGCCGGCGTGCCGGGGAGCCACCATGTCGGCTGACCGCCTCTCCACCACCGGCCCCCTGCAGGGCCTCCGCGTCATCGACGCCGGGAACATGATCGCCGGCCCGCTGGCGGCGACGCTGCTGGGTGACTTCGGGGCCGACGTCATCAAGATCGAGCAGCCAGGGCTCGGGGACCCGATGCGGCACTGGACGCCGGCCAAGGACGACCGGTCGCTCTGGTGGAAGGTGCTCGGCCGCAACAAGCGCCTGATCACGCTGAACCTGTCGACGTCCGCGGGGCAGGAGCTGCTGCGCCGGCTGGTGCCCACGGTCGACGTCGTCATCGAGAACTACCGGCCGGGCACGTTCGCCCGGTGGGGGCTCGGGTACGAGGCGCTCTCCGCGCTCAACCCCGGACTGGTCCTGGTCCACGTCTCGGGCTATGGGCAGACCGGGCCGTACCGGCATCGCGGCGGCTACGGGACCATCGCGGAGGCGTTCAGCGGTGTTCCGTCGTTCACCGGCTTCCCGGACCGGCCGCCGACACTGCCCGGGTTCCCCATGGCCGACTCGGTCGCGGCCACGTTCGCGGCGATGGCCACGATGTGCGCGGTCTACGAGCGGGACCATTCCGAGCCGCGGCGCGGCCACACGCCGCGGCGGGGGCAGGAGATCGACGTGAGCCTCTACGAGCCGCTGTTCCGTCTCGTGGAGGCTCAGGTCATCGGCTTCGACCAGCTCGGGCTCGTGAAGCAGCGCCGGGGCAACCGGATGGAGGAGGATTCGCCGAGGAACACCTACCGGACGCGGGACGGGCGCTGGATCGCCATCTCGGCCAGCTCCCAGAAGACGTTCGAGCGGCTCGCGCACGCGATGGAGCGCGACGATCTGGCCATCGATCCGCGCTTCACCGACAACGTGCGCCGGGTCGCGAACGCGGAGGTGCTCGACCAGTTCATCGCGGACTGGTTCGCGCAGCGGGACGCCGACGCGGTGATCCAGCTCTTCGATCGGGAGAACGTGGTGGCCGGCCTCGTCTACGACATCCGCGACATCTTCAAGGACCCCCACTACGCGGCCCGGGAAAACATCGTCGAGGTTCCCGACGACGACTTCGGCCACGTTCGCATGCAGGGCGTGGTGCCGCGGTTCCTACGCACTCCGGGATCGGTGCGGCGGGCGGGCGGGAGGATCGGGCAAGACAATGACGCCATCTACCGGACCGAGCTCGGGCTCGGCGATGCGGACCTCGAGCAGCTCCGCGCGCAGAAGGTCATCTAGGATGCGGCCAAGGGAGCGCGGGCGATGACCGGGAAGTACGCCGATCGCGTCGCCATCATCGGGGTCGGGCAGACCCCGTACGAGAAGCGGAGCCAGAAGACGGTGCACCGGGTGCTCTGGGAGGCTCTCGACGCCGCGCTGCGCTCGGCGGGCCTCCCGATGCGTCGGGTCGACGGGCTGGCGGTTACCGCGTTCGTGCTGCCGCCGGACAACGTGACCACCGTCGCGGAGCACTTCGGGCTGGAGCCGCGGTGGCTCTTCCAGGGGCTGTACGGAGGGGCCTCGGGGATCATCTCGATGCTGCACGCGGCCCGGGCCATCCAGGCCGGCGACGCCGACGTGGTGGCGTGCCTCACCGCCGACGTGTTCGACGTCGCCTCCCACATGGACCTGATGGATCGGTTCAACGCGCCGGTGCGCGACTACCTGGGCCCGTACGGGTTCGGGGGGCCGAACGGGATCTTTGCGCTTCACACCCGGCTGTACATGGAGCGGCACGGAGCACGGCGCGAGGACTTCGGCAAGCTGGTGATCGCGCAGCGGGCGAACGCGCTGCTCAATCCCAACGCGCTCTTCAAAGTGCCGCTGAGCATGAACGACTACCTGAACGCGCGGCTGATCGCGGAGCCGCTGCGCCTGTACGATTGCGTGCTGCCGTGCACGGGCGGCGACTGCGTCATCCTCGCGCGGCCCGATCTCGCCCCCCGCGGCGGGCCCCAGGTGCGCCTGCTTGCGGGCGGCGAGATGCACAACTTCCCGGTCGAGGATGTGTTCGCCCTTCGGGGGGGATGGGAGCGGTTCCGGGACCGCATGTGGGCCCACGCAGGTTACGGCCCGACCGAGATGGACTTCGTTCAGCTCTACGACGACTACCCGGTGATGGAGTTCGTCCAGCTGGAGGGTCTCGGTTACGCCCCTTTCGGCGGGGCGGTGGAGCTGATCCGAAAGCGAGACACCACGGTCCGGGGCGACCTGCCCATCAACACCGGCGGCGGCCAGCTCTCCGCCGGCCAGGCCGGCGCGAGCGGGGGCATGATCGGGGTGGTGGAGGCGGTGCAGCAGCTCCGCGGGGAAGCCGGCGCCCGCCAGCTGCCCGCCCGGCGGGGGCTCGTGGCCGGGTATGGCATGGTGGCGTATGGGAGAGGGCTCTCGTGCAGCGCCGCGGTGCTGGGCCTGGAGGATTGACGGTGATGGAAAAGCCCTCGGCCCGCCTGACCTCGACCAACCGCCCCTTCTTCGAAGGGTGCAACGAGGGCGAGCTGCGCCTGCAGCGATGCCTGTCTCCGAGCTGCGGCCAGTACGTCTACTATCCGCGAGTGTGCTGTCCGCACTGCGGTGGCGGCGAGCTCGGCTGGGAGCCGGCCTCGGGCCGAGGCGTGGTTGTCTCCTACTCACGGGTGCACCGGCCCCAGCACGATTCCTTCCTGCCGGAGGCGCCGTACTACTTCATCGCGGTGCGGCTGCACGAGGGTCCGCTGCTCTTCAGTCGGCTTCAGGCCGAGGGCCCCGTCCAGGAGGCGGGGCTGATCGGCCGTCAGGTGCGCGCGGTGTTCGTCCCGCACAACCCCGGGCAACGGCTGGCATTTTTCACTCTAGTCTGAGGAGGCTCTCATGGGGAAGCGACGGCTGGTACCGGTGATGTTCGGTCTGGCATGCATGCTCTCTCTGCTGGTGGCGGCCGGGACCGCTCGCGCGGAGGACAAGTCTCGCCTGGAAACCGTGCTGCAGCGCGGGAAGCTCGTGGTCGCGACCTTCAGCACCGCGCCCCCATTCTGTTACACGGACGACAAGGGTCAGCTCGTGGGCTTCGACGTCGACATCGCCCGGCTGCTGGCCAAGGCCCTGTTCAAGGACCCGAGCAAGGTCGAGTTCGTCGTGGTGACCGCGGAGGGGCGCTGGCCCGCCATCGAGAGCGGCCGGGTGGACATGGGCATCGCCACGACCACGATCTATCCGGATCGCGCGATCCGCGTCGCCTTCACCCGGCCCTATGTGGATTCTGGGGTATCCGTGCTGGTCAAGAAGGGCCTGGGCACGAAGTCGCTCGCCGATCTGAACCAGGACAAGTACACGATCGCCAACCTCAACAATCCGCAGATGGCGGACCGGGCGAAAAAATTCATTCCGAAGACCAAGACCCTCACCTTCGACACCCCCGCCGCGCAGGTCCTGGCCGTGCGGAGCGGGCGGGCCCAGGCGGCGCAACTCGACACTCCGGTGGCCGACTGGTACGCGGCGACGAACAAGGACGAGTTCGAGGTCATCCCGGAGTTGATGGGGTACTCTCAGAACAATGCCATCTTCCTGAAGCACGGGGACTTCGTCTGGTGGCACTGGCTGGACACGGCCGTCGGGGAGATGCGGACCGGCTCCTACTACGGCGACTACTCCGAGATCTACCAGAAATGGTTCGGGAAGAACCCACCGCCGCAGAAGTTCTACATCCGGTAGGCACCGGCCAGAGGAGCGCGCCGTGAGCTGGTGGCGCTGGTTCTCCGTCTACGGGCCGACCTACCTCGATGGGCTCGCCGCGACGGGCGTGATCGCCGCGGCCGCGGCCGTCTGCGCCGTGATCTGGGGCGCGCTCCTCCTCCTCGTCCGCCTCGAGCTGGGCCGCGCCGGCGCGCGAGCGGTCGACGCCTATGTGCAGGTGTTCCGGAACACGCCGGTCCTGCTGTGGATCTATCTGATCTACTTTGCGTTCCCTCTCGTTGGTCTCACGTGGCCGGCGGTCGTCTGCGGTGGGCTCGCGCTGATGCTGCAGAACGGGGCCTACATCTCCGAGATCTTCCGCGGCAGCGTCAAGGCCATCGACCTGGTGCAGTTCGACGCGGCCCGGAGCATCGGCCTGTCCTCCTGGGCGACCTTTCGCAAGGTCGTGCTTCCCCAGGTTCTGGTCCACTCGCTGCCCGCGCTGGGCAACCAGATCATCCTGCTGCTGAAGGACACCTCACTACTGTCCGCCATCTCGGTGGCCGAGCTGACCATGAACGCCAAGCTCCTGACCGAGCAGACGGGGGCGGCTTACGAGGCGTTCGTGATCGTCGCGGTGTTGTATCTGTTCCTGGTCGCGATCCTGGAGCTCGGAGTGAAGTGGGCGCGGCACGCGGTGTCGTGGCGGCCTCCGCACCATGCACTCTGAGGTCCCGATCCGCGGGCGGCGATGCTGACGCTTCTGCTGAAGGGCGCCCTCGCGACCTTGATCTTGGCCATCGTGGGGATCGGCGGCGGCACGGTGCTCGGCGTCGGCCTCGCCGGACTCAGCTTCGGGCGCGCGTGGCCGCTGCGCTTCCTCTATCGCCTGTACGTGTTCGTCACGCGGGGCACGCCGGTCCTCGTCCTCGCCTTGCTCGTGTTCTACGGGCTCCCGGCGATGAACTTCGCGCTGGGGCCTTACGTGGCCGGCTGCATCGTCCTGGTGATCTATGGATCGGCGTTCTTCGCCGAGGTGTTTCGGGGCGGAGTCTTGGCCATCCCCGCCGCTCAGATGGAATCCGGCCGTAGCCTCGGCCTGCCCCCCGGTGCCTTCTTCCGGAAGATCATTGCCCCGATCGCCTTCCGCTACGCGCTGCCCCCGTACGTGAACGTCTGCGTGATGATGGTAAAGGCCTCGTCCGTGCTCTCGATCATCAGTGTCTGGGAGCTGACCTTGGCTGCGCGGGAGATCATCGAGCGGACACTGCAGGTGTTCACGGTGCTGGGCACGGCCGCGCTTCTGTACTTCCTGATCTGCTTCGCGGTAGACCGCCTGGGGCGCCGGGCCGAACGGCACCTGATGCGTCGTGGCTTCGTGGGAGAGCGAGCGTGATCGACATCCGGAGCCTGCAGAAGCGGTTCGCGAACGGAACCGAGGTGCTACGGGGCATCGACCTCGCGATCGGCGACGGCGAGATCGTGGCACTGATCGGGCGCAGCGGATCCGGCAAGACGACGCTCCTGCGCTGCATCAATTTCCTCGAGGAGTACGATCAGGGCGAGATCCGACTCGACGGCACCGCGCTCTGGTATCGGGACGAGCCCGGCGGTCGGCGCGTGCGGATGCGGGAGCGCGAGATCCGGATGCTACGCCAGCAGATGGGCATCGTCTTCCAGCAGTTCAACCTGTTCCCGCACATGACCGCGCTCGAGAACGTCTGCCTGGGGCCGCTCGAGGCCAAAGCGCGGCCGCCGGCCGAGGTGCGCGACCTGGCGCAGGCGCTGCTGTCGCGCGTCGGCCTGGGTCACCGGACGAGTTCGTATCCATATCAGCTGTCGGGCGGCGAGCAGCAGCGCGTGGCGATCGCCAGGGCCCTGGCGATGCGGCCGAAGGTCTTGCTCCTGGACGAGATCACGTCGGCTCTGGACCCGGAGCTGGTCGGGGAGGTTCTGGAAGTCATTCGCGGGCTCGTCGCGGAGCGAATGATGATGGTTATCGTGACGCACGAGCTCAGCTTCGCTCGCGAGGTCGCCCACCGGGTGGCCTACCTGTCGCAGGGGCGCATCGTCGAGCTCGGCGCTCCGATCGAGATCTTCGATCGACCCCGGGATCCGACCCTGAAGGACTTCCTGCGGCGTATCCGGTAGCCGCGACGGGGGCTCTTCTACCTCTGACGGGAGGGCGGGCGGGGCTGGGAGATGCCCAGCCTTCGCCTCACCCCGCCCCAGGCCGACCGCAACACTCGAACGACGCCCGGACACGGGTCATCCCAGGCGAAGAGCATCTGCCTCGCCCCCAGCCACGAGCGCAGCCACGCCCACGCGCCGAGCTGCCCCCGCTGGAAGAGCGCCCAGCACGCAGAGCGGTCGGAGCCCACCACGCAGTGGCGCCCCGGCTCGTAGCGACGGACCGGCTCGACCGCCAGCCCCAGCGCATCCCGGTACGCCATGGCGCAGAGATCCACGCCGCACATCGCCGCGAACCCGATGAAGTACCACGGCCTCCCGTTCACCTCGAGCAGCTTGAACTCCCCGTCGCGCGCGTCGTACTTGAACTCGGCCTCGAAGACCCCGCGATAGGACAGGTGCGAGAGCAGGCGGTCGAGCGATTCCACCGCGGGCCGGACGCGGTCGAGCGGGACGCTCACCATGTACGTGCTGTCGCCGAAGTCCGGCGGATGCATGCGCAGGCGCTGGCGGACGAAGCGGCCGCAGGCCCGGCCGGTGCGGTCCACGAAGCCCTCCACCATGAAGTGATGGCTCGGCGGGCCCGGCACGTATTCCTGGAGCAGCGCCTCGAGGCCGGCCTCCCGCACGTCGGCCGCGCGGGCCATCGCCTCGGCCGGAGTCTTGAAGTGCAGGCCCTTGACGCCGAAGCGGCGGCGGAACGCCATCGAGTTGCACGGCTTCAGGAACGCATTCGCGAAGGCCTCGGCCGGAAGGCGGTCGGGAGAGTCCTCGGCCCCGAGGCGGACGGTTCGGGGATGGGGTACGCCCAGCTCCTTCAGCACCGTGGCGAACCGGCCCTTGTCGATGAGCGCCTCGAGGCTGTCGAGCGGCGCCAGGCTCGACGGGAACCGCGCGGCCAGCTCGGCGGGCAGGCGGGCGACCGCGAGGGCCCACTCGTCGGTGGGAGGGATGAGCACCATGCGGTCGACGGGCCGCGCGGTCAGGTACTCGCGGAGCGTCTCCGGGGTCGGGGGCTCGCCCCACTCGGCGGGGGCTTCGTGGTGCCAGCGGGAGTACGAGACGAAGTGGCCCCGGGTGCCGGTCACGTACACGGGGACGCCGCGACGGCCCAGGCTGCGGATCATCGACAGTCCCCAGAGGAACCCGCCGCCGAGGATCAGGGCGGGCGGCGGCGTGTCCTCGGCGCGCGGCATCGACTCGCGGTCGGCGCGGGAGCTAGCGGCCGCCTCCGCTCGGGCGGCGGGCGGCCGGCGCCTCCCGCCGCTCCTTGGTCTTCACCTCGTCCACCGCGGCGCCGTCCGGGGTGAGCACCACACCGTAGTCCCCGGCGCATTCGATCTTGCCGTCCAGCACGTCGGCCAGCACCGCGGCGGGATCCCGGTCGAGCGGGTCGCCGTAGCCGGCGCCGCCGGCGATGTACTCCCAGAGCTGGTCGCCCGGGTGGAGCACGATCATCTTCTTGGAGGGCAGGTCCTCGCGGGTGCCGTCGGCGCGCAGGATGAAGGCATGGGCCCGCGTGCCGGGGGAGCCGCCCTCGAGCGGCCAGGGCGAGGAGGCGAAGCGCTCGCCGCGGTGGGACACCGTCACGTCGGTGGTGGTCGCCTCGAAGACCTTCTCGAGGCCGAGGCCGCCGCGGAAGCGGCCGGCGCCGCCGGAGCCCGGCCAGAGGCGCACGCGGGGGATACGCAGGGGGAAGTTCATCTCGACCGACTCCACCGGGATGTTCATGCAGTTGGAGACGTCGGTCTCGATGACGTCGATGCCGTCCTTGCCGGGACGGGCGCCCATGCCGCCGGCGGCCAGCTCGCTGGCCACGAAGGGCCGGCCGGTCTCGGGGTCGCGGCCGCCGAACGCCATCACGAGCAGGGTGCCGGAGCTGGCCGCCGGCATCTTGCCGGGCAGGGCGCCGACCAGCGCGCCCAGGATGGTGTCGGCGATGCGCTTGATGGTGGCGGTGCGGCAGCTCACCGGGGCGGGCGGGCGCGGGTTGACGATGGTGCCCTCCGGCAGCACCGCGTCGACCGCGCGGAAGCAGCCGCCGTTGTTCGGGATGGAGGCGTCGGAGATGGCGCGGACCGCGTAGTAGACCGCGGACATCGTGGAGGCCGGCACCGAGTTGAAGGGCCCGCGCACCTGCGGGTCGCTGCCGGTGAAGTCGAAGGTCATGGCCGAGCCGCGCACGCGCAGCGTCACCGCGATCTTGACCGGCCGGCCGATGGTCACGCCGTCGTCGTCCAGCCAGTCCTCGAACGCGTAGTCCCCGTCGGGGATGGCCTCGATCTGCGCGCGGGTGAGGCGCTCGGCCCGCGCGAGCAGCTCCTCGATGTAGCCCACCACCGTGGCGGCGCCGTGCGCGGCGAACAGCTCGCGCAGGCGGGCACCGCCGAGCCGGCCCGCCGCCACCTGGGCCATGAGGTCGCCGGTGAACACCTCCGGCAGGCGCACGTTGCGGGTGAGCAGGCGGAAGAGATTCTCGTCCAGCTCGCCGGCGCGGAAGAGCTGCGTGGGCGGGATGATGACGCCCTCCTGGTAGAGCTCGGTGGCGTCGGTGGGCACGCTGCCCGGGGTCCGGCCGCCCACGTCCTGGTGGTGGCACATCGTGCAGGCCAGCGCGACGGCGCGGCCGTCGGCGAAGACCGGCACCGCGAGCGTGATGTCGGGCAGGTGGGTGCCGCCGTCGTACGGGTCGTTCAGGAGAAACGCGTCGCCCTCGTGCATGGCCGCGGGGGGAAAGGCGGAGACGATGCGCTGCGCCGCGAACTGCAGCGCGCCCAGGTGGATCGGGATGGCGGCGGCCTGGGCGATGGTCTCGCCGCGCGTGTTGAACAGCGCGGCCGAGGCGTCGAGGCCCTCCTTCACGATCGGCGAGGCCGCGCTCTTGAGCAGCGTCAGCTCCATCTCGTCGGCGATGGCGTCGAGCCGGTTGCGCAGGACTTCCAGGAGGATGGGGTCGATCGCGGTCACGGGTCCCTCCGGAGCCGCAGGTTGCCGACCGGGTCCACCCGCGCGGTGACGCCGGGGGGGATCACGGTGGTGGTGTCGGTCTGCTCCACGATGGCCGGGCCCGCGAGGCCCGCGCCCAGCGGCAGCCGCGCGCGCTCGTAGATCGCGGTCGGCACGAAGCGGCCGAAGTACGCGGGACGCTCCGCGACCTGCGCGTCTTCCAGCGCGCCGGTCGCGCGCGCGGCCGGCCGCACCGCGGGCCGCGGCAGCGGGAAGGTGTGGACGGCGCGGAAGTTGACGAATTCGACCGGCTGCCGGGCGCGGGCATAGCCGTACACGCGCTCGTGCACGGCGTGGAAGGCGGCGACGACGGCGGGCACGTCACCGGCGGCGAGCGGGGCCGGCATCGGGACCTCCAGCTCGTAGGCCTGACCCACGTACCGCATGTCGGCGGCGTAGGCCACGCGCACCGCCGGCGCGGGGGCGCCCTCCTCGTCCATGCGCGCGCGGCCGGCGGCGTCGAGCTCGCCGAGGCACGCGTTGATGGCGCCGAGGTCGGCCGCGTCGGTGCGCGCGGGCAGGGTGCGCGCGTGGTGGTGCTCGAGGGCGGCGGCCAGCAGGCCGAAGGCGGCCAGCACGCCGGGCGCCTCGGGGACGACCACCTCCGCCATGCCCATCTCCTCGGCGAGGGCCGCGCCGTGCACGGGGCCGGCCCCGCCCAGGACGACCAGCGAGAACTGGCGCGGGTCGTAGCCGCGCTTGATGGTCACCAGCCGGATCTGGTCCGCCATCCGGGCATTGATTACGCGATGAACGCCCGCCGCGGCGGCCACCGGGTCGAGCCCCAGCCGGCGGCCCAGGACGGCCACCGCACGCTCGGCGGCGGCGACGTCGAGCGTCATGGCGCCGCCGGCGAAGCGCGCGGGGTTCAGATAGCCGAGCACGACGCTGGCGTCGGTCACGGTGGCCTCGTCGCCGCCGCGGCCGTAGCAGGCGGGCCCGGGCTCGGCGCCCGCGCTGCGCGGCCCCACCCGCAGGCCGCCCCCGGCGTCGATCCACGCGATGCTGCCGCCGCCGGCGCCGATGGTGTTGACGTCCACCATCGGGGTGCGCACCGGGAAGGGCCCGATCGCTCCCTCGCCGACGAGGAGCGGCCGGCCGTCGCGCACCAGGGCCACGTCGTTGCTGGTGCCGCCCATGTCGAGGGAGACGAAGTCGCGCACTCCGGAGCGCTCGGCCGCGAACGCGGCGCCGATGACGCCGCCCGCCGGCCCGGAGAGGAAGAGCGTGACCGGCTGCTGCGCGGCGAGCGCGGCCGAGACGATGCCGCCGCGCGAGCGCATGATCAGCGGCACCCCGGGCACCCCGAGGCCGCGCAGCGTCTCGGCGAGGCCCGCGAGGTAGCGCTTCACCACCGGGCCCAGGTAGGCGTCGAACGCGGTCACACAGGATCGCTCGTATTCTCGAAAGGTCGGGTCGACCTCCGACGACAACGACACGCTGATGTCGGGGGCGAGCTCCGCGATGATCTCGCGCGTCCGCCGCTCGTGCGCCGGATTCAGGAACGAGAAGAGGTAGCAGACCGCGATGGCCGAGACGTCCTGCGCGCGCAGGGTCTCGACTGCCCGCCGTACGTCGGCCTCGTGCAGCGGCACCAGCACGTGACCCCGGGCGTCCAGGCGCTCGCGAATGCCGAGCCGGCGCCGGCGCGGAGCGAGGAAGGTCGGCACCTCCGGATCCATGTCGAGGTCGTACATGCGCGAGCGCTTCATCCGCCCCATCTCGAGCACGTCCTCGAATCCCTCGGTGGTCAGGATGCCGGTGGTGGCACCCTTCTGCTCCAGGATCGCGTTGGTGGCCACGGTGGTGCCGTGGATGAAGCGCTCCACGTCGCCCGGCGCCGCGCCGGCCAGCGCGAGGACCTTCGCGGTGGCGGCCGCGATGCCGTCCAGCAGATCCTTGGGGGTGCTCGGGACCTTGGTGAGCGCGAGCCGGCCGGTGGGGTCCAGGGCCACGATGTCCGTGAAGGTGCCGCCGATGTCCACCCCGATCTGCACGCGCGTTCCCCTCCCGAGGGCGCCACGTTACCATATCGGCCATGCGAGATCTCCTGGACCGGCTCGACGGCTGGCGCGACGAGCAGATCGAGCTGCTGGCGCGCCTGGTGAATCACGACAGCGGCACCGACGACGTGCTGGACGTCAACCGCGTGGGGGCCATCCTGGCCGAGCGGCTGGAGGGCCTGGGCTTCACGCTTCGCCGGGTCGCCACCGAGCGCTTCGGCGACCACCTGGTCGGCGAGAAGCCGGGCACCGGCGTCCGGCGCTTCCTCTTCGTCGGCCACTACGACACCGTGTTCGCATCCGGCACCGCCAAGCGGCGGCCGTTCCGGATCGACGCGCAGGGGCGGGCGTGGGGGCCCGGAGTGTACGACATGAAGGGCGGACTCGCGGCCCTGCTCTACGCGCTGCGGGCGCACCGGGAGGCGCGCACCCGCGCCTGGGCCGAGACGACGGTGGCGGTGGTCTTCAACTCGGACGAGGAGCGGCTCTCGCCCACCTCCCGGCCCGTGATCGAGGCCGAGGCGCGCCGGGCGCACAGCGTGGGCATCCTCGAGCCGGCGCGCCCCGGCGGGGAGTACGTGATGGCGCGGAAGGGGGCGGGCACGTTTCACCTGGAGGTCACCGGCAAGGCCTCCCACGCGGGGCTCCAGCCCGAGCTGGGAGCCAGCGCCATCTGGGATCTCGCTCAGAAGGTCGCGGCGCTGCACGCGCTGACCGACCTCGGCACCGGCGTCACCGTGAACGTGGGAACCGTGCGCGGCGGTGATCGGCCCAACGTGGTCGCGGCTCACGCGGCCGCCGAGATCGACCTGCGGGCGTGGAGCCAGGCCGAGGCGGACGCGACCATCACGGCCATGCGGAAGATCTGCGCGCGGCCCCACGTCGCCGGCACGAGCGCGCGCCTCGACGGGCGGATCCACTTCCCGCCGTGGCCGCCGGGTCTGCCGGGCACCGAGCGCCTGCTGGACATCATGCGCGCGGCGGGACGCGAGCTGGGCGTGGAGGTGCGGGCCATCAAGACCGGCGGGGGATCGGACGGCAACCACACCTCGGCCATCGCCCCCACGCTGGACGGCATGGGGCCGAAGGGCAGCCGCGCGCACAGCGACGAGGAGTTCATCGAGGTGGACACGCTGCTCGAGCGGACGAAGATGCTCGCGCTGTTCCTCGACCGCTGGGCCGCGGAGTTCGAGATCCCGTCGCGCTGAGGCGCGCGCGGGAGTCAGGCGAAGTGGCAGGCCACCGCGCGCCCGTCCACGGGGCGGAGCGCCGGCTCCTCCTCGGCACACCGCGCCTGGGCCAGCGGGCATCGGGTCCGGAAGCGGCAGCCGGTCGGAATGTCGCGCGGGTTCGGGGGCTCGCCCTCGAGCGCGAAGTCCTGGATGACGCGGCGGCCGCCGATGCGGGGCACCGCGGCCAGCAGCGATCGGGTGTACGGGTGACGCGGCGCCTCGAAGACGCGCGCGGTCGGGCCGCGTTCGACGATCTTGCCCAGGTACATCACCGCGATGCTCTCGCACATCACGCGCACCACCGAGAGGTCGTGCGAGATGAACACGTAGGTGAGCGCGAACGTCTCCTGCAGGCTCCGGAACAGCTTGAGCACGCTGGCCTGGACCGAGACGTCGAGCCCGGAGGTCGGCTCGTCCAGGATCACCAGGCGCGGCCGCAGGGTGAGGATGCGCGCGAGCCCCACCCGGCGCTGCTGGCCCCCGGAGAGCTCGTGCGGGTAGAGGTCGAGGTGGGCGTCCGGCAGGCCGACCGCGGCCAGGATCGCGCCCACCTCGCGGTCCCGCTCGGCGCGGGTCAGCGTGGTGTGGATCAGCAACGGCTCGTGGAGCAGGGGCCGGACCTTCCAGCGAGGATCGAGCGAGGCGCCCGGATCCTGATAGACGTACTGCAGATCCTTGGCCACCGCGCGCCGCGCGCGGCGGGGCAGCCGCCCGATCTCGCGGCCGGAGAAGCGGATCTCGCCCGCGGTCGGCGTGTAGATGCCCATCACGGTCTTGCCGAGGGTGGACTTTCCGCAGCCGCTCTCGCCCACGAGGCCGAGCGTCTCGCCCGGGCGCACCTGCAGCGACACGCCGTCGACGGCGCGCAGCCAGCCCACGCGCCGGCCGAAGGCGCTGCGCACCGGGAAGTGGCGGGCGAGGTCGACCAGCTCCAGCAGCGGGGCGGCGGTCGCGCTCACGTGCCCGCTCCCGCGGGGGCGTCGACCGGATGGTGGCAACGGACGGAGTGGCCGTCCGCGAGATCGCGCGGCCCCGGGCGCTCCACGCGGCACTCCGCGGTGGCGTGGTCGCAGCGGGGATGGAAGCGGCAGCCCGCCGGCGGGGCGACCAGGCTCGGCACCTCGCCGGGGATGTCGCGAATCTCGCCCTCGGGCCCGGGCACGCTGGCGAGGAGCCGCCGCGTGTAGGGGTGCGCGGGGCGGCCGAAGAAGGCGTCGGTCGGCGCCGCCTCCATCTCCTGGCCGGCGTACATCACCACCACGCGGTCGCAGAGCTCGTGCGCGGTGCCCAGATCGTGGGTGGTGAAGAGCACCGACACCCCACGCTCCTTCACCAGCGCGCGCAGCAGGCGGAGGATCTGGGCCTGGATCGTCACGTCGAGCGCGGTGGTCGGCTCGTCCGCGATGATGAGATCGGGCTCGGGCAGGAGCGCCATCGCGATCATGAGGCGCTGGCGCTGGCCGCCGGAGAACTCGTGGGGCAGCCGGCGCAGCGCGCGCGTCGGCTCGGGGATCTGCACCGCGCGCAGGGTGTCGAGCACCGCCTCGCGGTCGGCCCGCCGGCGCGCGCGCGGATAGCGTCCGAAGAGTGCCGCCGGGCGGACCCGGCCGCGGGGCGACTTCCACTTCATCAGGTCCATGATCTGGGTGCCGACCTGAAACAGCGGACTGAAGGAGGTGAACGGGTCCTGGGGAATGAACGTGATCGCCCGCCCACGGACCTGCTCGTTCACCGCCGCGGGATCCTGTCGCAGCAGATCCACGCCGCGGAAGCGCACCTCGCCGCCGCGGATGCGCGCGGCGCTCTCGGGAAGGACGCCGAGGATCGCGCGGGCCAGCGTGGTCTTGCCGCAGCCGCTCTCGCCGACGAGGCCCACGACCTCGCCGGCCGCGACGTCGAGGTTGATGCCGTCGAGCACCTGGGCCGGCCCCCGGTCGGTGGCGAAGTCCACGCGGAGGCCCCGGACCGCGAGCAGCTCAGCCATCGCGCGCGGGGCTCCGGCGCAGGCGCGGATCGAGCACGTCGCGCAGGCCGTCTCCGAGCAGGTTGAAGCCCATGACGGTGAGGAAGATGGCCACGCCCGGCGCCGCCGCGTACCACCAGGCGCCGGGGAGGAACTCGCGCGACTCCGCGATGGTCCGCCCCCACTCCGGGGTAGGCGGCGGGGGCCCCAGCCCGAGGAAGCCCAGCGCCGCCGCGGTCAGGATGGTGAACCCCATGCCGATCGACGACCGCACGATGATCGGCGAGGCGATGTTGGGCAGCACGTGCAGCACGGTGAGCCGCCAGGGCGAGGCGCCGAGGGCGGCGGTGGACTCGACGAAGGGCTCCTTCTGGAGCGCGCGCGTCTCGGCGTAGACCACGCGGGCGAACCAGGGCCAGTAGGTGACCGAGAGCGCCAGGATGACGTTGGGCAGCGACGGGCCCAGGGTCTGGGCGATGGCGATGGCGAGCACCACCTGCGGCACCGCGAGGAAGACGTCGGACGCACGCATGAGGAGATCGCTGGGCCAGCCGTGGTAGTAGCCGGCCACGAGCCCGATCGGCACCCCGATGAGCAGCGAGGCGCCCACCGCGATGAGGCCGATGAGAATGGTGATCCGCGCCCCGAAGAGGAGACGGCTGTAGACGTCCGCGCCCATCCGGTCGGTGCCGAGCCAGTGCGTGCCGCTCGGGGCCCGGAGGCGCTCGGACGGGTGCAGCTCGAAGACGTCGTCCGGATGCGTGGACAGGACCGGCGCCAGCAGCGCGGCGGCCACCAGCAGCGCGATGAGCACCAGGCCGATCAGCGCCGATCGGTCTCGGGCCAGGCGCGCCACCACGAACCAGACGGCTCTCATCCGGGGCTCAGCTCGCGCGCTCCCGAGGGTCGACCAGGGTGTGGGCCAGGTCGACGAGCAGGTTCACCACGATGAAGATGACGCCCGCCCAGACCGTGAAGCCCATCACCGCGTTGTAGTCGGAGAGCACGATGGAGCTGACCGCGTAGGTGCCGATGCCCGGCCAGTCGAAGACCGCCTCGGTCACCACCGCTCCCGCGAGCAGGATGCCGAAGAGCAGGCCGATCTGGGTCACGGTGGAGGTCAGCGCGGAGCGGAGGATGTACTTCCACACGATGAGGGGGCGCGGCAGGCCCATCGCGCGCTCGTAGAGGACGAAGTTCGACTGCATCACGTCCAGGACGCCGGCCCGCGTGAAGCGCACCAGGGTGGCCAGCGCCGGGAATGCGAGGGTGGCCGCGGGCAGCGCCAGGTGCCGGAGGGCGACCCCGAACGTGGCCCAGTCCCACGTGACCGCGGCGTCGATCAGGTAGAGGCCGGTGAGGTGGGTCGGCGGGTAGCCCGGCAGGCGGCCGTTGAGCGGCGTCCAGCCCAGGCGCATCGAGAAGAGCAGCTGCAGCATGATGCCGAGCCAGAAGCCGGCGATGGCGAGCCCGGACACGGTGAGGATCCGGAGCGCGTGGTCGAAGGGGGAGTTGCGCCAGAGCGCGGACACGACGCCGAGCGGGATGCCGATCAGGACGGAGACGAGCATCGCCACCACGGTCAGCTCGATGGTGGCCGGGAGGCGGTGCGCGAGGTCGTCGAGGATCGGGCGCCGGGTGAAGAGGCTCACGCCCATGTCCCCGCGCGCGAGCCGGGCGAGATAGCCGACGAACTGCACCGGGAGCGGCCGGTCGAAGCCCAGATCGTGCCGCAGCGCCTCGACCTGCGCCGGCGTCGCGGTCTCTCCGGCCACCAGCGCCACCGGATCCGCCGGCACCACCCGCGAGATCACGAACGTGACCACCAGCAGCCCCAGCAGAGTCGGCACGAACCACACCAACCGATGCAGCGCCAGCGCGAGAAGCCTCATCGACGGGCCAAGTCAAACCGCTTCGCCGGAAGGGGGGCGAAAGCCCCCCTCCGGGTCACTTGTAGTGCAGCCAGCGGATCTCCTGCCCGTTGCCGATGGGGCTGAAGCGGATGCCCTCGATGTTCTTGGCCCAGGGGCCGAAATACTTGGTGTTGTAGATCCAGACCCCCGCGGCGTCGCTCACCACGATCCGGGCCGCTTCCTGATAGGCCTTCTCCCGCACCGCGCGGTCGGTGGACTTGAGCGCGGTCTCCAGCAGGTCGTCCACCTTCGGGTTCTTGTAGAAGCTCGAGGCCTTGAACGTGCCCCACTGGCTCGAGCTGAACATCTCGCCGATCCAGTTGTTGGGATCGGCGTAGTAGGTGCTGATCCAGTACACGACGAGGTCGGGCGACGTCTCCGGCTTCTTCATCCGCTCGACCATGGCGGGCCAGACCTCGCTCGTCATCTTGGTCTCGAGCCCGAGCTTGCGCAGGCCGTTGGCCATGACGGTGGCCGCCTGCTCGGTCTGGCTGAAGCCCTGCAGGTAGCCCACCGTGATGGGCCGGTCGACCTTGGCCTGGGCCTGCCCGAGCTCCTGCTTGGCCTTGTCCAGGCTGTAGGTGTAGCCCTTCACGTCGCGCGGCACGCCCCACATGTTGTTCGGGATCGGCACCGGGTTCCGCTCCACGGTGCCGCCGAGGATCTCCTTGTTGAAGCCGTCGTAGTCGAAGGCGTAGCTGATCGCGCGACGCACGTGCACGTCGGTCAGCGGCGCCCGCTGGTTGTTGATCTGGAACATCATGATGCGCATCGACTCCGCCTCGACGATCTTGACGTTCGGCGCCTCGCGCAGCCGCTTCACCTGGTCGTTGGGCAGGTAGCCGCCGGTGCCCTGGTAGTCGCCCTTGATCATGCCCAGCACGCGGGTGTTGTCTTCCTTCACGAAGCGGAAGTCGATCTCGTCGATGGACTTCGCGCCCCACGGCATGAAGTGCCCGGGGAAGCGCTTGGCCGTGAACCCGATCGCGGGGTCGTAGCGGGTCAGCATGTACGAGCCGGAGCCGGCCTCGTTGTTGGTGAGCCACGCCGCGGCCCAGTCGCCGTCCTTCTCGTTCTTCTTGACGAGGGCGGAGTTGACCACGTGGATCTCGGGTATCACCGCCATGAAGATGGCCGCGGGCTTGGTGAGCGTGAACTGGACGGTGTGGCGGTCCAGCGCCTTGGTGGCCCCGGGGGTGATCATGGTGGAGAGCAGGGAGGCCGCGCCCTTCTTCATGGCGAGGATGCGCTCGGCGCTGTAGCGCACGTCCTCCGCGGTGATCTCGGCGCCGTCGTGGAACTTGGCCCCCTTCCGCAGCTTGAAGGTGTAGGTGAGCCCGTCCGGGGAGACGGTGTGGCTCTCGGCCAGCCAGGGCTCGAGCTTCGGCGGGTTGTCGAGCCAGCGGTACAGCCCGTCGTAGAGGTTCAGGCGCACCGCCACCCGCCCGACGTCGAACGCGGCGTGCGGGTCCAGGGTGTCGTAGGGGCTCTCGTTCGCGAAGACGAAGCGGGTCTGCGCGGCGGCCGGCGCGGAGAGGAGCGCCGCGAGCCCGAGCACGAGCCCTGCCGCAAGGAGGACGAGCGTCAGCCGGGAACGACCGTGGGTCATGGGCAGCCTCCGCGAGTATCTATCTAGATGTGGGCGGCGTCGAGGACGTGGCGGGATTGTACTGCACGGCCCCGGAGCCGACAAGGGCCGGCCAGGGGCGAGCGCTCAGTTCACCCACTGCCCGCCGTCGACGTCGATGACCTCGCCGGTCATGAAGCACGGGGTGACGGTGGCGAGGAAGACGACGACCTGCGCGATGTCCTCCGGGGTGCCGAGCCGGGCGAGCGGGATCGAGCGCGTCAGGGCGTCGGCGCCCTCGCGGGCGATCATGCCGGCGGTGAGATCGGTCGCGATCAGCCCGGGGCAGATCGCGTTCACCGTCACGTGCGGGGCCAGCTCCTTGGCGAGCCCGCGGGTGAGGCCGAGGATGCCGGCCTTGGCCGCGCAGTAGGCCGACCGGCTCACCGCGGCGGTGCCGGCACCGGTGTGCGCGCTCACCGACGACATGTTCACGATGCGCCCGGCGCGCTGCGCCAGCATCGCGGGGGCCAGGGCCTTGCACCAGTTGAACGCGCCCTTCAGATGCGTGTCGATGGTGCGGTCCCACTCCTCCTCGGTGATCTCGAGCAGCCCCTTGGGCTGCGAGATGCCGGCGTTGTTCACCAGGACGTCGACTCGCTCCCAGGCGGCGAGGACCGCGGCGGCCTGGCGCTGCGCCGTGGCCAGGCTCGTCACGTCGCCCTCGAGGGCGAGCGCCTCCGAGCCGGCCTCGCGCACCAGCGCGGCGGTGACCTGCATCTCGGGCCCGCGGATGTCGGCCAGGGCCACCCGGAAGCCGTTCTTCGCCAGCGCAACCGCCGTCGCACGTCCGATGCCGCGCGCGGCGCCGGTCACCACCGCGGCCCGCCCCGGTGCGTTCATCGGCCGGCCTCCGCCGGCGGGCCCGGCTCGACCGGGGGGCCGAAGTAGCCCCCGCGGTGGAACATGCGCACCGGCCCCCGCGGCCGTGCCCGCCGCGCGGCGGTGGCCGCCGCGTCGATCGTCCCGCCCTCGTCGAGGACCACGCCGTAGTCCGCGCGGGCCGCGTCGACCGACACCACGCCGCCCAGGACGTCGCGCCGGACGCGCTCGGGCGGACGATCGAAGGGATGGCCCCATCCGCCGCCCCCGCTGGTGGACAGGCGCAGCACGTCGCCGCGGCGCAGCACGTTGCCGTCGGACATCGGCGCCAGCACGCGCTCGTCGGGCCGGCCGGGGTTCACCACGCAGCGCCCGGGGCGGCCCGCGTGGCCGCCGTTGATGCCGGCGGGCGGGAAGAGGATGTTGTCCTGGCGGATGGCCACGATCGCCTCGTCGGTGGTCAGCTCGATCTCGCGGATCACGCCCGCCCCCCCGCGGAAACGCCCGGGCCCGCCCGAGTCCCGGTGGAGCGCGTAGCGACGGAGGCGCAGCGGGAAGATCATCTCCATGAACTCGGCCGGGTAGTTCTTCTGGGCCACGTAGTAGATGGCGTCGAGGCCGTCCGCGAACGGCCGCGCGCCGTAGCCCACCGCCACGCCGTCGCTGCAGAGGAAGAACTCGTTCCGGGCCCGATCGAAGCCGCGCAGGAAGTAGATGTTGTAGACCGAGTTCGGCGCCGGCACCTCGCCCCCGGTGGCGAGGGCCAGGAGGGCGAGGACGCTCGACTGCACGCGGGCGAGGGTGTGGGCGCGGTTGCCGAGCGCGGCGGGCCAGTGCGGCTGCAGGATGCTGCCCGGGCGCACGAGCACCTCGTCGATGGCGTCCTGGGCGCCGTCGTTGAGCAGCACGGTGGGATGCCCCGAGAGCAGGTAGATGCCCACGATCAGCTTCGGCACGCTCGGATGCATGATGAAGTTGATCGGGCCGCGAGCCTGATCGTCGCTGGCGCGCGTGTCGAAGCTGATCCGGCCGCCCTCCTTGTGGAGGCTCATCCGCACGTGGAAGGAGCGATCGCTCATCCCGTCGCCGTCCACCGCGTCCTCGGTCTCGTAGCGGCCGTCGGGGATCCGGGACTCCAGCGTCTTCCGGATCGTGTCGCGGCACTGCTGCTCGAACAGCGCCCACGCGGCCAGCACCGTCTCGGCCCCGAAGCGGTCGAACAGCTCGAGGACCCGGCGCTCGCCGAGCTGGCAGCCCGCGAGCACCGCCCGGATGTCGCCCTGGAGGATCTCCGGGAAGCGCGAGTTGCGCAGGAAGATGCGGAACGCCTCGTCGTTGAGCACGCCCTCGCGGTAGATGCGGACCGCGGGGACGATGATGCCCTCGTGGAAGATCTCGGTCGCGTCCGGGGAGATGCTGCCCGCCCGCATGCCCCCGATGTCCCAGAAGTGGCCCCAGGTCTGCGAGAAGGCCACGAGCCGGCCCCGGTGGAACACCGGCGCCGCGAAGACCATGTCCGGCGAGTGGGAGACGCCCCCGCGCGAGCCGTGGCAGTCGTTGTACCAGTAGAGGTCGCCGGGCCGCATCGTCCCGGCCGGGTACTGGGCGAAGATGATCTCGGTGAGATTGCCGAAGAGGGGCACCATGGTGCCGCACACCACGCGGCCGCGCGCGTCGAGGATACCGGCGAAGTAGTCATTCTTCTCGCGGATGAACGGCGACATCGCGGTGCGCTCGATGACCGCCTCCATGTGCGTCTGGGCGGCCCGGAGGGCGCCGCGGATGATCTCGCGCGTCACCGGGTCGAGCGGGGGGGCGGGGCGACGGCGGGGAGAGCGGCGCGGGCGCTTCATCGCGAGCCGCCCCTCACCCGGCCCTCTCCCCTGAGGGGAGAGGGAGAGCGGGTCGTCTGGATCACGAGGTTGCCGACGCGGTCCACCCGGGCCCGGTGCCCGGGCGGGATCACGGTGGTGGTGTCGAGCTGCTCGACGATGGCCGGGCCGGTCACCACCGCGCCCCCGCCCAGGCGCTCGCGGTCGAGGCACGGGCACGCGGTCCAGCCCGCGCCCGGGAAGTGGACGCGCCGGCGCGCCGGACGCGTCGCCGCCGCGCGGCCGCGGGGCAGGGAGGGCAGCGTGAAGCGCCGGACGCGCCCGGCCGCGGCCACCCGCAGCGTGACGATCTCGACCGGCGCGTCGGCGAGCGCGTACGTGTAGAGCTGACGATGGCGGGCGTGGAAGCGCGCGATGAGCGCGTCCAGGTCGAGCGCGCGCTCGGGCCACGGCACGGTGAGCTCGAAGCCCTGGTGGCGATAGCGGAGGTCGGCCATCCGGGTGAGCCGCCGCGCGGCCGGGGCCACCCCCTCCGCGGCCAGCCAGGCCCCCGCCTGGCCCTCGAGATCGGCGTACACGGCCGCGACCGTGCCGAGGTCGTAGTCGGGCGGCTTCTGCAGGCTGGTCCGCGCGTAGTCGTTGCGGACCTCGGTGCCGAGGAGGCCGAACGTCGACAGCACCCCGGGATGGCGTGGGACGACGACGGTGCGCATCCCGAGGAGACCGGCCAGATCGGCCCCGTGCAGCGGGCCCGCGCCCCCGAACGGCACCAGCACGAAGTCGCGCGGGTCGTAGCCCCGCTCGACCGACACCAGGCGGAGGGCGCCGACCATGTTGTTGTTGAGGATGTCGAGCATGCCCTGCGCGGCCGCGGCCAGGGGCAGCCCGAGCGGCCGCGCCACGTGCTCCTCGATCGCCCGGCGCGCCCGCTCGACGTCGAGCGGGATCTCCCCCCCGAGCAGGTGCGAGGGGATGCGCCCGAGCACCAGGTGAGCATCGGTGACGGTGGGCTCCTCGCCGCCGGCGCCGTAGCACACCGGACCCGGCTGGGCCCCCGCGCTCTCGGGACCCACGGTCAGCGTGCCGTCCTCCGTGACGCGCGCGATGGATCCGCCGCCCGCCCCGATGGTGTGGATGTCGATCATCGGCACGTGCAGCGGCCAGGCGCCCACCCGGCCCTCCGTGGTCACCTCCGCCTCGCCCCCGCGGACGAGACACACGTCCGCGCTGGTGCCGCCCACGTCGACCGAGATGAGGTCGTCGAACCCGGCCGCCTCCCCGACCCGCCGCGCGCCGATCACCCCGGCGGCGGGCCCCGACAGCGCGGTGTGGATGGCCTGGGTGCGGACGACGTCTGCCCCGATGACGCCGCCGTTGGATTTCATGATCGACAGCGGGGCCCGGATCCCGCGCGGGCGCAGCTCTCCCACCAGCCGCGCGACGTAGCGTCCGACGAGCGGCTGCACGTAGGCGTTGAGGACCGTGCCCATCGACCGCTCGAACTCGCGGAACACCGGCAGCACCTCGCTGGACAGCGACACCGCGCCGCCGGGGTGCTCCTCGAGGAGCAGCGCGCGGGCGCGCCGCTCGTGCGCGGGATCCGCGTAGCTGTGGAGGAAGCACACCGCGATCGAATCCACCCCGGCCGCGCGCAGCCGCCGGGCGGCGGCGCGCACCGCCTCCTCGTCGAGGGGCTCGAGCTCGGCGCCGTCCACCGTGACGCGGCCGCCGATCTCGAAGATCAGCTCGGGCGCGACCGGCCGCGCCGGCTTCACCCACGCGAACATGTTGGCGCGCCGCGGGATGTCGTGGCGGCCGATCTCGAGCACGTCGCGGAAGCCGGCGGTGGTGAGCAGGCCGATGGCCGCGCCCTTGCCCTCGAGGATCGCGTTGGTGGCCGTCGTCGTCCCGTGCAGGACGTGGCGCAGCGCCGCGGCCTCGACGCCGGCGAGCCCGAGGGCCCGGTCGATGCCGGCCATGAATCCGGCCGACGGATCGTGCGGGGTGGTCGGCGTCTTGGTGACCCAGAGGCGGCCGCTCGCCTCGTGCACGAGCGCGACGTCGGTGAAGGTGCCGCCCACGTCGAGGGCGATCGCGTAGCCCTTCACGCGTCCTCCCCTCCGCCCAGCAGGAGCCGCTCGATCGGCGCCAGGGCCGCATCCGCTCGCGCCCGCGCCGCCGCCTCGTCGAGGCTCCCGAAGGGGTGCGGCACCACCACGAACGGGTAGCCGGGCAGGCCGTTCAGCTCGGCCAGGACCGCCGCCGTCCGCGCGAACGGCTCCGTCACGACGGCGACCGCCGGGATCCCCTGCTTCTCGAGGTTGATGGCGTCGAGCACACTGCCCGACGAGCAGCTCCCTCAATCGCCGATGGCGGTGACGACCGCCGCACACCGCTTCACGAGCAGGGCGGCATCCTCCGGCGGGACCGGGGCGCTCGCGTTGGCCTTGGTCACGCGCAGCAGGTCCGCGATGCCGTGGCGCCCGCGGAGATGCTCGGCCACGCGCTCGAGGAACACCATGCCGTGGGTCTTGCCGTTGGCGAGCAGGCCGAGCGTCGCGCCGGAGAGGCGTGAGGGGCGGGGAGCGCGCGCCGCCGTCCGGGGCGGTACCGCGCGGAGAGTCGGGTCGAGGATGCGCGTCATGCGGGAACCTCCCTGGTGATGAAGGGTACGCTGCGGCCACGGCTCCACGACGGGAAGAAGGCGCTGTGCCCGCCCGCCGCTCCCCCGCCCGCGCAGATCAGGATGTCGTCGGGGCTCAGGCCGCGATGGACGGCGACGGCCTCGTCCCCCGGCAGCACGCGCGCGTGGGCGTCCGGCCCGCTCGGGGCGGTCGCCGCGCCGCCCGGCGCCCGCGCGTAGAGCCACCCGCGCATCTCCGGACCCAGGAGGAACTGCGCCTCGACCTTTCCGGCCCGCTTCAGGTCGGCGAGGGGCCGCCGGGCGTGCTCGTAGAGCCACCGCTGGGTTCGCGCGCGCGACCAGCCGGCCCGCGCCAGGTGCTGCGCGTGCTCGGGCGCCAGGACGATGACCGACCGGCCCGGGCTCAGGCTCGCGAGGCCCGCCATGGCGTCGGCGAAGCCGACCAGGAGGGTCTCGGGCTCGCTCGCCGCGTGGACGAGGACGTTGTGGCCCGACTCCGCCGCGAACACGGTCACCGCCGACTGCGTGGCCCGCAGGCCGCGGGAGACGTGCAGCGGCTCCCAGGGGCTCGCCGCCTCGTGCTCGGCGAAGCAGAGCGAGTACTTCCCCGCCCAGCCCTGGGTCGACTGGTCGAGCACGCCCGGATGGCAGCCGAGGCCGTTCAGCAGCACGAGCCGGAGGGCCCGGCCGATGGTGGCGTTGGCCCGGACCCCCGGGCCGAAGAGGTTCCCGCCCCCGTGCAGGCCGATCGCCTCGCGCACCGGGCCGTTGACGATCACCATGAGCGCCGCGCCGCCGGTGCTCGTCGCCGGGCCGTGGAGCGTGAACGCGGGGTCACCGATGGCCAGGAGCGCTGCGCCCACGACCGGGAAGTACTCCGGCCGGCAGCCGGCCATGACCGTATTGATCGCCGCGTGCCACGCGGTGACCGCGCGGTCCCGCACCGGCTCGTGGAGCAGCACGGCGTCGGCCGGCCACGGTCCGCCCGCGAGCATCCGCTCCACGAGTGCCGCGGTGGGCGGCACGACCGGCAGCCCATCCGTCCAGCCCTGGGCGAAGCAGGCCTCGACCGCCTGCCAGGGGTCGTCCACGTCGAGGCCGGGATACGCGTCGTCGGTCACGTCGGGCTCGGGGAGCGAGCGTAGAGCAGGCGGGCGCCCCACCGCAAGCGCCGCCGGCCGCGCCGGAACGGGCGCTTGAACTGCGCCGGCGAACCCTCCATATTGGCGCGCAGGAAAGGAGGCGGCCATGCCCCCCGCGCTCATCCTGTCCTCCGACTCGCACGTGTTCGAGCCGCCCGACCTGTGGACGACTCGCATCGACAAGCCGTTCCGCCACCGCGCGCCCCGGATGGTGCGGATCGACGGCGCCGACCAGCTCGTGGTCGAGGATGACCAGGTCCTCTCCGGGATCGGGCTCATCTCCAACGCGGGGGCTCGCTTCGAGGCTCCCGAGACCATCTCCGGGCTCGGCCGCTTCGAGGACGTCCCGCCCGGCGGCTACGACCCCCGGCAGCACCTGGCGGACATGCGCCTGGACGGGGTGGCCGGCGAGGTGCTCTACCCGTCGCAGGGGCTCTTCTACTTCAAGGTGCCCGACGCAGCACTCATGGCCGCCATCTTTCGCGCGTACAACGACTGGCTCGCCGACTTCTGCCGCGCCGACCCGGCCCGGCTCAAGGGCATCGCGATGATCAGCCTGGACGATGTCGGGGAGGGCACGCGGGAGCTGGAGCGCGCCGCCCGCCGGGGCTTCGCCGGCGCGATGATCGCCGAGTACCCGCTCGAGCACCGGCGCTACGATCAGCCCGAGTACGAGCCGTTCTGGGCGGCGGCGGAGAGCCTCGCGATGCCGCTCAGCCTGCACACCGCCACCCGGCGGCAGGGCAAGATCCGCGGAGCGGGTGAGCGCACGCTCCGCGACGCGACCAGCCGGGCCACCAAGGCCTTCTACCCCGCCCAGTCGATGTGCGACATGATCTTCTCCGGGGTCTTCGAGCGCCACCCCGCGCTCCGCCTCGTCATCGTGGAGTTCGAGCTGGCCTGGGCGCCGCACGTCCTCGCCACCATGGACTACACGTACCGCGAGCGCCACGAGGAGGCGTTCCACCGCTTCGAGGGCGACCTGCGCCCCAGCGACTTCTTCCACCGCAACGTCTTCCTGAGCTTCCAGGAGGACGCGGTCGGCATCCGCCTGCGCGACGTGATCGGCGTCGACAACATGATGTGGGGCTCCGACTATCCCCACAGCGAGTCCACGTTCCCCCAGTCCCGGAAGATCCTGGCCGAGATCCTGGCCGGCGTGCCGGAGGACGAGCAGGCGAGGATCGCCGGCGCCAACACCGCGCGGCTGTACGGCTTCGACCTGGCGCGGCTCGGCGCCGGGGGAGCCTAGAGCAGGCGCAGCTCCGAGTCGACGCGATCCGACCAGAGACGCATCTGCATCTCGCGGAACAGGCGGGCGGCCGTCGACAGGTGATCACGCGCCTCGTTCGCCCTTCCCGTGCGGCCAGACAGCGCGCCGAGCCCGAGGTGACAGCGCGCGGTGAGCGGCCGGACGCCGAGCCGGGCGGCTCTCTCCATCGCCTCCCGGTACAGAGCCTCGGCCCGCGCGGCATCCAGCGGCTCCCGATGCGTGGTGACCTCGGCGGCGAGGTGCAGCGCCCACGCCTCGAGCACGGCCTCCCCCCGCTCGCGCGTGTTCCGGAGCGCCTCGTCGGCCAGCTCGGCGGCCTCCTCCACCGCGCCGGTGAGGAGACGCGCCTCGCCGAGCCACATGATCATCTGGGAGTGGAACACCACCATGCGCATCATCGAGGCCTGGTTGATCGCCTCTCGCAGCAGGCTCTCGGCCTCCGAGAACCGGGCGGAGAGCGCCAGCGAGTACCCGAGGAAGGACGCGAAGACCGGACGCCAGAGGGGGATGTCGTGACGGTGACACAGCTCGCGGGCCCGCTCGAACGGGCCGACCGCGAGCGCGACGTCGCCCCGCCGGACGTGGAAGGTGCCGAGCGTGAGGAGCCCGGCGACCACGGTCTGGGGATGGCCGATCGCCTCGGCCAGGTCCAGGGTCTCGCGCGCCTCGCCCTCCGCTTCCTGGAACCGCCCCAGCTCGGATAGCGCCCAGCACAGGAAGCCCCGCGCGAAGACGGCGGGGCGGATGGCGACGCCGAAGCTGTCGTGGCTCCGCTCGCCGGGCAGCAAGCGGACGACGCGCCGGGTGCACTCGATGGAGCGCTCGCATTGCCCGAGGGAGAAGTAGGCCGCGCCGAGGTACGTGTGGGCGAGGACGTCGATGGTCCGGTCGCCCAGATCGGCCGCGATCCGGCTCGCCCGCTCCCCGTAGGCCACCGCCTGCTCCGCCTGCCCGAAGCTCGGATAGACCCCCGCCATGAGGGCGGCGACGAGGCCCTGGCGGCGCGGGTCTTTCAGTCGCTCCGCCAGCGACTCCAGCTCGTGGAGGGTCTGGAAGACGCGCATGAACTCGCCGAGTGGAATGAGAGCGCTGCGCAGATCGAGGCGGACCTCGAAGGCGGTCTCGATCGTGCCCCCGTCGTCGGGACAGTGCTGGAGCGCGTCGAGCGCCTGATCGAAGTAGGCGACGGCCTCCCGGTTCGCGGACCGCGCCATGGCCTTCTGGCCCGCCTGGCGGCAATAGTCGACCGCCTCGGGCCAGCGCTCGCTCCGCTGCGCGTGATGGGCGAGGCGCTCGACGTGCTCGGGCAGGCGGTCGCCCTGGAGCGAGGCGATCGCGTCCGCGATGCGTCCGTGGAGCGCGCGGCGCTGGTCCTTGAGGAGGCTCCCGTAGGCCACCTCGTGGGTCAGCGCGTGCTTGAAGGTGTACTCCAGATCCGGGAAGAGGCTCCGCTCGTACAGGAACTCGGCGGCCTGGAGCCGCGCGAGGCTCTGCCGCAGCTCGTCGCCGGGGAGCTCCACGATCGATTCGAGGAGGGCGGCGGGCACGTCCTTGCCGATCACCGCCGCCGATTGCACGATCTGCTTGTCTCCCGTCGGGAGGCGGTCGATGCGCGCGGCGAGGAGCGCCAGCAGGGACGGGGCGATGTGCACCGTCGGCAGGGGCCGGGTCAGCCGATAGGCGCCGCGCGTCCCGGTGAGGACGCCGGTCTCGACGAGCGATCGCACGCTCTCCTCGAGCCACAGCGGGTTGCCCGCCGTTTGCCGGGGCAGCGTGTCCTTGAGCGGCGCCAGGCTCGGGTCGTCCCCGAGCAGAAGGCCTAGGAGAGTCTCGATGCTCTCGGGCAGGAGCGGCGCGAGCTGCAGCTCGCGGTACCACGGGGCCTGACCGCGCCACACGTGCTCGTGCTCGGGGCGATAGCTGACCACCACGAGAATCCGCGCGTTCGGGAGCACCTCCACGATGGCGTCGAGCACGGCGCGGGTCTCGGAGTCGGCCCAGTTGAGATCCTCGAGCGCGAGGACGACGGGCTGGACCCGGCTCTCGGACAGGAGGAGCCGCCGGACGCTCTCGATCGTCTGCTGCCGGCGCAGGACCGGGTCCAGCGCGGTCCACTCCGGATCCTCGACCGGGATGTCCAGCAGGGAGAGGAGGGCGGGGACGAACGGCGCGAGCTGGCTGTCGCGCGCGTGGATGCGGTTCGCCACGTGCACGCGGATCTCCTCCTGGTCCTGCCGCTCCTGGATCTCGAAGTATTTCCGGAGGGCGTCGATGATGGGCGTGTAGGACGCTTCCCGGGCGTACGGCGCCGCCTGGCCTTCCAGGACCACGCAGCCCTCGGTGTGCCCGGAGTGGATGAACTCCCAGAGCAGGCGCGACTTGCCGACCCCGGCCTCACCGACCAGGGCCACCACCCGGCCGTGCGCGGCGCGCGCCTGCTCGAGAGCGCCGGTGAGTTGCTGCATCTCGGGCAGCCGCCCCACGAAGGGCGTGAGTCCGCGGGCGGCCGCCACCTGCAGACGCGAGCGGGCCTGCCCGGCGCGCACGATCTCGAACACCTCGATGGGGGACCCGAGGCCCTTGATGGGCATGGGCCCGAGCGGCTCGAGGATGACGTAGCCGTCCACGAGCGCGGCCGTGCCCGCCGTGACCAGGATGGATCCCGGGGTGGCCGCCTGCTCCATTCTCGATGCCAGATGGGTGGTCTGTCCGACCGCGGTGTAGTCCATCTGCAGGTCGCTCTCGATCGAGCGCACCACCACCTCTCCGGAGTTCAGCCCGACGCGGATGCTGATCGGCGCGCCCCGACCCCGCGGCAGCTGGGCCGCGTAGGCGCGCACGCTCTCCTGCATCCGGAGCGCGGCGTACGCGGCCCGCACCGCGTGGTCTTCCAGGGCCAGGGGCGCGCCGAACAGCGCCATGATCCCATCGCCCATGACCTGGTTCACGAGCCCGTCGTACTGCTGCACCGCGGCGATCATGCACTGCAGCACGGGGTCCAGCAGCGCCCGCGCCTCCTCGGGATCGCGCTCGGTCAGCAGCTCCATCGAGTTCCGAAGATCGGCGAACAGGACGGTGACGTGCTTGCGCTCTCCTTCCGTCACCCCCAGGCTCCGGACGCGCTCGGCGAAGCGGGTGGGGAGCGAGGCCCGCGGACCCGGGGCGGCGGGGATGGCGACGAGCGGCTGGCCGCAGCCCGAGCAGAACCGGGAGCCCGAGACGTTGTCGTGCCGGCAGTGCCCGCAGATCACGAGCGCCGCAGGCCCTCGAGGATCTTCCCGAAAACGAGCCGGGGCGCGTCCAAGCCCCAGTAGAGGTCCTGATGCCCGAAGTCGGGCACCACGTGCTTCTCCAGCCCGAGCGGCTGCTCGGCTCGCCGTCCCCGTCGCAGCCACTCGTACATGGTGTCGATGGAATCTCGATGCCACAGCGAGTTGAGATCGCCGGTGATCAGCGTGATCCGACGATCCTGGAACGGGCGACGCTGGAGGTAGCGGGTATCCGGGGGCAGGGGACCGGTGCTGCTGGGCACGAAGGGAGCGGCGTGCCCGCGGCGCAGGTTCTGGCAGCAGTGGAGCAGGAACTGGAGCGGGATGTACCCGAACTGTGCGGGCAGGTAGCCGGCGTGAATCGCCGGGATCTTGTCGGGGATGAACGGCATCCCGAACATGTACGACAGCCGGTGGCAGATCTCGACCGTGCAGTCGTCCGGGAGCGGCGTGTCGAGCCAGACGCGGTACGGATCCTCGAGGGGCGGCGGCCACGGACCATCGCCGGGATCCCGCGTGCACACGGACCGCTCCCAGCCCTTGGTCGGGTGCAGGAGCTGCTGGCCGCCGGCGAGCAGGCCCTCGAGGACCTGGTCCTCGGCCTTGAGCACGTTGTCGATCGCGGCCCGGTAGAAGAGGCCGAGCCCGGTGAGCACGACGGTCTCCACGTCGGCGCTCGAGATCGCGCCCCGGGCGATCCCCTGGGCGACGATCGCGCCGCCCATGCAGTGGCCGAGCACGGCGATCCTGTCGCGGACGTTCTTCTGCCGCATGGCCGCGATCGCCGCGGGCACGTCGTGCTCGGCGGCGGCGTCGATGGTGAAGGTGCCGGCGAGACGGCCGTCGTGCACGGCCTGGCAGTAGACGTCCCTCGCCCGGCGCATGCTGGCCCGCCAGTCGAGCGTCCACACGTCGAGACCCTGGCCGAGCAGGTAGTCGACGAGCGTCTGCTCCTCGCCGATGCGGAACGTGTCGCTGCTCGCGCTGGCCCCGTGGACGAGCAGCACGGCGGGCCGGCGCTCGTGCGCCGCCGGGCCTCCGTCGTGGCGCAGGTGGAGCACGCAGCCGTCGGCGGTCGTGATGGGAATGGCGGGGGGCGTCTCGGTGATGGCGGGCCCGTTCACGTCAGCGCCCGCCCTCGGCGAAGGGATCGATCATCTCGAGATGGGGCAGATAGACCTGGCGCAGCGTGCCCAGGAAGAACCGGAAGAACCGGGCAAAGGCCCAGGCGATCCGCACGTCGTCGTCTCCTGCGCCGGTGATCTGGAACGACGGCAGCTGCGTCCGGAGCAGGTCCGCGATGTGCACGTGCATCTCGCCGGTGCCGGCCGGCTGCGCGCGGTGGTAGAGCGTGACGTGGAGCGTGGTGGTCTCCGTCCACGGGGCCAGGCCGGGGCCGCCGTAGATCTTCTTGAGGCCCACCAGCCGGTCGACCGTTGGTGCGCCGCCGCCGACAGGCGTCAGGTCGAGGACGTAGTCCATCTCGTACCGGTGCGTCGTCTTCTCGAGCCGCCGGAGGAGCGATTCCATCTCATCCTCGGCGTCCTTCCGGGCCGGATCGAGGGAGGGGGTCGAGCGCGCCTGGGCCCGAAGCCCCGCCAGCCGGTCCAGCCGCTCGATCCCCTCGTCGAAGAGGGCCCGGAGAGCCGTCGCGGCG
>Ga0207674_10000198_pt1 | contig 74606 bp, 80 predicted proteins | sample KBSCornC72_FD_184303 | JGI IMG/M metagenome (GOLD analysis project Ga0207674, IMG submission 184303) | Corn rhizosphere microbial communities from Kellogg Biological Station, Michigan, USA - KBS Corn C7-2 (SPAdes) (version 2) | ecosystem: Host-associated > Plants > Roots > Rhizosphere > Soil ...
AGACTGGTCAAACTTGAGCACAGTATAGCAACGGAATGAGTCATCTCTCCGGTAAAAAAATTGCTGGTCTCTTAGTTGACCCCTTCTCTCTGTGAAACAAACCTAGGCAGATCGGCAAGGCGAGACCGGTCAGTACCGAAGCGCGGTAGCGTCGGGTGAGTCTCAAAATGCTGACAACTGCTTGATCCTCGAGACTCACCCGACGCTACCGCAATTCGGTACTGACCTGGTCTCGCAGTGCCCGATCTGCCTTGGTTTGTTTCACACAGTGAGCCAGGTTTAGGATTACGCACTTAGAATTTAATAGTGCTCATGGAGGATCGGGTGCATTGGACTGACATACATGGCTGGTTTCAATGGCGCACCGCGCAGGAAGAGGCCGCACGACATTTTCCGCCGGGGAGTCGATTTGTAGAAGTTGGAACGTATCTCGGCAGAAGCTTATGTTCTCTCGGTGAAGTGGTCCAACAAAGCGGCAAAAGCTTCGCGGTCATTGGTATCGATACCTGTAGGGGCAGCGGTCCCGAAGGACCAATTGGAAAAAACTATCACGGTGCAGCCGTATCGCAGGGTGGTGGCACGTTTGCCGGCGCGCTACACAAGAACGTGATTGATTGCGGATATGGAGATTCGATCTCGTTAATTATTGCAGACTCGCTCGCAGCCTCACGCCTGTTCGCCGATACTTCACTCGAGTGGGTTCATCTCGACGCTCGACACGATTACGCGAGTTTAAAAGCGGACATTGAAGCCTGGTTGCCGAAAGTTAAACGTGGAGGTTGGTTGTCCGGAGATGATTACGATGAGCTCAAGTGGCCCGAGGTTATTAAAGCTGTTGAAGATCTCTTGCCCGGCGCCAGGCCATGGTCAACTCAACAATGGCGTTGGATCGTCGTCTGACTGCAGTCATTTCTTTGGTCCACCGCCCTCATGATGAATTGCAGTCGATAATGACTTGAGACTGTCAAAGTCGACGGTCCAGCCTGCAAAAGTAGCAGCGAGCCCAATCACGCCACCTTCTCCCGAATACATCTTTTGACCTTGTAGAAAATCTGCACCGATAGACCAGGCCTCGAAAAACTGCGATTCGCGACCATCTTTCGTCAGCGCAATTATCGTCTCGTGGCACCACGGCGCAGAATAAAGGATCTCTGTTTTTCCAGTGAGAAGACGGGCGAGTTCAACAAAGAAGGGCATTCTCCATGATCCACACGTTTCCAGGTGCTCGGCAATGCACTTCTGCACGACCGGGAGCACTGCGAGACCCTCCGGAAAGGTATTGACCTCAGGCAGAGTTGTGATTCGAGAGTCGGCATCTACGTAAACTACAGTTTCGAAATCATTAAGTCCCGCGATCATGGCAAACCGTTTGTCATGATAAGCCGCTGCGCCTCGTCCCTGTCCTGTTGCTGGTAAGTGTGCGAGATAATCCGCTGCCATCGGACCAGTCGGAGAATGCCGAATTGCATTTACCGCCAGGTCAGAAAAGTCATGTGGTTCATCCGTAAGAACTATCCAGGGCACGTGTGGAGCATCGGCACAGAGCAATCGAGCGCGTTGCCGGTACGCGGCGTGAATGGCTAGCGTGCAGAAGCAGAATGACATCAACTTTGAATCACTTTCTGAAAGGACATCTCCAGCCTATCGATGCTGGTATCAACGTTCCACTTCTGTTTGATCAGCGCGGTTCCTCTCTCACCCATCTGTTTTGCCATGGTTGGGTTCTCGAGCAGTTGATTTGCAGCATCCGCAATACTCGTCGGGTCAGTGTCAACCAGGAAACCGTTCAATCCGTGTTGGACCGTTTCGCGAAAACCTCCTTCAGCAACCGCCACGACTGGAAGCCCACAGGCATTTGCCTCCAAAACCCCAAATCCAAAGGGCTCGAGCCTTGCAGTGCAAATTAACAGTGTCGCTTTATTCAATGTCGTGACCAGTTCGGAATCCGTGACATTGAATCTTATGTTGAATTCTACATTTAAACTCAGGGCTAGTTCGCGCAGGCTGTCTGTATAGTCGTCGTTCTTGGAATTCCCAATCCAAACAAGAGTTGGTCGAGGCTCGGGCAACAAAGCGACGGCCTGAATCGCCAGCTCGATTCTCTTGATCGAGTCGAACGAACCCAGGCCAACAATGAATCGATCACGATTCAGATCGAGATTCCGAAAGAGCTTCGTATCAACTCCGAGATAGCAAACATGTGAATCAACTCCATAGGCACGCAATAGGCTTTCACGACTGAAGTAAGAATTAACGAGAATCAGATCGCACGCTTGAGCGTTCAGCCATTCTTGCTTGGCCAGTAAACGCAAGGTCTGCAGCTCGGGGTAATCAGCCAGGAATTGAATGGGCTGAAGTAACTGGGCCTGTTGAACATCATCCGGCGCACTCGATACCCAAGGCAATACTGGTGCTGCTTCGTACAAAAACCGGCAGGGCTCCTGCAGGTAGAGGACTTTCTTGATACTGATATGCCGCATTATGTACGGCATACTGTACTGGATTGCTGTGTTGGCAAACAGCAAATCGAAATCGCCCTCTTCAATCTCCTGCGCGCATCGTTTACAGGCGTCGTCAAACGCCCTGATACGCGATACTGCTGCGTTATAACCAGGAGTCAGTTTGCTACTTAACTTTGAAGAGGGCCTTCCAGACTCTGACTCGATGATCCGTTCAGCCGTAAATTCGGAAAGAGGTAAATAAGATTGATCGGCCGTGTCCAGGCTCCAGCAAGCGAGTTCGTGACCGCGTTCGACTAGACCACGAACATGATAATAGAGAGCGCGCTTTCCTCCGCCGCTAGGCAGATTATGCCAGACTGCTATTTTCATCTCTGAACTTATTCAAACTCTGATCTGCTTGACGCATCTCAAACGCATGTCTAGACTGGGCCGTTAGTTTAAGCCACATCTTAATACCACTAATTGATCGCCCCCGTGAATTTGTTTCAAAGTTCACTGTGACACAGAATTGCTATTTAGTAATTTCAACCTATGGCAAAGGTAGATCGTGTTGCGACGAATTTGCCGGATCTCGCATCGCGAAGCTCCGCTCAAGGTAACAATCTTTCGGCCGCAATCCTTCCTGCGCAGCCACTGATTAAAATTCGTGTCAGAAAGAGTTGGTCCTCGATTGAGTTGCGCGAAATCTGGGACCATCGCGAACTGCTCTATTACCTCGTCTGGCGCGATATCAAGGTGCGATACAAGCAGACGATTTTGGGCGCCTCGTGGATTATTCTACAGCCCCTATTAATGACGCTTGTTTTCGCTGTTTTTCTGGGCGAGATTGCTCAGGTGCCATCCCAGGGAGTTCCATACGTCCTTTTCCTTTTTTCAGGCTTACTGCCATGGACGTTTTTTCTCAATGCTGTTTCCGGGAGTAGCTACAGCCTGGTCATTAACGCGCCACTAATAACCAGGGTTTACTTTCCGCGCTCACTGGTCCCTCTTGCCGCCACTCTCGTCAGACTTTCTGACTTTATCGTTGCCTCAGCGGTGCTGGTAATACTGATGGTCTACTATCATCAGTTTTTCAATTGGACCATTGTGATTGCGCCATTTCTGATCGTGCAACTTACACTTCTGGCAGTTGGACTGGGAATGTGGTTCTCGGCCTTAAATGCGAAGTACAGAGACATTAGCACGGCGTTACCGGTGCTGTTGCAACTTTGGATGTTCACTTCACCAGTTGTCTACCCGGCTAGCCTGGTGCCGGAGAGATGGAAACTGGTCTATGAGCTTAACCCGCTGGTCGGAATTATTGATGGTTTTCGATCGTCGCTACTGGGCCTTGAGTTTAACTGGCGAAGCCTGTTCATCTCAGTTGTGGTCAGCCTCGTCTTGATCGTGCATTCCACCTATGCATTCAAAAGGCTGGACGAGGAGTTTGCAGACGTAGTGTAGAAAATCATGAGACCAATTGTCAGTGTAAGAAGTCTAAGTAAACGCTACTACGTCGGGCGACCGCGCAATAATAGTCCTACGCTTCGTGATGCTGTTATCGAGGCCATTAATTCGCCCTTTGCGAATTTACGCAATCACCGAAACGGAGTCGTTCCGTTGTGGGCGCTCAAGGATGTCAGCTTTGATGTCGCCCCTGGTGAAGTAGTCGGAATAATTGGTCGTAACGGTGCAGGTAAGTCAACGCTACTTAAAATTCTCGCTCGAATCGTAAAGCCCACTGCAGGAGAGGTCGACATCTATGGTCGAGTGGGCAGTCTGCTCGGCGTCGGAACTGGTTTTCATCCGGACCTCACCGGACGCGAAAACATCTTCCTGAACGGAACGATCCTGGGAATGAAAGCCCCGGAGATAAAACGAAAGTTTGATGAGATCGTTGCCTTCGCTGAAGTGGGCCAGTTTCTCGACACGGCCGTCAAGCATTACTCATCCGGAATGTACTTGCGCCTTGCATTCGCGATTGCCGCCCACCTTGAACCTGAAGTCCTTCTGTTGGACGAAGTGTTGGCAGTCGGCGACAAGCCTTTCCAGGAAAAGTGTTTGGAGAAAATGAAGTCGGTCAGCCGGGACGGCCGCACAGTTTTCTTTGTCAGTCACAATTTGAAGCACATCGAAGAATTGTGCCGTCGAGTCTTTTTCATCAACGGTGGTGTTCTCTACGAAGAGTGTGACGCCAACGCTACAATCACTAAATATCTCAAGGACATTTCTCCGCAGGAAGAGCGAGCTGCGAGCGCGCCCTGATTAATATGGCTAGAGCCAGCATCATCATTCCTACTTTTGACCGGCCGCACTTGTTATCCCGTGCTGTGGAAAGTGCGCGGGCAGCGGCCGAAGACGTAGAGATAATTGTTATCGACGACGCTTCCGTTAATGAGACGTCTTCACTCTGTCGCGAACTCACTGGCATTAAATACATCCGACTTGAACACAATCAAGGCGTCGCCGGAGCGCGAAATGTCGGAATTCTCGCCAGCACCTCTGAGTACATAGCATTTCTGGACGATGATGATTTACGTTTGCCGGGCTCTCTCGATGTTCAATCAGATGCGCTCGATGCGAATCCCGATGTTGGTTTTGTTTGTGGCGCGATGCTGATGGCTGATCAGAATTACTCTTTGACCGGCGACATCTCGGCTCCCGCTCATGCTAGTGGAGATCGTTTCTGGGAACTGCTCGAACTCGATTTTCCAGTGATGCCGTTGTCCGTTCTGATACGTAAGGAGTGCTTTACAAAAGTAGGGCTGCTCAATAATAGGCTCGGGGGCATAGACGACTGGGACATCCTGGTGCGCATCGCCGAGTTGTATCCGGTAATGGTCCAGGACGAGCCAATCGGTATTTATAGAAAACCAACTTCCGTTTCGGGTCAAGGTTCATCGTCGCAGGCTAAGCAGCTTTTCCAGGCCTTATCTCACCAACTTCAGCTGTTCCGTTTGCCTCGAGTTCAAGCGGCAACGCCGTCAAAACGTAGCAGGGTGCGTCGTCGAACAATCAACCGTGTTGCCGATACTCTCTTGTGGAATGCACCGGCTCTTTTTCATGACAGAGCATTTAATTCTGCTGCCGCAAATGTTTTAACCGCATTGCGCTTGAACCCATGGCGCGCATTCAGGCCACGCGCGTTAAGGAAGTTGGACCAGGTTTTGGTTAAAAGCAGACGAGAATCGTTAGTAACACACTAGTCAATCATGTCTGTGACAAGCATCATTGTTACCACGCATAATCGCCCCCATTTACTGGTCCGGGCGATCGAAAGCGCGCGCCTTGCCGGCAGTGACATCGAGATAATAGTGGTTGACGACGCTTCATTGGACCAGACTCAAACCATCTGCCGAACGCTGCCCGATATCAAATATGTGCGTCTCGAGCGAAATCAACGAGTGGCCGGCGCACGAAATGTTGGTTTGCTGGTGAGCTCGGGAGAGTTCGTCAGTTTTCTCGATGATGACGATGTGCGATTGCCAGGTTCTTTAGATGAGCAGGTCAGAATATTAGAAGCGAACAGCCAGGCCGGGTTGGTCTACGGGCAGGCAATTGTTAAAGACGAATCATCTGAAGAGGTGTACCCGCTCGATTGCCTGCACGGAGATGTATTCTGGCGATTAGTGACCCAGAACTTCATTCCGTGCGGAAGTGCAGTATTTCGCCGCTCGTGCCTGGACCGCGTTGGATTGCTCGATAGCTATCTCGCAGGGCTCGATGATTGGGACTTGTGGATTCGTATTGCTTCTTTATTTCCGATTGTTGCGTTAGAAAAGCCGGTCATGATTTGGAAGCGCTCGTCCCCGGTTTCAGGGCAGGGAAGTTCTCAAGCTGCGTCGATTGTTTCACGAGCAGTTCAACAATTTCGAACACGATGGATGAAGCTTCCGCGGGCTGTGGCGGCGAAGGTCGAGGTGCGACAAAAGGCCTGGCAGCAATTCTCAGCCAACATGGCTGCCCATCTGGCATGGGAGACGATGCGTTCGCTGGACCACCGTAACTTTGTCCAGGCGGCGCGTAACACTATTGAAGTTGCACAACTTGGTCCAATGGCGGTTGCGCGTGTTGCAGCCAGACGCCGGTTATTCTGAACAGTTACCAATGCGAATAATTTTATGTAAAGGACAGATACTTGGCCCAATTAGCGGCGCCGACGAAACGCTCGTTACTTACGCGCTGCAGCTTCGTAAAGCAGGCATCTCGGTATCTGTGCTGCTGATGCATTTCTGCTCGGCGAATGACCAGTATTACCAACGGCTGGTCCAGGGTGGCGTGCCGGTCTCGTGGATCGCATCAAGACTCGCACATAAATCTCTCGGCACCGGACGAAAGCTCTCCTATAAACTATTTGAACTGTTTCCCCCTTCAAAAAAGATAATAAGGAAGAGAGCACTCGGAGTTGTAACCAGCCTGGCCACGCGCTATTACAAGCAGTGTCGTGACTACCTGGACCAGCAAAATGCGGATTTGATGCATATCATCACTCCAGACCCGAGTGCGATGGTCATGATTCGCGCCGGACATGACGCTCGCATTCCTATTATCTACCAGGAATTGGGACTGCCGTATCACCCACCTGATTTCGAGTCTTATTACCGTCAGTTCACTTCAGTGTTGCCACTCTGTGCGGAGATCGCAGCACTCTCGCCAAGTCTGGCCGAACACTGTCGTGAGAAATTGCTGACGACGACGAAGATTTCTGTGTTGCCAATCATGTCGGACGACGTGAGCAACGGACATGCAGACGAGCGCCCGGCGAATAAGCAGGTCACGTTTGGGTTCGCGGCTCGCATGGAGGAATTGAAAGGGCCGATGATTTTAATGAGGGCGTTTGGCGAAGTTCGAACGGCGGCACCCAACGTTTGCATAAAGTTTGCCGGGGATGGCTCGCAGCGAGAGAAGATAAATGCCCAGGCTCGTTCACTGAATGTGTCGGAGCAATATCATCATTACGGTGTTTACACGAACCCCGACGATCGAACTGCCTTCATGCGGGATCTCGATGTATTTGTACTGCCGTCTTTTACCGAGGGAACTCCAAACAGCATCGTCGAGGCGATGGCGAACGGGAAACCGATTATCGCCTCGGCAGTTGGAGGTATACCTGACATGATCGATTCAGAGTCAGGCATCCTGGTTCCACCGGGCGATGCGCCTGCGCTGGCGAAGGCAATGACCTTTCTGGCGCAAAATCCGCAGGAACGAATCCGAATGGGCCACGCCGCGCGCGAGCGATATCGAAGATTGTTCTCCCCGAAAGCCGTAGTCCCTCTGATGCTGGAAACATACGACCGGATCCGGGTTGAAAGTAGGGACTCCAGTTTAGTTCGCTCCGACAAGAACACTCACCCCTGGACAAATTAGGAATTTTCACGCGCCGGTTCTAAGAATCTCGTCGAGCAACCGACTGAAGTGCAGAAGTTTCGGATTTCGCTTGCTACGATTGTCGGAAACAGTTTGAAGCTACCAGTCGAACTCAAAGAATTCGGTGAACAATCCGAAGCAGACACCACAGACGTACCAAAGACTAGAGAATGTGCTTCCGTCGAATTTCTCACAATGATCTCGACACCCCAAAACGACTCCCCAGCATGAGCGGTTTGTTGTACATGACGCAAACTGCTGGGGTAAGACTCTAGAATCTGATGCCGGCCCGCCATCAGTTATCCGTCTATAGTTCCTGGTTGTTTTGTAGAGGGAAGCCTCAGCTGTAAATCCTGGGATGTTCATTACTCAAATTACCTCCTAATAAAAACAACCGTACTCGGATGTGCCGTAAACGATCCTGCATTCCGCGCCGCCGCTACAACAGACTTGACCACCGCAGCAGAATTTGCCCGGTGGGCATGGTGTAGACTCGCAGCAAATCCCTGGCGGACAACACCCGTGACTGCTACAGGTCCATCCCAACGGACAGCAGCGGTCCTTACAGAATTCATTATTTAGCCCGCAGCAACCTGCAGGCGTACATCGTTCTCCCGGTCCACACCGGTGACCCAAGCAGACAGACGACGGGTTCGCGCATCCATCCAGGGTGCAAACTTCTCCAGGTCGACAGCACATACCATCGCAGACCGTTCGACCAGGAGGGCAACCACATCCTCCAATATCCTGGGCCTGACACTTCTGTGTACAGTGATATAGACGTTGCCTGCGGCACTGTTCATCGGCACAAGGAAAAGTCATGCAATTCTGACAACAAGCACGTGCGCTTACATAAACGTCGTGCTCTCGTAGAATAGGACCAAGATTGAGATAGTGAGGTGAGATTTCAATTAGATCGTTTAAAGAGAGCATAGGTTCTAACTCATTGCCGGCTCGACTGTAGCTCCCGTTCACGCGGTAATGGTTATTTGTTTTGTATAGAGAGGTGTCTGCGTTGAATCCGGGGATGTTCATTTTAATTAACTCCGGTCCGTCATGATTCATCAAGGAGAATTCAATGGCATCATGCCACCTGACGTGAGGCTTCTTGTGCAGGGGAAGTGCTGATTACAAGGAGAACATATCTCCCACAATCAGGCTGCGCTCCCTACCAGCTAATCGGAGCCCAAACTTCATCAAACACTCCAGCGTAGTGGCCCGCAGTTGAGCCCGAATCCGAGCATGGACACGTTTTGATCTGGCAGTTTCCAAGAACATCACAACAATCCTGGACGCAAGCACCAGTGCCCCTTCCATTCGGCCACTTCACTTCTGTGCACGCTCCGCAGCCGCTCGAAATAGCGCGGCTGGCGATTACACCTTCGATACGTGAGGAGATTCCAGCCAGCAATTGTGGATGATAGATACCCGCGGTTGGGCCAAGTGAAGCCTCGGCGTTAAATCCTGGTAGATTCATAATCGACCTCCTATCGTTGACATCCCAATTCGCAAAACCCGAGCCGCTTTAATAGCCAAACCTAACGCCCGACCCTTTGCGCCGACAAGCGGAACAGCGCATACAGGCAGTTATGTTGCTTGGTGAACACTCCTGGCAATGAAGCCAGCAAGGGTAGTGAACATAGACAGGTTCAGCAGGCTGTAAAGTATTTGCATCAGCCTTAAGCGTTGATGTGAATTTAGGCCGGTAAGGTCTAGTGGTTTGGTAGAGTGAAGCTTCACCGGTAAATCCTGGCAGATTCATTTCAATTCTCCTCGCGAGACATTGGAGAGTTACGGTCCACGCGGCGTCATCTACTCAAAGTCGGCAGCCATGTGGATCTGTCTTCCAGATAAATTTCCAGCCAACTTGCGGTTGCCTAAAAAGCCCAACTTCTTACATGAACGCAGTTACCGGTGGTTTACCTGGGGGATTCGGGTTAGTGGTTGGAGGCAAGCATGTACATGTATTGGGACCAGCAGCGCAGACGGGACAAGTGCAAGTGCTGGTTCCATCAGTGCTCGTACACGTAGCATTAAGACCTCCGAAACGTAAAGCGGGTTGAACAACTGTCGCGCTTCCAGTGGTCCCGTTGGTGGACCGTCGATAGTGTCCGCTCAAGCGTTGCAGCGTAGTCTCTGCAGTGAAACCCGGTAAATTATTTGGTTTGTCGTTCATCACTCATCTCCTTTTCAGGCACGGCGATCAAGATCCGATCCCATTTCTGCTTAGAAAAATTCTTTATCGCCTCACGTTGGGTACTTAAATTTGCTTCGAGTCGAATATCAAATAGCGCGAGACCATAGAGCCTCATAACGAAATTGCTCTCAAGATCCATCACGTGTTCATGGGACCTACGATGGAACCTAAACTAACAACGCACGCTGGTCGTTAAGGATCCGCAGTTGTAGTCAGGCGCGTAGATACTGCGGAGTTCGTCAATCACAAATCCAAAAGCCTCCTCGACAAACGCTCTGCTGCAGTTCTTCGCTTTCGTAGCAGATCAGTACGTGTCTACATGCTTGTGGGATAATTGCATCGCTCCACAGGTCGTGAAAGGCACGTTCCTCATGCTGGTGTCCTCCGTTCTTCCGCTGTAGTGAAGCCTCTGCTGTAAATCCTGGCAAGGTCATTTCACACCTCCATTGTCGAAGCTTAATGGTCAAAATAGGGCGACATCTTAGTAACAAGAAACATGAACTCTTCAGTTACGTCGACGCGCGTAAAGAATTTCTCCACGACATCTGTGTTGCGGTTTGTGAACGAGAAGATCACATCAACGACTTTTCGTGTACTGCTCAGCCGCGAAGGTTGAACATCGACGGCGGTCAGCGACGCGTTTCGGCCGAAAGCGTCCGCCGCCGTGGCGTAAATCGCCGGATAACGAACGGCAAGATAGTTTAGGGCGCGATGCTCATCTGTTGAGCCGGCATTATCCGCTGCCAACATAATCCGATCGAACAGCTCCTCTGCGGCGGCTCCAAACTCCTTCGAACTTTTATCTGGCCGAGGAATCGCTTTGATGAGCGCGTCGCGATCAAAAGAATAGATCTGGTCAAACGCGACGATAGGAATCATTAGTCCGTTGCACATTTCCGGAGGCGCAATTGGTCCACGAATACCAACGACGACATCAAGGTCGAGTGGGCTTGGCTGAGGACGCACCGCCTCGAGCAGTTGGTCATAACCGGCTGGGTCGCGAGGAATGAGAATGTAAGTTTCCAAACCTTCGATGGTTAAGATCCAACACACCTGGCGCAGGATGTAGCGGTTAGCAGGCTCAGAAAGAACTGCGTGGGATGCTGCGCGATCAGCTAGACCCTTGGTATTTGCACGCCCGGTTGCCTGCGCGAATTCCTTTTCCACTGAAAGAGTTGGAAAACGCATCTCAACTCTGCCAATCGCGAAGACATACGAAGGTGTGGTGAGACTGTTCCCATTTGAGTTTGCTGCAGCTCCACAACTCGCACATGTCGCGGGACTCACTGACGCGTGAGACGCCGCGCCAGGATTACCGTTGACACGTGCAATTGTCTCGACTGGACTCGTAGAGTCTGCCTGGGGTGCGGATTGCTCAATCAATTCAGTTTGCTCCATGACATTCTTCTCCTTTTCGGAAAGTGAAGTTGTGTTTGAGGTTTCTAACGTTTGCCGGAAAAAGTCATCCAGCGGTTTAGCGTAGCTGCTCGACGTGCACAGCCGCCGCAAGGTTTAATTCCCACGGCATACGTAGCCCGCTTGATGACGTCGCCCAGGCCAACCTCCTTGTCGCTAATGAAACCCGGAAGACTCACTCGATAACGAGGCGTCTTGTGCTTATCTACAACCTCTCGATTTTGCTTTTGTTTTTTCATTCACTTAGGGACATGTCCTGACGCCATAATTTCGTAGATGGCCCATGCATCTAACAAAGGGGGAACGACAGTAGGTCGACGCGTTTCGTGTGCTTTAGTTATGGCGATTTTGAGATCCTGAGCGGTCGCTCTGGAAAATATCGATTGCAATAGCGCAATCGTCCCCGTAACAAACGGCGCCGCAGCGCTTGTTCCGTCGAAGGTTTGCGAATTGCCACTGGCACCAAGACTGGTGATGCCTACCCCGGGCGCGGCTAGTCCTCGTCGTCCGATCGAATTCCCAAAGTTTGAGTAGCCGATCGGTACTCCGCGTAAATCGCAAGCCACCACTGGAATGACCCATGGATGGCGAGTGATCGCCGTGCTTCCTATACTTCCTTGATTTCCAGCTGCCGCTACAACCAAAGAGCCTCGCATAGCAGAATAGTCAAGAGCTTCTTCTAATCGGCGTTCGCCTGTGGCAGATGGTCGAACAAGGGCTGCACTTAGGTTAACGACATTTGCGCCTGCATCGACGCAATCAATGATCGCAGTTGCCAATTCCTCAGGAGTGGCACTTGGCATATCACGATCTGCCGAGGCGGTCTCTGAGAAAATAGGTCGTACGAGTAAGGTGCAGTCAGGACAAATAGACGGTGTTTCCGAGCCCCTCCTGGCGCCCAGGATTCCTGCAACGAAAGTTCCATGCATGCAAGCGGCGCTATTTGATCGGGCACATGTACCTCTCAGTCGACCGGGTATTTCGCGAATGGAGGTGTGTGTTAGATCCCTATGATCAGTGGCGACAGGACCATCGATCAATGCGATTGTGGTAACCGCTCGACCACTGCTGAGCTGCATGAGTGGTCTTAGATTAACAATGTCCAAAGGGTTCTGATTATTTCTACCAGCGGACGACGGGACCACTTTGCCAAACCGACCAATACTCGCAGTCGATACGATGTGGGTGAGAGGACGCACGATATAACTCTAGGACCAAAGATGAACGGTTGAAGAGATATTCAACAGTTCGGTAGACGATTACGAACTCTCATGTAGCGCAAACCGCAGTTGAAGAAGTGGCTGGTGGCAGAATACGGCCTGCAGCGAAAAAGAGTCGTTTGACTTGCTACTGGGATTCAGCGAGGTTCCCATCCGCTCGTCGAGGGCGCACCATAGTGGGGGCCGCTACATGTGCGTGGGTTCGGCAAGTGAGCGGCAGTTTTATATACCCACTTATCGACTAAGTCAACAACAACAAAACAATGCGATATGCGCGGCAAGGCTTTTCGGAAAATATCCACGAGAAGCCCTCTGAACGAGAGGGTGAGAGGGCATTTGCACTTTCCGAATGAGTGCGTGATACACTGCTTGAGCCACACGTTTTTGACCAGGTTTGGTGAAGCTGGCGCAGATGCCTTCACTATCAAGAAGGTCGCGGGTGATAGCGGTGTGAGGATCTAGGAGCACTACATTCACTCGACACCTGAAGGCCGGGAACGCGCCTTCGAGCGTTTCGCTAATCTGAACCATGAGGCGGTTACCAAGTCTGAAGAAGCTGCGCGGAGTTGTTAAAGCTCCTGCTTAGAATCTCCAGTCAACCGCACGTCAATTCTTGTGCCCCTGTAGCTCAACGGTTAGAGCAGCAGACTCATAATCTGTTGGTTCGGGGTTCGAATCCCTGCGGGGGCACCAAATAACTGCGACAATCCATTACATTTAGATTGCGCAAATTTTTTTCCAGTGCGTCCTCACACTCAGGATGGCGCGATCAGAAATTATGAGTGGGCGGCCGGGGCTGGTCCAGGGCTTCCCGGTTTTCGGAGCTCGTTCAACTTTCGAATCCCTGCGACGTGAATATTACCCTCGCGACTTTCTGAGCGGTATCTTCGCAAGCTCGTTGGCGACATCGACGGCCTGATCCCAGGAACAACACAAAACGATAAATCGGTTCGTGTTCCTTCAATCTCGCGTATCGCTCTTGTTAGTTAGAAGAACAACAAATCCTGATTAGGAACTACTCGAACATTCGCTCAACCGGTGTGTGTCCCTGTTCATCATGCGCAGCGATTCCTACGCGGTACTTCTCGCATACATCACTCGACAAAACTTTGTCATTGTGAACTCTCTCTCTCTTAGTTTTGAAAATCCCGCTCGCGAACTGCCTTGTTGAGATTGAGCGTCGTCCGACGATGAACGCCCGTGCCAAAACAGCGATGGCGACCAGCTGCCACAAAACACCGCTCAGGCTATGGTGCGGTAGGTTGACTGTCACCAGAGCTGTCCCGCCCGCGAGAACTGCGAGGATGAGATAGATTCCCATTTTCAAAACCGTGGAATTGAAAGGGAGGCTCCGGCTGATTTCGCAACACGTGGTTTTGACCTGGTCGAAGTCTCCAAAGGTTTTCCGGGCCGCAAGGCGCGCTTCGTCTGGATCCATTCCTGCCTCGATGTTAGAACGCGTTCGCATTTCAATATGGAAGCGTAATTCCGCCTCAACTTCACGCGCGATGTCATCAGGATTTCGCCAAGCGTGCAGAAATCGATTTGTGGCTTTGATCCACGACATGTTTTAACGACCTCAGCTCGCGCGTAGGGCCTTCATGGTTGCGCTTGCGAGTCGCTCCCAGTTCTGCTCTTCGATAATTAGTTGTTTTCGACCCGTTCGCGTCAGCTTGTAGAACTTCGCGCGCTGATTGTTTTCGGAGACGTCCCACTCCGATTCGACCCACCCTCGCCGCTCAAGCCGATACAGTCCTGGATAGAGCGAGCCTTCCTCGATCTTGAGCTCGTCGCCGGAGATCTGGGCAATGCGCTGACCGATCCCGTAACCGTGCAGAGGGCCAAGGAACAAGGCTTTCAAAATCAACATGTCCAGCGTTCCCTGAAGTAGACCCGCTTTCGCTTTACTCACCAAAGCGTACCTCCTAGATAATCTAGGGCTTTAGCCTAACACGGACTACCCAGACTGTCTAGGGCCAGAGTTTAAAACTCTTTTCCGGGAGGAAACAGTTCGTAAGCAACCCCTACTACATTCTGTGAAAGCCCACGGTCGGCGCGTTACACCGAAGGTGTTCGCGAATTTCAGCCCAGGGTTGAGCTTTGGCAACCCTGGGAATTAGTCGTGTGAGACTGTGTTGGGGCGCGCGCAACCCTGACAGGGTTGCGCTGCCGCCGAGGGGTCGCGTTCCCCAGGGTTGCCAAAGCTCAACCCTGGGCTGAAATTCGCGAACACCTTCGGTGTAAAAGAAAAGGAATACCTTCGGTGTAAAAGAAAAGGAATACCTTCGGTGTAAAAGAAGAGGAACACCTTCGGTGTAAAAGAAGAGGACCATTTTTGGTGTAAAGAAGTTCGCTAAGAGTAGGCGGGAAAAAAGAGGTTCAAATTAATAAGAGGGGTCTTCTTCATACGGCCCGGATAACATCATGGTGACCCGAGATGGTCACGCAAAAATTCTTGATTTTGGTCTGGCGAAATTAATTGAAAGACCTTATGGTCTTTCAAGTAGAACCGTTGAAGATAGAATGACTTCAATGCATCCAGCACTTCAAGATTTGGCGGCGGTGATATTTGATGTCGGCGGCACTCTGGTACATCCGGACTGGCAGCGACTCGGAAAAATAGTCGAAGCTGAAACGGGAGTGCTCTTCACACCTAAGCAAATGCATGAAGCGTTTTATGCGATGCTACAGACTGCTAATGCAGAGTTAGTTGCCGAAGTGAATTCAAAACGGAGGTCTGGGGCTTACTGGACACTGCTTGAGACGTTTCGATTGCTTGGTATAGATGAAGGTGCGTGTATCAGCATTCGCCGCCACCTCAACAGGTCACATCAGGAACGTCACTTGTGGTGCCAAGCTGATTCGGAAGCAGCAAGCGTTCTGTTCCGTTTGAAGAGTGAGGGCCTGCGACTTGCCGTCATCTCAAATACTGAAGATGGCCGCGTGAACGAATCCCTGGCCTTAGCTGATCTCGCTTCGCACTTCGAGTTTCTGATCGATTCTTACCTTGTCGGACTCAGTAAACCAGATGCGGCAATATTTCAGTTAGCGCTGGATCGGTTAGGACTCGATCCTCGAGAAGCAGCTTATGTCGGCGATTCGTACGGGTATGACGTCATTGGGGCGCAACGGGCAGGTCTGCGTCCGATTTTCCTGGATAGAGCTGGCGCCTATGATGCAGTTGAGTTTGCGAGGATAAGGTCGTTGAGGGAACTAATTCTGTACGACGCAGTTGCTCAATAACATCAACTCATAAATGCCCTGCGATGCAGCAGGTCGAGGGATGGCGCGATGGCGTCCTGCTACCGAGCCTTACCGAAGTTACTTTGAACGGCTGCGGATTCGGTAAATTCTGTTACGTCTTGCTTGGTCCAACTTCGTTGATGGCGCTCAAACCATTTCATGGGTCTGTTGGTTCGGAGCTCGAATCCCTGCGGGGCACCAATAGAATCACTGTGTTCCAGGTGGTGGCGGCTTCAGACGAATTTCAAAGACCTTTGGCCAGAGTTTGCCGGTCACAAACAACCTGCGACCCGCGGCGTCGTACGCAATTCCATTCAAGGCCGGATGCAGGGGCTCTGAGGCTCGCTCCGTGATCAGCGGTTTCAGTCCCGCCAGATCGATCCAACCGGTTACTTGGCCGGAATCCGGTTGAATAATTGCGATGCGATCTTGCCGTTGAACATTCGCGTAGATCTTGCCGTCGACGAATTCCAGCTCATTCAGATTTGCGACCAGCTCGTTTCCGTCGAAAACTTCGAGGCGGCCCAGCTCCGCGAAAGTTTCAGGATCCAGAAATCGGAGTTTAGCGGAGCCGTCGCTCATGATGAGCCGTTTGTCGTCATGAGTCAGGCCCCATCCGTCACCTCGATACTCGAAAATCGATTGAGGTTCGAAGGACGCAATGTCGTATATAACGCCGATTTGGTTTCCGAAGTGTCGTTTGAGATCCTCGAAGAATTTACGCAGGTGCCAAGGGGGCGCATTCCCCCGCCTTCTAGGAGTTAACTGGAGCAGCCTGCCGCGCCACTCGGTCAAGCCTTCGGCGAAGTCGGCGGGATTCACTGCGTGCTGTTGAATGATCTCACCAGTTTCCAGCCGAACCTTTCGCAGTGATGATCGTCCGGTGATGCCAGTGCTTTCATAAAGGAATCCGTCTACATAGACCAAGCCTTGCGTGTAAGCCTCAGGATCGTGTGGGTACTCGGCAACTATCTCGTATCCGAAAACGCTACCCACAGCCGCCGTTTTGCGTACAGCTATGGGGTTGGATGGCGCCGTTGTAGAGCGGCCGCGTTTCAGAAGGATGATTGCAATGGTTGCCAGTGCAAGCGATACGATGACGATTATCCCGATTCGCTTCACGCTCATAACGGTGTGACAATCCACTTTGATTCTTCGGTGACTTGACCTTCGGGCGTGACCTCAATTTCGCCAATCTTAATTTTAGGCGGCGCTCTTGAACTGTAGTTTCGCTTGCACGCCTAGCGCTGCCAGGACTCGCAACATGAGATCGGTCGAAATGTCCTGAGTATTACGATTCAGAATCGCAGTCACCCGAGTCCGCGAGGTGTGCGCGAGGTGTGCGACGTCCGCGTGCGTGAGTCCCTTTTTGCCTACTACTTCGATGATCTTGTCGTTCAAATCGCTACGGAACTGGATCTCCATTCCGTCAGCTGGAGTCAGTCCCAACGCCTTTGCGAGTTCTCGGGTGTTGCGGGCGACTACTGGTTTAACCTTTTTCATCGGATCATCTCCTTTAATCTCTGCTGCGCCAAATCAATCTCATGCTGCGGAGTGTTCTGAGTCTTTTTCGTGAAGGCGTGAAAGATGAGGATGGAATCTATCAATCGCCTGTAATAGAAAACTCGATAGATTCCAAAACGGTCTTTCACCCGCAACTCCTCAACGTCCGCCGCAACCGAGGCATGGTTCGCTACAATGGCATCGACAGCTTCGCACCCTTCTGTAAATCAAATATGGCTTTACCCAGGCCGCGCCGCAAGTCTTGGGGAAACCCTCTGATGGCATCCCGAGCCTTCTGGGTGAAACACGGCTGACTTCACGCAATAAGTGTCTCAGATATGGGACATAGTTGTCGAGAGTATGTCTGCGGCCGTCAGTCGGTGCTAACGCAGCAAAGGGTCGATTACCTAATTAACTCGAAGCCTAATTGATGCCCCGCTTTGCTCGAAACCAATCGCTTGACCTTCTTTTCCGAGTTCTGAAAAGGCGTAGTCTCACAGTCGGATTGACATTGATGCGTCACGAGTAAGTGAGAAGAATAACTATGCGTTGGGCTATTGTTTTTGAGCTCCAACAGATTGACGATAGCGAGGTAGCTTCCCGACTCCATCAATGCTTCCTGACGGAAAATATTAAAATTCGAGGCATCCTTCCAGACCGTCAAATCAAAGTCGTTTCCAATTCTCTTCATTAATTCGGCAGGAATCTCGTTGTCGCCTGCAAAGAATGAAATGAGGCACGCTTCATTCAGACGTTGAGGTGATGAGCCATACAGTTTGTCGATCGCTCTGAAGCCGGCCAGAAGACGTGGAGCAATCGCCTGCCGCGTATTCATGAAATCCAGATTGCTGGAAGACATCAGGTTCGTATAGACGGTGAATAGGATGATGTCACCCTGTTCACTTCCAACTCTCCAACGCATGACGCTCGCGAACCTCTACACCGTGTCACTTTGCCTTGCTCAAAACCACTCTTTAAATCAATATTTAGCGGCGTTAGACTCTCAAAATCACAGCGGTATTATCAAACACTCCATGTCTCAGAAACTCAAACAGCGTGACACCTCTGACCAGCGAGGGAAACTTCGCATCGGTAACGATTGGAATGCGATAACCATTATTGCGCTCTCTCAATCGAATCCACTCAAAGCGATTGCGGAGTTGGTGGAGAACTCAATTGATGCCCGGGCAACAAATGTCACCATCATTCGTGGTCGTAGCGAAGGCCGTCACTTTCTCGAGGTGCGAGACAACGGCCAGGGTATTCCTCGTGATACAGAAGGCCGGCCGGACTTTCGCTATGTCGCCACACACATTTGCGACTCGGTGAAGCGGCGGCTCAAGCTGGAAGGCGCAGCCGGACTCCAAGGCGAGTTCGGCATTGGTCTGCTTTCCTTTTGGATCCTCGGAGAGGAACTTACCTTAACGTCAACTGGAGTCGACGATAAAGCATGGCAAATGATCATGCGCAAAGGCGATCCAAGCTACTCGGTTAAAGCCAAACGAGCACTGTTCACGGAACCTGGTACCTATTTGCGCATAGGGAATCTGCTAGACGGAATTCGTTCGCTCTCGGGAGAGAAGATCCAGTGGTATCTCGCAGCTGAATTGCGCGACCGCATCCGTCACACAGCTGTGCGCATTACGGTAGTCGACAAGATTGCCCGTAAGCAATATGCCGTCGAGCCACGGCAATATGAAGGACGGTTGCTGCATCAATTGCCAAATGTTCGGGCCACGTTTGGCGACGTGTATGTTGAGCTTTACCTCACTGAACCGCTAGAGACGAATCGCGTTGCGCTGTTTCGACACGGCACGCGTGTTTTCGAAGACATTTCAGTGATTGACGAACTGACGAAGGCGCCGTGGACCACAAGATACCTACAGGGTCACATCGATGCGCCTTTCATCAATCTAACGCCCGGTACACGGAGCGGCATCATTCGCGACGAGGCTTATGCGGCGCTTTTGGATGCACTTGCGCCGTTGGAAGAAAAGTTGATCGAGATGCTCGAGGCGCAACGTCGAGCAGAAGAAGAGCAAGCCAGTCGTGAACTGTTGCAAACAATACAACGAGCATTTCGGGATGCCCTTCTGGCGCTGCCCGCTGAGGAGTACGACTGGTTTGATATTCATGCACGTACACATCGAGCTTCCGGAGCCCAGCGCGGGTCCGAGTCGAGCGACGGACTTTCGGTAGGTGCTCCAGAGCCGGTGACCGGCACCGTAAAGCAGCGTCAGTTTTTTGAATTCGCTGGTCCGCTTTTCAGTGTTGTGGTTTCACCGGCATCGAGTGTGGTGCGTGTGGGCGAGCAGCGCTTGCTGCGTGCGTTGCCATATGATCGAGCGCGTCGTCGTGTCGAAACGGACCTCACATTCAGCTGGGAAATTAGAGAAGGAGGCGGCGCTTTGGACCATTCTCACGATCAAGCGGCGACCTTTCTTGCCCCCGCTGAGCCCGGCCTATCGCGACTGAGCGTTACTGTTTGCCAGGGAGATCTTGAGCGTTCGGCGGAGGCATTGATAACAGTGACGCACGAACTGCTTCCGCAGGTCGGATCGACAACTATCGACTCGCAGGGGTTGCCTGGTTATACGTTCGAACGTGCGCCTGGAGAATCATGGCGATCGAAGTTCGATGCTGCGCGAAATATTATTGTCGTCAACAGCGGTCACCGCGATTTCGTCTATGCCGCCCGCAGCAAGTCACTCAAGCTTCGCTACCTGGTTCGGCTTTATTGCAAGGAACTGGTGTTGAGGAACTTTGTTGGCTTAGCCGCCGATCAGCTGTTGGAGCGTATGGTGGAGTTGTCGTTGCGGACGGAAGAAAATCTCTGAGTTCGAGCGCAATTTCAGTTTTTTGCCAGCTAACAATTCTGCCCAAGGGAAAACACCAATTGTGACCAACCAAATTCGGTTCGAGGACGGAACATCTTATGAGCTATACATGGGGAAGTGGAGCCAGCTTGCAGGCGAAGAGTTTCTCGACTGGCTTGCTCCAAAGTCAGGTTTGCGTTGGCTTGATGTGGGATGCGGCAACGGCGCTTTTACCGAAATGTTAGTCGAGCGGTGTGCACCAGCCTCGATAGAAGGGATAGATCCATCTGAAAAGCAGCTCGCGTACGCACGCACACGACTGCCTACAAATCTCGCTCATTTTCGTCAAGGCGATGCGATGGCACTACCTTTTCCGAACGACACGTTCGATGTTGCCGTCATGTCGCTGGTCATCTTCTTCGTCCCTGAGCCAGCCACAGGCGTTGCCGAAATGGCACGCGTAGTCCGGCCGGGCGGCACGGTCTCGGCTTACGCCTGGGACATGTCCGATGGTGGATTCCCTTATGAGGCCTTACAGAGTGAAATGCGTGGACTAGGAGTTGAAGTCCCGGTTCCGCCCAGTCCTGATGCGTCTCGAATAGAAGTAATGAGAGGCCTGTGGCACGGCGCAGGGTTAGCTTCGGTCGAAACGCTGGAGATCACTGTGCAACGAACCTTCTCAGATTTCGACGACTACTGGACGACCATACTTGGTGGCCCAAGCGTAGGCCCACAACTCGCGGCGATGTCGTCCCATGATCTCGATGTTCTCAAAACGCTGATGAGCGCGCGCTTGCCACCAGATGCTGCCGGCCGTATTACGTACGGTGCCCGGGCTAATGCCGTAAAGGGTCGAGTACCAAATTAAGTTCACGTTTGGCGGCTTGAGCGAACCGCTCGTAAACGAATGGTCGACTGGGAAGAGAATGAAGTAATGAAAAAGACGAATTTCGATCGATATCTTGCTAGTTGAAACCTTTCATCGAGAATTGAAGTTGCCTCATCGTCTCAGCGTCAAGCAGATTGCCGGTTTCCTCAAGCGCCTTCCGTAGCGTTGCCAACTGCTCAGAACTGGGAGACGTGAAGCTGCGATTGACTCCAGCCAACCAGCGTTGGACTCCAAACTGACCCATGGCCGCGATGGTTTCGTCAGAATCACGAACGGACCTGACCAAGTAATTTATACTGTCCCACTTCCCTAGTTTCTCAATCAGGGAGAACGCATTCCGCTTCACGTGTGTGGTCGTTGCCGATTGCAAAATCTTCCAAATCCGCTCACCGTTAAAGGCGCTTCCCCTGGAGGCCAGAGCATTCAGAGCCTCACGCGACACATAAGGGATTGGATCCTTAAGAGCTTCCATGAAGAGGTCGATGTATTGTCCACTATTTAGCTTCGCCAGCGCTTTGATCGCCGCCCATCGTATCTTGCTGGTAGGGTGTGACGTATGAGGCGCAATCAAGAGCGCATCCTTAGTTGTACCGGCTTCGCCCAAGCCACAAAGTGCGGCGTAAAAGGTGCTTCCTTCTCCTACTGTCAGAACTTCTCGATAGAATTCCGCCACATCTATCTGCTCGCGCTTGCGCATATGATAACGAGCTTCTTCGCGCATCGACGGGTGCTGGTCCAGCAATGCAGAACGCAGTGCTGACAACAAGGTTGACAAGTTCTGCTTAACAGTAATTCGCAATGCCTCGCGACGAACAGGCATGAATCGATCGCGTTTCATCAATTCCAAAATATGATCTAGCTTTGCTCGCTCGAATGCTGAAGAGACCGTTTGAGCGGCAAGTAATCGAATGACAGTGTCTTGATCATTTAGTGCCTGTCTCACGATTTCAGGCAAACCCGACTTTGTGGAGTTCAATGCCAATCTGAAACTTGCCCTTCTAGTGAAACGGTCGGCTGACATCAATGACTCAAGTAACACACTTCGACATTCATCACTTTGGAGGAGTTCATTGATAGCTCGGATGAGCACCTTATGATCGGCACGCCCGGCCTTCTCAAGCCGTGAGACTAATGAGAGGTTCGCGATGAAGTGTCGAGCATACTCTGGCCTCAGGCGAGAATGTATCGCTCGGTATGCAGCATCACGAACATTGGAAACCCAGTCGTTGAGTCGCAAGATGAGAAATGGCAGTTCGGCACCGCTTGTGATCTGATCGAGCCTTTTGATTGCAGCTTCTCTGACATAGCCACTCGGATGACAACTGGTTATTCCGAATAACGAAATCGAAGCTTCCCCAAAACGCTCAAGCACGCCCAGTTTATCTGGCGCCAGTTTGTGCCACTCGTAGAAGTGATGTCCCGAGTAGGGTGAACGCTGGCGCAGAGCGAAATCAAGCCACGCCAGTTCCTGTGTCGTGCTCCTTTGAACGAGTTTGTGCACTGACCTTGCTGCAGTGGCAGCCACATCCGGCTTACCGACGATGACGAAAGGTAAGATGTCGATAAGGGCGGCCGTCTCGTTGGAATCACCAATTGCCGACAATAATGCCGCAACTTCTCGTGAACCTTTTAGCTTTTCCCACAACCCAACAGGCTCCACGAGCTGGTCGATGAGGGCTCTTGTATGTGGTGAGATTTGTCTCATAACAATGGAGAGTTGGGCATCAAGATCGATCATCCCACTCTTTAGCCTGACTTGGAGGCTCTACTTCTTTGAACGTGCGATCAGTAAGGTCGATTAAGAGATTCGCGCGCTCTAACTGGTCCAGTGTTCCATCTGTAGAACAACTGAGCCGAAATAATTTTCCATCCTTCGCGAACAAAAGATCTCCGGACCGGCACCAATCCGCCCAGTCTGTTTTACCAAGCGTAACGGCCGAGACGTTTGTTTGATCAGAGATAACGTGCTCGATAATGTACCAAGGTCCCTAAGATGCCAACAGTACAGTACCGCGAGCGAAGCGACCGGATGGCACACTCAACGAACCAAACATCAGAATTTAGGCGTAATATCGAGTGTGCCATCCGGTCGCTTCGCTCGCGGTACTGTACTGATCGCTCGACACTCACCAAGATTAGAGTTTTTGTGCAAAGCCAATTGTTAATCATTAGACGCCGACCCTTACGAAAAAGTACCTTTTTGACCTAACCGAATCGCGGAACGCTACGTGCCGTAATAACTCGAAGGTAGAGCCTTCTTAACGAAAGGAGTCAGCGATGACGCGCAGTATTGAAGGGCCGGTGGCGACGGCGCAAATGATGATTCGCCAACCTATCGAAAGAGTCTTTGAGTCGCTGATCGAGCCCAGTATTACGTCCCGTTTTTGGTTCTCAAAGAGTAGTGGTCCTTTATCAGTCGGAAAACGAGTCCGTTGGGATTGGGAAATGTATGGGCTTCACACAGAAGTCGAGGTCAAAGCGTTAGAGACCAATAAGCGAATATTGCTTGAATGGAATCAGCCCGAGGATCCCAGCGTTGTCGAATGGACATTCGAAGCCAGAGGTCCAGATCGCACCTTTGTCAAAGTCAAAAACTGGGGCTTTGCAAAGGGCGACTTGAAGCGGGCCAATCATGAAGCGATTGCTTCGACGGGCGGGTTCAGTTTTGTTTTGGCCGCCATGAAAGTTTTTCTGGAACATGGAATTGAACCGAACCTGATTGTGGACCACGATCCGGATGGTCTCGTATCACCCTGGGCACCGTGAAGTATGTTGCAAGCGTTAACCTAAAGGAGCACATTTCCAAGAAGAACGATGAAGGAAAGACTGCGTTGATGTTAGCATCGGAGGGAGGTCACGACGAAACAGTGCGGGTGCTGACGGCAGCTGGAGCGAATAGATGACTCTCTCTCCTAGTGGTCGTGAAGCTGTTCTGCATCTCACGGCAGCAGACCCTGAACAAGACCGACCATACAGTCAAACCAGGCGGACCAAACACTTACTAATGAGTCGCGCTTTCTTCTTCGTGTAAGTTCGAGTGATTTAGTGATCGCCCGTTACACGTCGAGAAAAACGAACCACGAAAAACAAATAATGCCCACAACGCCCCCAGGCCAAATGATTGTTGACATGAATGAGCTAGACGCAAGGTTGCGACATTCGGCGCATCATTCCGCAAGAAAAATTTTGGAATTCATGAGTATCGTTGCGCGACGATCGTGCCGAGATGCGATTTCAAGGTATATCCACGAAGGATCGAGAGTAGGCTAGTAAGGAGTGGGAAAATGACTCGAGTAAGAACCGTTTGTCAAATCGCTTTACTCATAACAGCTTTAACCTGTCCGGCACTAGCTCAGACTCAAGCGATCAAGACACCACAGAAAACTGAAGTGCCTTCCGTTCAAGTTCTTCCGTTGTCGCCGGAAGCAACTCAGGTTGCAGATGATATTGAGGTCACAGTTCTGATCGAAAAGCTGAGGAGTGAGCGTGCTGCCGGCTCCCCGATGAGTGTGCAAACAATCTTTGTCCGCCAGCAGATAACTGAACGAGTCCTCGCGGCGTCTCTTGATGTAGACAGCGTGAATGCGGTCATTGACTCGGAGATCGAACAGATTAGATCGATTCGTTCCCAGCTTCAGTCGCAGCGCGACAAAGCACAAAACATCATCAACATCGCCTCGCTCGTCACAGGAGGCGCACTCGGAGTGGTCAACACGGCTTTGCAGTTCAGCTCGAGCACCGCCAATGTTGGGAATGGCATTGGGGTCGGCGGTGGAGCGGCATCGGTCGTGTTATCAATCATCGGAATGCGTAAACAAGGGGGGCGACTTCCACTCGGCGACTCGCCGCGAATGCTCGCAAGATTTTTCGGTCGCCAACCACCCGGGCCGGAGGTAATCCCGAGTGCGTATCCCAAAGGAGTCTGGTCGTATCTCAATTCAGTTTCACCTGGCGATTCAGGAAAAGTTACGCGTCGGGACCAACTAATCGCGAAATGGCAAAAGGAAGGCAAGGTCGGACCGGATAACTCGATCAAAAGCCAACGCAAGGTAGAGGCCTTGAGCGGCACTTCGTCTCAAACGGTCAAATTAGGTATCAGTGAGTTGGATGATCGCGTCGCGATGTTGATGGATGTCCGCGCACGAGTTTCGCTGATGAAGCGACAGTTGAGCGAGATAATGCGAAGTGTGAGCGTTACTGATTAGCCGTTAACAATGACGCTGCTGGTCAAAGCCCGTAAAGTTTGTTTTTCCATGCGAACTGGCGCACGACACCTCAATGATGTCGTGCGCCAATTCGTGGTCCCAGGTGCCTGGCGCGATTATGCAGCGCGGGCGATGCGCGATCCTGGAGTTACGCTCGCTTGTTCGAGTGTCGCCCTCGCCTTCGACTTATTTGAAAGTGCATGAAGAATTTCTTTCCAGTGGAGGGAAATGTCTGCCAGTGGAACTGAAAGCGCAAGACAGGCCCAGATAATAGCCTGCGCAATTTCTACTCCGAGCGTCTCCCAACCAGTTACACCTAAGACAAATCGGCCGCCAATGAATACTAGTGCGATGGCGTAACTGCGAGTGGCCCATTGTCGATGTAGAGCGATCTTTCGCTTGAAAGCAAACAAGAAAGCAATCGCGGTGGCGCCCATCAGCATCGCGGCGTCAACGATTCCCAGAATGGTGAACGATCTCGGCGCGCCCATCCGCTCCTGGTAATACTGGATATAAGCGCCAAGCGGTGCGAGTACGAGGGCCCCGACCACATAAAGCCGGCCCATCACACGGTGCGATTTTGTAAATCGCTGGCGGAGTCGATTGGAAAACTGTAAGGGGGCGAATAAGAGAACGATCGCGCCGAAGATACCGTGCGGCAATAACCACCACTTAAAAGACTCGTAATGCTGCCAGGCTGGGTGGGAAGAATCAACGAGGAATCGTTCGTTGTGGTACAGCACGTACGTGCTGGCCACTGCAATTGCGAAAAAGACTACATACTTTGAGTTGAGTTTCATCGGGCTCCTAAGCGCAATCTCGCAGTGAGATGTTTGACTCCGCGAGATGCCAAAAATCAACTTTCAGGGCCATATCTGCCATGCCCCATCTAATAACGCGAAGTCCCGACGATTTTTGGTCCATATAGTCTGAGAAAATTTAGGGCGTTGTGGTCCGAAGAGACGAGCGGTGGGGTGAGTGGCGCTTGTTAGTAGAAAGGGACTTGAACGATCCACACGCTGCCGCGATGTGGGATTGGCGAGCTGTGGGGTGAGTGGCGCTTGTTAGTAGAAGGGGACTTGAACGATCCACACGCTGCCGCGATGTGGGATTGCGAGCTCTGGAGTGAGTGGCGTTTATTAGTAGAAAGGGACTTGAACGATCCACACGCTGCCGCGATGTGGGATTGGCGAGCTGTGGGGTGAGTGGCGCTTGTTGGTAGAAAGGGCTTGAAAGATCCACACGCTGCCGCGATGTGGGATTGAGGAGCTGTGGGGTGAGTGGCGCTTGTTAGTAGAAAGGGACTTGAACGATCCACACGCTGCCGCGATGTGGGATTGGCGAACTTTGGGGTGAGTGGCGCTTGTTAGTAGAAAGGGCTTGAACGATCCACACGCTGCCGCGATGTGGGATTGCGGGCTCTGGGGTGAGTGGCGCTTGTTAGTAGAAAGGGCTTGAACGATCCACACGCTGCCGCGATGTGGGATTGGCGAGCTCTGGGGTGAGTGGCGCTTGTTAGTAGAAAGGACTTGAACGATCCACACGCTGCCGCGATGTGGGATTGCGAGCTCTGGAGTGAGTGGCGCTTGTTAGTAGAAAGGACTTGAACGATCCACACGCTGCCGCGATGTGGGATTGGCGAACTTTGGGGTGAGTGGCGCTTGTTAGTAGAGTTAGTGGTGCTTCCCACGATTTGAGCAAAGTCTACGAGCACAACCTCTTCAAATTGCCACCTGCAGCTACTTCGAGGTCAGTCGCTAAAATGTTAAGCTCCTAGTCAAGAAACCAAATGTGTGGACGATTTACGCTCCGGCGTGCAGATAAACTGAATTTCGATCGCGTAAATACTTACGACTTTTGGCGTAGTCCCGCGCGTTACAACATTGCGCCCACGCAGCCCATTTGGACGGTCCTGGACCGCGCTGGTGAACGAGAACTCACCTTGTTGCAGTGGGGGCTGATTCCCTCATGGAGTGATAAACCGACCGGCATTATCAATGCCCGGGCCGAATCGATCGACGAGAAGGCGAGTTTTAAAGAGTCGTTCCAGCGCCGGCGCTGTCTGATTCCAGCGGACGGCTTTTACGAGTGGGAAAAACTCGGAAAGGCTACTCAACCGCACTTCTTCCAAATGAAAGATTCAAGTCCGTTTTCCTTCGCCGGAATCTGGGACGAGTGGAAGACAGATGGAAACAGAATTTCGTCGTGTGCCATCGTCACCACCGCGGCGAACTCCCTCCTCGCCACTATTCATCATCGGATGCCGGTGATTCTGACTCGTGAAGCCGAAACTGACTGGCTAAATGAAGAAGCAACAACAGATGATCTGCGAATGCTGCTGGCCCCTTTCGATGCTGCGAAGATGAAGGGTTCACCGGTTACTAATCGAGTTAATAATGCTGACAATGACGATGAGGCGCTGGTTGATCCAATCGAGCATGGCCAGGAGCTGGTCCAACGTCTTTTATTTTGATTAATCATGAGAACCATTGAGCTTTCGGAGAGAGTTGACCAGAGCATTCGTCGTGCACTCGATGAAGATATTGGGCCAGGCGATGCGACTACGGACTCCATTATTCCTGCTGATGCCAGTTTGCGCGGACAGATAGTTGCAAAACAGTCCGGAGTGGTCGCGGGCCTGGAGGTAGCGCGCAGAGTTTTCTTGCAATTGAGCGAGCAGGTCAACTTCGAAGTAAAGGTTGAAGAGGGAGCCCAGGTTGAGAAGCGAACGGTACTGGTGGACCTCTATGGACCAGCGCGTGCCCTGTTGACTGGCGAGCGGACGGCTTTGAACTTTCTTGGAAGAATGTCGGGCATAGCAACCTTGACCAGGGAATACATGGATGCGGTGAAGGGAACAAAGGCAATTATTCTCGATACGCGAAAGACGGCTCCGGGATTGCGCGAGACGGACAAGCTCGCAGTCCGGCTCGGCGGTGGGGAGAACCACCGTATCGGCCTTTTCGACATGGTGTTAATAAAGGACAACCACATCGATTTCGCCGGTTCGATCACAGCAGCAGTTCGCAGAGTCCGTGAAAGAGTTTCGGACCTGGAAATCGAAGTGGAAACGCGGACGCTTGACGATGTTCGCGAGGCACTCGAGCTAGGTGTCGAACGAATATTATTGGACAACATGAGCGCTGAAATGATGCGACAGGCAGTAGCCATAAACGATGGTCGCGCAAAGCTCGAGGCTTCAGGGAATGTCACCATTGAGAATGTGCGTCAGGTGGCCGAGACGGGAGTGGATTACATTTCAGTTGGGGCCTTGACTCACTCCGTGAAAGTTTTTGATGTAAGTTTGGAATGGATCGGCGGTCACTGAGTAATAAAAAGACGCCAAGTTGAAGTTCAGAACACTTGAGAGGGAAGTTTAGAAGATGATTACTGATACAACGACTGACGGGATGTATCAAAAGTTGCACGCTATGCTGGCGGATACGGTTCCTGACTTTGAGTTGCGTATCAAGGCAGAGCTCGCGGCCCGAATCAATCAACTCAAAGAAGAAAAGAACGCGGTTATTTTGGGCCATAACTATATGGAACCCGCACTCTTCCACTCCATTCCGGATTTCGTTGGCGATTCGCTGGAACTCAGTCGAAAAGCTGCCAGGACGGACAAAGACATCATCGTCTTCTGCGGGGTGAAGTTTATGGCCGAGACGGCCAAGATCCTTAACCCCTCCAAGAAAGTTCTGATTCCTTCGTTGAGGGCCGGATGTTCATTAGCGGCGAGCATCACCGCCGATGACGTAAGAGAGTTGAAACAAAGATTTCCCGGTGTGCCTGTTGTCACCTACATTAATACCTACGCAGATGTGAAAGCGGAGTCGGATATCTGTTGCACATCTTCTAATGCAGTCGACGTTGTTAAGTCGCTCGGTACCGAAACGGTCATCTTCATTCCGGATGAATATCTCGCGGCAAACGTCGCTCGAGAGACCGGCAAGAAAATCATCTACCCAACTCGTGATCCCAAAAACAAGTTTGCAGGTGAGCTTGACTACCAAATGATTGGATGGCCCGGACGCTGTGAAGTTCACGAGAAGTTTACGGTCGAAGATATTCAGAATGTCCGGAAACAGTTTCCGGACGTATTGATCCTGGCCCATCCGGAGTGCAGTCCGGAAGTAGTGGCGGCCTCAGATTTCTCCGGCAGCACAACGGCAATGATCAAGCACGTGGAAAAAACCGGGGCTCCGCGATACTTGTTACTAACTGAATGCTCAATGGGAGACAACGTAGCTGCCGCTAATCCGGATAAGGAAATGTTGCGGCTATGTAGTGTACGTTGTCCGCACATGAATCAAATTACTCTTGAGGATACGCTCGAATCATTAACGAAAGAGCAGTACGAAATCGCGATCGACGAAGACGTTCGGAAGCGAGCCCTCCGATCAGTCGAGCGGATGCTTGAGATTGGAAATAAGGACTGAATATCGGTCAATGGTCAATTTCCATCGGTCATTTGTCCTTCTCTGTGCAACCTTGGTGTTCTCTGTGTCGCAAGTTTTTAAGGTCTCGTTGTTCTGACAGGGATTAAGGGTAGATTTAGCAAGCCATTCATGTGACTGAGCAATGCTGGGACAGGTCAGTACCGATTCGCGGTAGCGTCGGGTGCGTCTCAGAATGCTGATAACTGGTTGATCCGCGAGACTCACCCGACGCTACCGCGAATCGGTACTGAACCTGGCCCAGCAAGTCTTTCTTTGTTGCGGCTGCGCTGTGCTTTGCACAAAAACTCTAATCTTGGTGAGTGGCGAGCGATCAGTACAGTACCGCGAGCGAAGCGCGGCGGTGGCACACGCCACGAAACGATTATCCAGGCCGAGAGTTGAGGGTACCATCCGGTCGCTTCGCTCGCGGTACTGTACTGTTGGCATGTTACTTTTTGTGCAAAGCTGCTGCGCTGGGACTCATCTTTAACTGGCGGGAGACTAACATTGGCTGAAACAGAGGTTCTGATAATCGGATGCGGAATCGCCGGAGCAACTGCGGCTCTTCGACTGGCCCGGAATCCACGTCGCCAGATCACAATGATTACTCGCGCTCATGAGAGCCGGGAATCAAATACTCGCTACGCTCAAGGTGGAATTATTGGACGTGGTCCAGACGACACTGCCGAACTTCTCTACGAGGACATCATCGCTGCCGGCGCCGGTGTTACTTCTCCAATCGCAGCTCGGATACTTGCAGACGAGGGCCCAGCGTTACTCAACGAAATACTTGAAGGAACTGCTCATGTCGTTTTCGATCACAATAAAGAAGGCGATCCAGTCTGGGGACAAGAGGCCGCCCACTCGCGTCGACGGATTCTTCATGTTGGCGATGCCACGGGTCAGGCCATCATTACCGGTCTGATCGAAGCGGTCAAACAGTGTCCCAACATTCGGATTGAAACTGATGTAACCGCAGTTGATTTGATCACGTTTCCTCATCACTCACGCGATCCACTCGATAATTATCGCGCAATCTCATGTCACGGAAGTTATGTTTTCAATCGAAATGAAAAGACGGTGCATCGCTACCTGGCAAACAAAACGATACTTGCGACCGGCGGTCTTGGTCGGATCTATAGGAACACCACTAATCCGATAGGTGCTCGAGGTGATGGTCTGGCCATGGCCCATCGAGCCGGCGCCCGGATAGCAAATGCTGAGTATGTGCAATTTCATCCGACGGCCCTCGCCGCGCCGGGAAAGGAAGGCATGTTGATCAGTGAAGCTGTTCGAGGCGAGGGCGGAGTGTTGCTTACTCCGGAGCTGGAACCATTCATGGCCAATTATTCGCCGGAATGGAAAGACCTTGCGCCGCGTGATGTTGTGGCGCGAGCCATACATCATGAGATGGAAACAAAAGGGTACTCCTACGTTTTGCTCGACATTGCGTCGCATATGCCGGCAAAAGCGATTCGAGAGCGCTTTCCGTTCATCTACAACGAATGTTTGAAGGTTGGTCTGGATATCTCGCGTGAACCAGTACCGGTAGTGCCCGCAGCGCACTATTTTTGCGGCGGAGTTCTTGTCGATGAGTGGGGACGTTCGGATATCGAGAACTTATACGCAATCGGCGAGATCAGTTGTACCGGAGTGCACGGTGCTAATCGGCTCGCGTCAACTTCTTTGCTGGAGGGACTGGTTTGGGGAAACCGTGCTGCCATCCGGGTTGAAGAAACACTTGACTCTTCGGCGAATGCGACGCCGAAGTTTGACGATATTCCGAGATGGGATGAGAGTGGTCTGAGTGCTGAGCCCGACCCGGCATTGATTCAAGGTGACATGCAGACGATTCAGAACATCATGTGGCATTACGTAGGCCTGGTCCGAAATGCTGATCGACTGTCTCGGGCGATTCGAGAGCTACGGCATCTGTGGAATGAGATTGAAACGTTTTACCGGACCACGAAACTGTCGGATGGGCTGATAGGGTTGCGTAACTCGATTGAAGTTGCCTTGATTGTAGCCCAGGCCGCTCAGCACAATCGCCAGAGCCGGGGGTGTCACTACCGGCAGGATGCGGTGTCGGTGGAAGGGGAGGGAGACCGGTTGATTTGAGGTGGGGGTTAGATTTTATTTTTCATTGGTCAGTGATCAGTGAACGACCGCTTATTTTTCATTGGTCATATTGGTCTTTGCCCAAGACCCAAACCCCAAGACCAAAGATCAAAGACCCAAAGTTCCCCCCCTCACCAATGCTCAAGCACAGAGCGTAGCCGTTCCGCTTCGCGATTGAAACGAGGTGATTGGCACTCTTTGACCAATTCAAGATAGAACTTCAGGTGGGTCCTTGCTTCCTCGATCTTTTCTTCGGCTAACTCATTGTTACCAGCGGATCGAGCAAACGTAGCACTTGCGACAAATACATCAACGTATAACGGACCAAGCCAGAGTTGACTCACTTTTGATTCGGTTGGTCCAACAAAGGCGAACGTTTCACGACATACCCGCTCGGCTTCTTCTAATTCCTTCCCATTAAAAGCACCTGACAAGGCTCGCTGATACCGAACCGTTGCGTAGCATCGCAGCGCTTCAAACCTCGAGTAGATCAAGTGCGAAGGAACCTCTGCCAAATTCTCAGACGCCAGCTTCAACGCTTCATCAAATCTTCCCAGTTTTGTGAGCAGTACTGCCAGGTTTGGTTTGTGCAACCACTTCAAGCGATTCTCACCGATGGCTTCAGCAAGAGCCAGCCCATCTTCAAAGTTTTTCTCGGCTTCCATCAACTGGCCAAGTTCCGTGTGACAGTGAGCTGCAAAAAAATGAGTCCAGGCCTTTCGCTCGCGAGACTGAAGCTTCGCGGCTAACGCAAACTCTTTTTCCGCATACTCCAGACCTAACTCGTACGCGCCCGTATGGACCGTATTCTCACCAAGAAATTCGTAGCCAGTCGCCTCGGCAAAGTAGATGTTGTGACGTGTGCCGAATTCAACGGCCCGGTTGGCCCATTGATTCGAGTCGTCGTAGAGACCGTAGTGCTGATACCCGCCCGCCAGGTAAGCATAAAGTTGGGCGAGCATGGGCGCTGCGAAAGAACTCACACGCTCGCCTTCGGCTGTAGGCACTGTTAGTTCATTCGCGCGCATGAGGATTTCAATCGCCTTCTTGTGACGACCGGCGAGGTGATGAAACCGTGCCTGCGTCGACAATGCGTTGGCTGTTTCAAGCGGATTCGCAACCGGATCAAGTGTCTGCAGCGCTTGCTCTATATACTCGAGTCCTCGCGGGTCGCCATTTGTCACGAGCGACGCAGCTGCCTCCGTTTGGAGCCTTGCTCGCACTGCCGGATCTTTCGCGATCTCCAACGCCCTTTCGAAGTGTTCACCGGCAAAGACTGTTTCTCCGTGAAGCATGTAGGCTTTGCCGATTGCTTCTTCCTGGGCCACCTGCTCCTCGTCCAGACCAAGTGCTTCAGCGCAATCGCGCGCTTTGGCATAGGCAGCAACTGCCTCGTCAAAAGCAAAGACGCGTTCTGCTTCGTGTGCCGCCTTTTTCGCATAGAAAAGGCCACGTTCGTGATCGCCGGCCTGAATATAATGATGGGCCAACTTTTCAACGGCGCAGACGGTTTTTTTGCACCGTTGCTCAAGCCCTTCAGCAGCAAGCCGGTGCAGGCGACGTCGACGAATAGGATTTAGCTCCTCGTACAGTACTTCGCGAATTTTGTCGTGAGTAAAAATGAACGACTCGTCATTACTCGTGATAAGTTGCGCACCGGCTGCTTCATCAAGCGCGTCGAGCAGCTGATCTTCGTTCTGTTTTGAAGCCGCGATGAGCTCATCGAAGGTAAATACTTTTCCGAGAATGGCGCTCACGCGGAGTACTTCGTTACATTCCTGGCTGACACGATCGAGACGATGCCCGATTGCCTCTTTAACGCTCTGCGGAATCAAAAGTTGATCGAGGTCGCAACGCTGCCAGTGCCCATTCTCGCGTCGCACGGAGCCGCTTTCGATTAGCGCCTTCAATACTTCTTCTACAAAAAAGGGGTTACCTTCAGTCTCACGATGGACTGCAGCGACAAACTCACCACTGACATGTTCGCCCAATAGCGCGTCAATTTGCGCTCCAGTTTCGTTGGGATTGAAACGTCTCAGCGCGATACGGGTGATCAACCGTTCGCGATTCCAATCGACGAGTGCTTTTGCCAGCGGGTGTGCCCGATCCAGTTCGGTTTCGCGATAAGCTCCAATCATGAGAACGCGCTCATTCCGGAGTTGCCGCAAAAGGTGGCCCAACAACCAGAGAGTGCCGCGATCGGCCCAGTGCAAATCGTCCGCGTAAAAGAGAAGCGTCTGTCGCCTCGCGATATTCGAAAATACCTGGGAGACGGCGTCAAAAAAGAGAAGACGCTCTTCGTGAGGCGCCAGCTCTTGCCGTTCGGCAAATGGGCCTAAGCGAGTCTCGATTTCAGGAGCTAGTTTGGCGATTTGGGCCGCGGAGTCGGAAAGTAGATCGCGAAGTTTCTGGTCGTCTTTTTCGTCTCGTACCCACCGGCGAAAAGCTTCCACAAAAGGAAGATAAGGTGTGGTTGCTTCATATTCGTAGCATCCGCCGCTTAGGACCAGTGCGCCATCAACGGCCGCTTGTATTGTGATTTCGCGTGCCAGGCGCGTTTTTCCGGCACCTGGTTCACCGCTCAGTAAGACTGCGTGACCTTTACCTTCACGCGCTCGTTGCCAGATCTCGCTGGCTTCCGCTAACTCGGTTGAGCGCCCAACGAGCCGGCCACGCGAAAGGGCATCCAGAATTGCAACGCTTGGTGCCGCATCCTGATCAATTTCATCCGAATTTGACAAAGCATTGAGCAACGCAGTCCGCACTTCAATTGCCGAGCCAAAGCGCTGGGCCGGGTCTTTTGCCAGCAGTCGAAGAATCACACTCTCCAGCCGCCGGGGTATTTCCGAACATAAAACTCTTGGAGGGACTACCGGCGCGTGAACATGCTGTGAAACGATCGTCAAAGGATCGTCACCCGTGAATGGCAAACGCCCAGTCGTCAATTCATAAAGGACCACGCCGAGCGCATACAAGTCAGTTCGCGCGTCGACGGGTTGACCAAGCGCCTGTTCGGGCGCCATGTAAGAAGCAGTACCGACAATCAAACCGGCCCGTGAGATTCTCGCTGCATCTGCCGGAAGTGCGAGACCTAAGTCTGCGAGCTTTATTGTGCTCGACTCACTGGTACTGGAAAGTAAAACGTTGTCAGGCTTCAAATCGCGATGAACGATGGCATTTGCGTGGGCGTGCTCAAGAGCGTCGCAGATTTGTAATGCGATTTCTACGATTCTTCTCAGCTCAGTGGGCCGGGCCTGCGACAACCTTGGACCCGACACAAGCTCCATCACAAGGAAAGGTTGGCCCGAAGTCTCGCCCACATCATGTACTGCGACTATGTGTGGATGATTGAGTGCTGCACTCGCCCTGGCTTCTCGCAAGAGTCGTTCACGAGCGTCTGAATGCGTTGAGGCAGCAGACAAAACCTTGACGGCCACTTCTCGTTGTAACTCGAGATCGGTAGCGCGATAAACCACTCCCATTCCTCCACGTCCGAGCTCACTGTCGAGGCGGTAGCGGTCGCGCAAAAGACTGCCAATGCCGAGAATACTGGCGCGCAGCTCTTCCGGAAGAATTTGGGTTTGCTGGGAATCGGTCATCGTTGAGTAAAGGATAACACTTTGAAGTGATGACTATGGAGTGCGCCGGCCCGGCGGCGCTTTTAAACTCAAACTGCTAATCTGGATACTCCCTTATATAACAAAGCGCCGCCGGGCCGGCGCACTCCAAGGTTTCTTGACGATTTTGGGGTTCGGGCCTAATGTTGTTTCGCCTTCGACCGTTCGCGCGCCCTCTACTTAATCATGAGTGAAAAGCCCCGTCCGATTTCGGGCGAAGTCATAAAAAAGATAGAGATACTTTGGATCACGGCAGGCTTGGGTTGCGATGGAGACACCATTGCGATGACTGCTGCAACTCAACCAAGCCTGGAGGATATTCTGCTGGGTGGAATACCCGGAATTCCTCAAGTCAAATTGCACAACCCTTTCCTGTCGTATGAAAACGGCGAAGAGTTCATGGAGATCTTCTATAAAGGAGCGGAAGGAAAACTCGATCCCTTTCTGCTGGTCGTTGAAGGCTCAATTCCAAACGAAAATAACAAAGCAGAGGGGTACTGGGCTGGATTTGGTACTAATCGCGAAACAGGCCAGCCGATTACGACCTGCGAATGGATTGATCGCTTAGCTCCGAAAGCATGGGGAGTTGTTGCGGCGGGAACCTGCGCGACATACGGTGGAATTCATGCGATGGAAGGGAACCCAACCGGCTGTATGGGTCTGCCGGATTATCTTGGCTGGGATTGGCGGTCCGCTTCCGGACTTCCGATTGTTTGTGTTCCCGGTTGTCCCGTAGTTCCCGACAACATGACTGAAACGCTGCTTTATCTCCTTTACCAGTCAGTTGGACGAGCTCCCATGATTCCCCTCGATGAGGCATTAAGACCAACCTGGCTTTTTGGACAGACAGTTCACGAGGGCTGTGACCGCGGTGGTTACTACGAGCAAGCACAATTTGGCGAGTACTACGGGTCGAGGGAATGTATTGTAAAACTCGGATGTTGGGGCCCGGTGGTTCAATGTAATGTAGGCAAGCGAGGTTGGATGGCAGGAATAGGCGGTTGCCCGAATGTCGGAGGCATTTGCATTGGCTGTACGATGCCGGGCTTTCCCGACAAATTCATGCCGTTTATGAATCAGCCCCCAGGTTCGTTATTGTCATCCCATGCGGTGATGACATATGGCAAGGCGATTCATGCCTTGCGAAGGTTTACTCAGGCATCTCTTAATAGGGAGCCTGCATGGCGTAAACCGGAAAATAGAGTTACCGGGAACGACGCTTAGTAATCAAAGGAATATGAGTTTACGTGGTTCTGACATCACCGTTTCCGACGACTCCGAACTTGAAGGCGCACTCGCCAATCTGCTGAAAAGCGTTAATCTCGTTGAAGCCGAAGATGTGCTGCGACAACTCGCCGGCGCCTTCCCAATAGCGAACCGATCAACAAGTTCTGAAGCTGAAGTCGATGCGAAATGGGAACTTGCCCCTTTACCGGAAGTCGATGCTCGTTATCAAACGCTCGTCGAGCAAATTCCCGCGGTTGTCTTTCTCGCGTTTCTCGACCGTGGCATTGGTGAAGCCTACGTTAGCCCGCAGATAGAGTCGATCCTTGGTTTTTCGCAAGAAGAGTGGCTCCAGGATCCGGTTCGTTGGTACCAACAAATTCATGTCGATGATAAAGCGCGCTGGAGCACCGAGGCGGCAGATCTATTTCTGTTGGGAAAACCGCTCAAGTCGCTTTACCGCGTTATCTCACGTGATGGCCGCACAGTCTGGTTTCACTGCGAAGTAAAGATGGTGCGCAACAGCGATGGTGGTCCATGGTTCATCCATGGTGTCGCCTTTGACATATCCGAACTCAAAACAGCTGAAGAGGCGCTCAAGAAAAGTGAGGAGATGTGGCGCGGTCTGTTCGAATCAGCACCTGACACGGTTGTCGTGATCAGGGATTCGGGTGAGATCATTAGTGTTAATGCTCAGGTTGGCAGGATGTTTGGATACGTTCCGAACGAGATGATCGGTAAATCCATTACCACGCTCATCTCAGATCCGCTAATTGTCGAGCACTTGCGGAAAAGGTCTCTTGGACCAGACGCATCATCGATTTCGTCTCCACATGAATTCTATGGAATTCGCAAAGATCGCACACAGTTTCCAATCGACATCATGCTTAATCCGATGGTTGCAGAATCGAGCATGATTATCTGTGTCATCCGCGACATAACGACCAGGAAGACTGCAGAAGAATCGCTTCGGAACTACGCGCAACGGTTAAAGTTTCTTTCGAGCCGGCTGATGGAAGTACAGGAAGTTGAGCGTCGCAATATTGCTCTTGAACTGCACGATGAAATCGGTCAAGTACTAACTGGACTTAAATTGACACTCGAGGTCAGCACCAAGCTCCCTGCTGAAGAAGTTGGCTCCAGCATCAATCAAGCGCGCGACCTGGTGAACGAGTTGATGGCCCGTGTTCGAAATTTATCGCTGGCCCTTCGTCCAGCGATGCTTGATGATCTCGGCCTGTTGCCAACTCTTTTTTGGCACATCGAGAATTACTCGGCTCAAACCAAGGTGAAGGTCAATTTCAAGCATCACGGCCTGGAGAAAAGAAGGTTCACTCCACAAGTTGAAACCGCAGCTTACCGCCTGGTTCAGGAAGCGCTCACTAATATCGCTCGTCACGCGGAAGTTCACGAAGCGACCGTGAGATTGTGGACTGATTCGAATAAGCTATCGATTCAAGTTGAAGACTTCGGCAAGGGCTTTGACCCTGACGGAGTCACGGGGCGAGAATCGAGCGGCCTGGCCGGAATGAGAGAAAGGGCCACCTTACTTGGCGGTCAGCTCAAAATTGAATCAAAATCTGGAGCAGGAACTCGTTTGATTGCGGAGTTGAACGTCGCGGAAGACGTTGCCGGTAGTCTGCCCAGCACCAATGCTGATTGACGGAGACTGTTTAATGGATCACCCGACTCCAACCACTATTGTTCTTGCCGACGATCATCACATCGTAAGGCAAGGTTTACGTGCGTTGCTTGAGGTCGAGAAGGATCTTAATGTTGTTGGCGAAGCTGGAGATGGATTAGAAGCTGTTCAGCAAGTCGAGCTTCTCGGTCCGAAGGTCCTGGTGCTTGATTTAATGATGCCCGGCCTCAATGGATTGGACGTGCTGAAACAGATCAAGAAACGATCTCCCACCACTCAGATCGTCATTCTTTCAATGTACGCTAACGAAGCTTACGTCCTCGAGGCTTTAAGCAATGGTGCGTCGGCGTATGTGCTAAAAGATTCAAAGTCTGCGGATCTTGTACAGGCAGTGCGTGAAGCTGCGGCCGGTCGCCGTTATCTTAGTCCTCCGCTGACTGCTCGGGCCATCGAGGTTTACCAGGAACGAGCTCAGGCCACGAGTCTCGATCGTTATGAGACATTAACTGCCCGAGAGAGGGAAGTACTTCACCTCGCCGCTGAAGGTCGGACCAACAGCGAAATTGCGGTTCGTCTTGGTATCAGCTCACGCACTGCGGAAACTCACCGTGCCAACTTAATGCACAAGTTGGATATGCATTCACAAGCAGAACTTATCCGTTTCGCACTTCGCAGAGGGATTATCCCGATGGAAGGATGAAGCGCAACATTCAGACACTTATTCTCCACAAAAATACGGAGCTTTCGTAGCCCATCTACGTAGGTCTACGAATAGACTAATTCCCGTTCCCGCTCAATAATCCCCGAGCTCCCTACAATTTGGTCGGAGTTTTTACTTTGACTTGCGTCCAAAGACTCGCCGGGTTTCAAAGTTCGATGTTTTTGTGCGCTTGCCTATCGGAAGTCTACGGTGAGGAACGCCGCCGCTCGGACACGGAGTTGAGCGCAACTCGTAAACGCGCACTAGCGACAGCTCCTTGCAGATGATTCTGCCCAGAATCGCATTCGTTCTTTCTAGAAAGGAGAGAGTTTCATGGCTGCAGAGATGGCGCCATATGGCCGCGTCACGCAAAGGCCACCGGCGGTAAAGGATATTCACATCGTATGGATAACAGCGGGGCTGGGATGTGACGGCGACTCGGTGTCTATTACTGCGGCAACGCAGCCAAGCGTCGAAGATGTGGTGCTCGGTGCGATACCAGGTCTCCCCAGAGTTCATTTGCATAATCCGGTGTTGGCTTATGAAGTCGGTGACGACTTTATGAAATACTTTTACCAGGCTGAACAAGGCTTGATTGATCCGTTTGTATTGGTTGTTGAGGGTTCAATTCCTAATGAGCATCTAAGTGGTGAAGGTTACTGGGCGGCCATGGGGACGGACGCGATGACGGGCCAGCCTATTAAGACGACCGAATGGATCGACCGCCTTGCTCCAAAAGCTCTGGCGGTCGTTGCTATTGGTACGTGCGCGACTTACGGCGGTATTCATGCCATGGCGGGAAATCCAACCGGTTGCATGGGACTTGCTGATTATCTTGGTTGGGATTGGAAGTCGGGCGCCGGTATTCCAATAGTCAACGTTCCCGGATGTCCGGTTCAGCCTGACAACTTTATGGAAACAGTTTTGTACTTGCTTTATGTTGCGGCCGGACTGTCTCCAATGATTCCACTTGATGAAGCAGGACGACCAACCTGGTTGTTCGGGCAGACAGTTCACGACGGCTGTGATCGCGGTTCTTACTACGAACAGGGAGAATTCGCAGAAGAATACGGCTCACCAAAATGTATCGTGAAGCTTGGTTGCTGGGGACCAGTGGTTAATTGCAACGTGCCGAAACGCGGTTGGATGGCCGGCATCGGTGGTTGCCCAAACGTCGGAGGGATCTGTATCGGATGTACCATGCCAGGTTTCCCCGACAAATTCATGCCATTCATGGATGAGCCGCCGGGATCAAAAGTCTCATCCGGCGTAGTCGGGCTCTACGGCGCAGCGGTACGAGCGCTTCGTGGTCTGACTAATGCAACGGTGAACAAAGAACCGAGGTGGCGACACAACCGTCCTGAATTAACCACCGGATATCAGCCCCAAGCGCAACTGCAGACAAAGGAGCGAGCGTCATGAGCACTTCAACTATCACTAAAACACCGTCTCAGCCTCGTACCCTGGTTGATATGAATTGGGATCCGATTACGCGAATAGTCGGAAGTCTTGGAATTTATACAAAAATCGACTTCGCCAACCGCGAAGTGGCAGAGTGTTACAGCACCTCTTCAATCTTCCGTGGTTACAGCATTTTCATGAAAGGAAAAGATCCGCGGGACGCTCACTTCATTACGAGTCGCATTTGCGGCATTTGCGGTGACAACCACGCAACTTGCGCGACTTATGCTCAAAACATGGCGTTTAACGTTCGTCCTCCGGCAATGGCGGAATGGATTGTGAACCTCGGCGAAGCGGCTGAGTACATGTTTGACCACAACATCTTTCAGGACAATCTGGTCGGTGTCGACTTTTGCGAGCAGATGGTTCGAGAGACCAACCCGAGTGTCTGGGAAAAAGCAAAGACTAAAGAGGCGCCGCACGCGGCCGATCATGGTTACCGGACCATCGCCGACATCATGACAGCGCTAAATCCCTTCAGTGGAGAGTTCTATCGCGAGACCTTGCAGGTGAGCCGCTATACACGCGAGATGTTCTGTTTGATGGAAGGGCGACACGTTCATCCATCTACGCTCTATCCGGGTGGAGTTGGAACTGTGCCGACAGTCCAACTCTTTACAGATTATCTCGTACGCTTGATGCGTTACTGCGAATTTATGAAGAAAGTGGTTCCGCTCCACGATGATTTGTTCGACTTCATCTACGAGGCGATGCCAGGTTACGAGAAGGTGGGCCAACGTCGCATTCTCCTCGGCTGTTGGGGCTCGTTTCAGGATCCGTCTGCTTGCGACTACACCTATAAAAATATGAACGAATGGGGCAACGCTATGTATGTGACCCCGGGTGTTATCGTCGATGGAAAATTGGTGACGACTGATCTCGTTGATATTAACCTGGGAATCCGAATTCTCCTGGGTAGTTCGTATTACGACGATTGGGAAAACTCCGAAACATTTGTAAAGACCGATCCACTCGGTAATCCTGTCGATAGGCGGCATCCCTGGAACCAAACAACGATCCCAAGACCGCAAAAACGGGACTTCGATAACAACTATACCTGGGTCATGTCGCCGCGCTGGTACCACGAAGGTGAGCCGGGTGATAAGAAATACCTGGCCCTCGATACAGGCGGTGGTCCAATCGCACGGTTCTGGGCCACGGCTCTCGCCGGAAAAGTTGACATCGGTTACGTCAAAGCAACCGGCCATAGCGTAAAAATCTACCTGCCGAAGACTGCAATGAAGCCAGAAGTGGAGTTCGAATGGAAAATTCCGAAATGGAGTAATGCCATCGAGCGTGATCGAGCCAGGACTTATTTCCAGGCTTACGCGGCAGCGGCGGCGCTTTATTTTACTGAGCAGGCGATGGCTGAATTGCACGCCGGTCACACTAAAACATGGTCCGATTTCAAAGTGCCCGATGAGGCTATCGGATGCGGCTTTCATGAAGCTGTGCGCGGAGTGTTGTCGCATCACGTAGTGATCAGAGACGGCAAGATCGCAAACTATCACCCGTATCCGCCTACTCCCTGGAATGCCAATCCGCGTGACATCTATGGAACTCCTGGTCCATACGAGGATGCAGTTCAAAACACTCCAATCTTCGAAGAGAATGGTCCAGATAATTTCAAGGGGATAGACATCATGCGGGCGGTTCGCAGTTTCGATCCCTGCTTGCCCTGTGGTGTTCACATGTACCTGGGTAACGGAAAAGTTTTAGAGACTCATCACTCGCCGATGTTCGGAATGGTTAAGTGATTGAAGCTGTACTTTGTTTTTGGTTGCTATGCACTTTGTGCTTTGCTCTGAGCGCTTTGTACTTGGTATCTGGTGTCCGTGTTCGTGACAAGTACGAAGGGCAAAACCACAAAGCACAAAGTGCAAGCGTAAAGCTTGAAGTGAAGGGCGCAAATACTTAAGGAGGTCCAGTTTGAGATCAGGCCCCTCAGAGATTGAAGAGCTGATTCACAATATTGAGCATTTAAAAGATTCCGAAGCTCGCGAAAATGCCATTGCTCTGGTCCAGGCGTTGATGGAGTTTCATGGCACAGCTCTGGACCGTCTCATGGAACTAATTGCCGAAAAGGGGGAAACGGGCTACTCGATTTTTGACTCTTTTGCGGCAGACGAAAAGGTCGGCAGCTTGCTGTTGCTCTATGGGCTCCATCCGGTTTCGTTGGAGACGCGAGTAACCAATGCGCTCGATAAGGTGCGCCCTTATCTCAGTTCTCATGGTGGAAGTGTAGAGCTGCTGGAGATCGTTGAAGGCACTGTTTGGGTCAAGCTCGAGGGAAGTTGTAAGACCTGTCCGTCTTCTTCGATGACACTAAAACTCGCAATCGAAGAAGCTATTTATGAAGCTGCTCCTGATATCGTCGCGATCCACGCTCAAGGCATCACCCCGGCCCCTGCTGAAACTGGCTTTGTGCAAATTGGCAAAGCGAACGAGAACTCAAAACACGTAAGAGATTCGTGGCGCGACGTTAGCAGTTTTGTCGGGCTCCGCGATAACTCTATCGAGTCAGCGAATGTTGATGGACACTCAATATTGTTCTGCCGGCTCGGAGATTCTCTTTATGCTTACGGGAATACTTGCCCGGGCTGTGGAAATGAATTGCGAGATGCACTACTGAAGTCGACCACTCTCATGTGCAACAGTTGTCAACAGCATTTCGACGTGATTCGCGCGGGCCGTGGTTTGGACCAGCCGAAACTTCATCTAAACCCGTTACCGCTACTGCTGGAGAACGGACGAGCCCGTATCGCTTTGCCCCCCTTGTCGATCAGTCAGGTCCCGCTGGCACCAGCGTAACATCACGAACGGAGTAGTTGGAACGTAGAGCTCATGACAGAAATTCGTGTTCCAAATGATGAGGTCGCCGATGTTGGGATATCTGCCGCAAACTCCTCTGATGCTTTCAACGTTCTTCGGCGTTTTGTAAAACGACGGAGCTCAGCGGAACGATGCGACCTGTGCAGTGCTGAATTGCTGGTCGACCATCAACATTTGATCGAGCCCCCGACGAGACAAATCGTTTGCGCGTGCCAGGCATGTTCCATTCTCTTTAGCGGAAACTCGGGCCAACGTTATCGGCGCATTCCGCGACGCATCAAGTTTCTCCAGGACTTTTCCTTAACTGAGTCTCAATGGGACGGGCTGCTGATCCCTATCGGGATGGCGTTCTTTTTTCGTAGCAGCGTCGACCAAAAGGTTGTGGCTTTGTATCCGAGCCCGGCAGGCGCAACTGAGTCCTTGCTTGATTTAGAGGCCTGGAATGACATCGTTACTGGTGATCAAACACTCAATGAGATGGAACCTGATACGGAAGCACTACTAGTGAACCGGGTAAATAACGCGCACGATTATTTCCTGGTTCCCATTGATGAATGCTTCAAGTTGGTGGGCTTGATCCGCACAAAGTGGCGAGGCTTGTCCGGCGGAAGCGATGTTTGGGACGCGATTGAGGGGTTTTTTAATTCGCTTAAAGAAAGATCGAACCTGGTGGGAAAAACCGATGCCTGACCTTGATTTTAAAATTGAATCTGCTGAAGCGGTAACCTTTGCAGCCGCTCCATTGTTAGCTTTCCAATTATCAATTTCTAATGCGAACCGCGGCGAATTGATTCAGTCGATCATGTTGCGGTGCCAGATCCAGATTGAAACGACGCGGAGAAAATACGACCCGCCTGAACAGGAGCAACTGTCTGATCTATTTGGCGAACCTGATCGGTGGGCCCAAACTCTGCGGCCCATGTTGTGGACCCATACCAACACCGTGGTTCCTCCATTTCATGATCAAACGACAATCGCTTTACCAGTTCCGTGCACATTCGATTTCAATGTCGCAGCTACTAAGTATTTCTCAGCGCTGAATAAAGGTGAAGTTCCCCTGAATCTTATGTTCAGCGGTACGGTGTTCTACGAAGCTGCAGACAATACTTTACAGGCCGAACAGATTCCCTGGGACAAAGAGGCAAGATTTCGGCTGCCGGTCTGGGTTTGGAAAGAGATGATTAATCTCTATTACCCGAATACGACGTGGCTTTGCGTGCGACGCGACGTCTTCGATCGGCTTTCGCGATTCAAGATGCAACAGGGCATTCCTACTTATGACCAAACCCTCGAATTTTTACTACCAAGGGCTACAGAGAGTACGGACGACCTGCTGACCTTCGAAGAAAGCTTACCTTCGTGAGTGCAACCACTGAATCGAGGAAAGATCGCTCGCTGGTCGATCGAGTAGCTGCCGCGGTGTTGTACGAGGGCTACGTACTCTACCCGTATCGTCCGTCATCTGTAAAAAACCAGCAGCGTTGGAACTTCGGTGTGGTCTGTCCTGAGTCGTATAGCATTGCACAAAAAGGTACCGAAGCAGCTCTCATGCAAACGGAATGTTTGCTGGTTGCAGGTCCCGCCTCCCGTCTTAGCATCACCGTCAAATTTCTTCAACTAATTTCCAGGCAAGTTTCGACTTCGGTTAATTCTGCGTTGGAGTCTTCCGGCGCCATCGATGGCTCAGACTTCCGACCCGTCAGCGCACTGGAGCACGATGGTCGGATTTACAACACCTGGCAGGAAGCGGTTGAACGTGAAGTTGGTCCAATATCAGTTGAGCTTAGCAACTCAGGCGGGATAACGGAGTCGCGCACTTTTGAATTTGGAGCAACTGAGACAGTGGAAGAGCTCAGGGCTTCAGAGGCCGGCCCAATTGTTGGTCTCGTCAGGCGCGTCCAAAGTTCGTTGGCTGGACAGCTAGAAGTGATTGTGACGCCCTGCAAAAATTCTAAACTCGCTGGATTACTTAAAGTCAACGTTCAAGTCAGTAATACAACCCCGTTCGAGGACCCAGATGACAAGAGTCGTGACGAAGCGTTACTGAACTCTTTTGTCTCAACTCATACCGTTCTGAGAGTCCAAGGTGGCGAATTCGTTTCGCTATTAGATCCGCCGGAAGAAGCGGGTGCAGTAGCGGCGGAATGCAGGAACGTCGGCGCTTATCCGGTGCTGGTTGGGGTCGAAGGAGAGCGTGACTGCATGCTTTCTTCGCCCATCATTCTTTACGACTATCCGCAAATTGCGGCAGAAAGTCCGGGCGACCTTTTTGATGGAACTGAGATAGACGAGATCCTGACTTTGAGAATACTGACGCTGACCGATGCAGAAAAGCGTGAGATCCGGGCAAGTGATGATCGCGCGAGACGACTGCTCGAGAGAACTGAAACTCTTCCCCTGGAAGAATTTATGAAGCTTCATGGAGCGATGAAAGGAGTCAATCGAAAGTAGCATGAACGAATGGGAGTGGCAGCTGCTGGAGGAGAAGCAGCCGTTGGACCAGGTTTTGGTAGACGGTGTTTCGGTGAAGTGTGGCGATCGAGTCATCCTGAGACCGAAAGGTAGAAGCGACATCATGGATATCGCCCTGGCTGGCAAGATCGCAGTAATTGAAGCAATTGAACAGGATTACGAAGGGCAAGCCCATGTCGCAGTTGTAGTTGAGGATGATCCGGGTCGAGAGTTTGGAATGATGCGACAGCCAGGTCATCGCTTTTTCTTTTCAACTGGCGAAGTCGAGCCACTGAAGGCAGCGGGTGACCAGTGATGACTTCGCAAGTACTTGTGGCCGGCATTGGCAACATCTTTTTGGGAGACGATGCCTTCGGGTGTGAAGTGGTTCGCGCTCTAGCGAAATATCAATTTTCCGCGAATGTGCGAGTCGTCGATTTTGGCATACGTGGCTTCGACCTGGCTTACGCTCTGTTGGATGGCTATGACTTTACGATTCTTATTGATGCGGCGCCCCGCGGAGAACCGGCCGGAACTGTCTACACAATTGAGCCTGATCTTGAACAATTGGAGCAGCTCGAACATCAGAATGTCACCATGGAAACTCATGGAATGAATCCAATGAAGGTGCTGCAGTTGGTGAGATCAATGGGCGGAACGTTCAAAAAGATCCTTTTAGTAGGCTGTGAGCCAGCCACATTTGGACCAGAAGAGGGACAAATGGGACTCAGTCCGGCGGTTGCGACATCTGTGGATCGAGCCGTGCAAGTAATTATGGATCTGATTTCAGAATATCTTGGAAATAGAGAGCAAAATTGGGAGGCAAACGAAAATGGGCAGGAACAATGGATCTCAGAAAGAGTGTAAGCATTTTGGACGTCATGTTTGGAAAATAGTCGTAGGCCTGGCGTTGGCTGCGGTTGCTGCCGGCGTTGTGGCGTCTTTACCGGACATCAAGCGGTATATCCGCATCACTCGAATGTAAGGGTTCCCCTCGTCGAACCATCGACCCTGCGGATGCTTACTTAACAATTCTTACCCCCGAGTAGAAGGAGAAGTGTCATGACTAACAATGGTTCGGAATCGAAGGACATGCTGTATTTGGTAGGCGGTTTTGCCCTGCTGGTCGCGGGAGCTGGTTTGATCATGGCCCATCCCGAGATTCGCAAGCAGGTGCGCGCGGGACTCGATAAGGTGCTCCCCGGCTTGCCAGGTAATTTCAGCAAAAGTTTGTCGACAGTAGTCCCCGATGTGCAACGTTATTTGAAGCTTAGGTCAATGTGAAGATATGAAAAATGAAGGCAGTATAGTTAAAGGTGTCGCGGCAGGCGTGGCGGGAGGTTTAGTTGCTTCGGTTGTAATGAATCAGTTCCAGAGTGCGCTGAGTAAATTAATGAGCAACGAGGAACGATCGCACGGAGCGCAATCACAACAACAAGGCTCACCCGACCATGGAATCGGCAAAGCCTTGCAAGAGCGAGGGCTCGATGAACCCGACGACAACGCAGCAGTGAGAACAGGTAATGCAATCGGCGAGTTCGTGTTTGACGAAAAACTTACCAAGTCGGAGAAAGAGATAGCCGGGACAGTCGCCCACTATGCAATGGGTGCAGCCTCGGGAGCTATCTATGGAGCCTTTACTGAGTTGGCGCCTGGAGTTTCGATCGGAGAAGGCGTCCCGTTTGGAGCCGCTGTCTGGCTGATCGCGGACGAAGGGATTGTTCCTGCGATTGGGTTATCGAAATCAGCAAAGAACTATCCATTGTCAACACATGCCTATGCGCTGGCTTCGCATCTGGTCTATGGGCTGACAACTGAGTTGGTACGCAAAGCGGTGCGGAGAGCGCTGTAGGGAAATGGCCTCTGAACTCGAGAGCGCGCTGGCGCACTATCGACTGGTTGCGGAAGAGAGCACATTTACGGTGCAGGCATTCGCCGGGGGCCTGTTCTCAGCCTTTGGACATGACCCGGTTATTTCGGTCCGCAGTTTTAGTGGCACGGCCCGGTTTATGCCCGACACATTCGAGAAAGCTGAGCTTCACCTATCGATTGATGCTTCATCTCTGGTGGTCGCAAATGAGGTCAAAGAGAAGGATCGATTGGAGATTGAAAACACGATGCGCCGGGATGTGCTCGATGTTCAAACCTATCCAGAGATCAAGTTCGACAGCAGTAATGTAGCTCTTAGCCGTTTAGGGGCTGGCCGTTATCGGGCGCGATTGATTGGCGATCTAACCATACATGGGGTAACGCAAAGGAACGTTTGGATCACTGCCGAGGTCACAATCTCGCCGGAAATGCTGCGAGCAAAAGGCGAGTACCAGTTGCGGCAGACAGATTTCAAGATCAAACCTGTGTCGGTGGCCGGTGGCACACTAAAGATCAAGAATGAGCTGAAATGCTCTTTTGATGTTTGCGGAAAAGCTTCATAACCAAATGCACGAACTCTCAATTGCAATGAGCATGGTCGAAATGGCCACGGAGGAGTCACAACGACTTGGAGCTGAACGTGTGACTGCTCTTCACTTAAAGGTTGGACTGCTGTCAGGAGTAGTCAAAGACGCACTAATTTTTTCCTATGAGGTTGCGTGCGCAGGGACGCCGTTGGAAGGTTCAAAACTTATAATCGAAGACGTCCCGGTGAAGGTCTATTGCCCGCGCTGCAGTTCCGAGAAAGAGCTCGACTCGATCCAATTATTCGCTTGTCCGGCCTGCGGCGAATTGACGCCGGAAGTTCTCGAGGGGCGAGAACTTCAAGTTGTCGCGATGGAGATCGAAGAAAAGCATGCCGAGGCACTCATTGCATGAGCACACCCCGATTAGTTGAGGTCAGGCAGAACGTGCTGAAGCAAAATGATCTGCTGGCGCGTTCACTCCGGCAGCGTTTCGCTAACGCGGGAGTTTCGGTGGTGAGTTTTGTCTCGACGCCCGGCGCCGGAAAAACTGCTCTACTTGAACAGACGCTTAGCAGTTTGCGCGAATCCGGTCTGAGAGTGGCGGCACTAGTCGGCGATTTGGCGACTGACAACGATGCTGACCGTTTGGCGCGAAGTCATGTTCCTGTCCGGCAAATAACGACCGGCACAGTTTGTCACCTCGATGCCAGCATGGTTGAAAAGGCGCTTGCCGACTGGGACCTCGGGTCGCTCGATATCTTGTTTATTGAGAATGTTGGCAACATGGTCTGTCCATCAAGTTATGACCTTGGTGAGAACTTGCGAATTGTTTTGCTTTCGACGACCGAAGGTGAAGACAAACCGCTGAAGTATCCAACAATCTTTAATACCTCTGATATCGCGGTCATAACCAAGATGGATCTGGCGTCCGTGGTTGAATTTGATCTCGATGCAGCTAGAAACAACATCCAGCGTGTGCGGCCGGGAATGAAGACGCTGGAGGTGTCCGTGAAGACCGGCGAAGGAATAATCGAGTACCTGGACCTAATTGTCTCCCATGTGAATCAGAAAATTTCAATCTGACAACATGACTATAAGAGCGCAAATACTCGTGCGCGGCATCGTTCAAGGCGTTGGCTTTCGACCCTTCGTCTATTCGCATGCTAACCGAATGTCGCTCACGGGCAGGGTCCGAAACAATGTAAGTGGAGTATTGATAGACGTTGAAGGCAGCGCGCTCGCCATTCAACGTTTCGTCCACGAAATCGGAAATAACCCGCCGCCTCTCTCGCAGATCGATTCCATCGAATACAAAGAGAATTTGCCACCCGCAGGTTATCCAGATTTCCTGATCTTGGAGAGTAACTTAGCCGGTGATCGAACTCTTCCGGTCTCGGCGGATTTCGGCAGCTGTGCCGAGTGCGTCAGGGAAATGTTCGATCGACGTAACCGTCGCTACCGGTATCCTTTTACCAACTGCACTAATTGTGGTCCGCGCTTCACCATCGTCGAAGATGTTCCGTACGATCGATCGCGAACAACGATGCGCCACTTCAAGATGTGTCACGAGTGTCGCGTAGAGTATGAGAATCCACTTGATCGCCGGTTCCATGCGGAACCTATTGCTTGTGCAACCTGTGGTCCAAGGTTGTTTCTGCGTGATCGTGCGAAGGAACTGATCGTGGCCGATATCATTGCCTACTCGCAAGAGCTATTGCGCGCGGGCAAAATCCTGGCGATTAAGGGAATCGGCGGTTATCACCTCGCGTGTGACGCGTCATCGGACGAATCAGTGAATCGATTGAGACAGCGTAAGTATCGCGAGGACAAGCCGTTTGCGCTGATGGCCCAATCACTCGACGTTGTCAGACAATACTGCGACTGTTCTGATGCGGAAGAAAGAGCGCTGGTCTCAAGCAATCGTCCGATAGTGCTGCTCGCTAGAAAACCTGATTGCCAGTTGCCGGAATCAGTTGCGCCAGGCGTCGGCACGCTCGGATTCATGCTGCCTTACACACCGCTGCACTATCTGCTACTTGAGAAGATCACCGGACCACTCGTAATGACGAGCGCTAATGTGTCGGACGAACCGATCTGTTATACAGACGAAGATGCTCGACTGCGTCTAGGTAACATCGCTGATTTCTTCCTGTTTCACGACCGCGCGATCAACATTCGCACCGATGACTCGGTTGTTCGAGTCTTCAGCGACAGGGAAGTGGTGCTGAGAAGATCTCGTGGATACGCTCCGGCTCCAATTCGCACAAATTTTTGTGTCAGTCAGCCAATTCTCGCCTGCGGTGCCGAGCTCAAGAGCACCTTTTGTTTGGCTCGCGATCACGATGCGTATGTCAGCCATCACATCGGGGATCTCGAAAACTTTGAAACGCTAATGTCGTTCAAAGAGGGCATCACGCACTTTCAACAGCTATTTGGAATCGAACCTCAGTTAGTCGCATACGACCTTCACCCAGACTATCTCTCAACAAAATATGCTCAGTCCCTGGATGGGCCAGCCAAAATTGGCGTTCAACACCATCATGCGCATATAGCCAGTTGCATGGCAGATAACGGAATTGCCGGTGAAGTTATAGGCGTTGCGATGGATGGACTTGGATTTGGGCTGGATGGAAAGCTCTGGGGTGGCGAATTCTTAGTAGCGGATTTCGAATTTGCGGAACGAGTTGCACATCTCGATTACGTTCCACTCGCGGGTGGTGCAAAAGCGGTTCGGGAGCCCTGGCGTTTGGCGGCAATCTACCTGCAACTTGCCCTTGGTGATGAGGGCCGGGCACTGGATGTTGAGTTTAACCGCAGGTTGACACCGAAGAAGTGGGCCAGCTTGCGAAGCATGGTCGCTGCGAGAGTGAATAGCCCTGAAACCTCCAGCATGGGACGACTGTTTGATGCGATAGCTGGTTTGTTGTGTCTTAGAGAGTCAGTCAATTACGAGGGGCAGGCAGCTATTGAGTTGGAATCCATCGCCGCAGATGACGTTGTTGGATTCTATGAGTTCTTGATCGACGGGTCTAGAATATCTGCACTCGATGTGATTAGAGGTGTCGTTCGCGATTTGCTGGAAGGCGTCGCGCATTCAGAAATTTCAGGGAAGTTTCACCTGGGAGTGGCGAACCTGATTCTGTCGCTGGCGGAAAAAATTAGAAGTGAGCGGGGACTCAATAGAGTTGCTCTCTCGGGCGGAGTTTTTCAAAACCTTCTGCTTGTCAAACATGTTAACGCTCTCCTGCGAGAAGCAAGGTTCGAGGTGTTCACGCATAGTCGCGTTCCGACCAATGATGGTGGAATTTCGTTGGGCCAGGTGGCGATAGCTAATGCTCGCGCGAGTTCAGGGAGGTGTCATTGAATGTGCTTGGCCATACCAGGAAAAATAGTTGAAATCGTCGACGAAGAGAACCGAATCGCCAAAGTTGAAGTCGGCGGCGTGAAGCGAAATGTCAATATTGGCATGCTGTCTGAGAGCGACACCAACATTGGCGATTATGTGTTGATTCACGTCGGCTTTGCGATGAGTAAAGTTGACGAACATGAAGCTGAAGAAACACTGAGGATGTTGAAAGAACTGGGAGAGTTTGATCTCGAGTTCGAACAATTCAAGACTGCAGTCGAGTGACCTGAGATGACGAAGCCAACTCTGGATAACTTTTCTCGTTCCTTCTATCCATTTTTACACGAGGAGAAGGGTGAGTCTGAATCTCTGCTTAACGACCTGGGATTTTCTTTGTTAGAGAAAGCTCGCGAGAGTGTTGAGGTTAAGACGCAATTCTTTACCCAGAACAAGGAAACGATTCTTGCGGCGTCACTCGCGTTGGCCCGAGCCTTTAACCGGGGACGTAAATTGCTGGTGTGTGGCAATGGCGGATCGGCGACGGATGCTCAACACATCGCGGTTGAGTTCATGCATCCGATAACGGTTGGGCGGAAGGCTCTGCCGGCTATCTGTTTAACGAACGACATAGCAATGGTCACAGCAGTGGCAAATGATGTCGGATTTGACGACGTGTTCACTCGACAGATTATCGGTCTTGGAGTTGAAGGTGACGTACTGCTTGGAATTTCTACGAGCGGCAATTCTCGTAATCTTTTACACGGCTTTGCCACGGCGCGACGGCTGAAATTGTTGACGATAGGTTTTGCCGGGAGTGATGGCGGTGAGATGAGTGCTCTCAGCGCGGCAGGTTTGTTGGATTATTGCCTGACAGTGCCGACTGCGAGCATCCACCGCATTCAAGAGACGCATGTGGCGCTGTATCACATCATGTGGGACTTGGTCCATACGATGTTGGAGAACGGGGCAATTCTGAAAGAAAAGGGCGATTAAAAGAACTATTGGTCATTGGTCATCGATCATCGGTTATTTGTCATTTATCCCGCTTGAGGATTAGGCAGAAATGAAAAATGAGAAATGACCAATGTCAAGTGATCGGGGGGTGAGCGATGAAGTTTATTGACGAGTACAGACAGAGTGATCTGGCAATAGCGCTGGCTGGAAAAATCGCAAGCCAAACCTCCAGGTCACTGAAGCTAATGGAGGTTTGTGGCGGCCACACCCATACGATCTTCAAGTATGGAATCGAGGATCTGCTACCTCCGAATATCGAAATGATTCATGGGCCAGGTTGTCCTGTTTGCGTGATACCACTGGGCCGGGTTGATGATGCGATCTCAATCGCCCTGCAACCGGATGTGATCTTTACAACTTTTGGTGACGCGATGCGCGTACCAGGGTCGAAAACTAGTTTGCTCGATGCTAAAGCGCAGGGTGCGGATGTTCGCATGGTCTATTCTCCCCTGGATGCCCTGAAGATAGCTCGTAATAACCCAGACAAGCAGGTCGTGTTTCTGGGATTGGGTTTTGAAACGACTGCACCGTCGAGTGCCATGACTATTCGCCAGGCTGCGAAGGAAAATATTGAAAACTTCAGTGTTTTTTGCAACCACATAACGATTCTACCGGCGCTGAAAGCAATGCTTGATTCGCCGGATCTGCAACTCGACGGTTTTCTTGGTCCGGGTCATGTTAGTACTGTGATTGGAACTCGTTGCTACGATTTTGTTGCTCGTGACTATGGAAAGCCCATTGTCGTAACGGGATTCGAACCGCTGGATGTGCTCCAGTCAGTTTATTTGATCGTCAAACAGATCGAAGAGGGTCGGGCAGAAGTCGAAAATCAATACGGACGAGTCGTGAATCGCGAAGGTAATAGCCGCGCGATGGAAGTGCTCTTTGAAGTTTTCGAGCCGCGTGACTATTTTGAGTGGCGAGGACTAGGCTCTATCCCGCATAGTGGAATGAAGTTGCGTAAAGCTTTCGAGCGATTTGATGCGGAAGCTAAATTCAGCGTGCCTGGCTTGCGCATCGCCGATCCGAAAGCTTGCCAATGCGGTGAGATCCTGAAGGGTGTTAAGAAGCCGTGGGAGTGCAAGGTCTTCGGTACAGCTTGCACACCTGAAACCCCAATCGGTTCGTGCATGGTGTCCTCCGAAGGTGCCTGCGCCGCCTACTACAACTTTGGCCGTTTATCGAAGATTGCGTCCCGATCAGGTGTTCGGGCTTAGGATTTGGCCTTCGACCGTTAACCAATGAGTCTTTCGAGGGAGCAAAGACCAAAGACCAAAAATCAAAGGCCAAACATGTCATCAACCTTCTCTCCGTCACCACTATTTCAACGCGTTGAGCGGGCGCGCCGGCGGAAGCACAAGTTTACGGACACGCACATAACGCTCGCACACGGGAGTGGTGGACGAGCAATGCATGAACTCATCGAAGGATTGTTTCTTGAGTACCTGCGCAATCCATTGCTCGACAAACTCGAAGACCAGGCGGTTCTGACTCCAGAGTCTTTTTCGTACTTGTCGACATCAGCGAGACGCCTGGCATTCACTACAGACTCGTATGTGGTTTCGCCGATCTTCTTTCCGGGTGGCGATATCGGAAAACTCGCTATCAACGGAACGGTCAATGATCTCGCCATGAGTGGTGCTCGACCGGTCCATCTCTCGGCCGGGTTTATTTTGGAAGAAGGCCTTCCAGTCGGAGAGCTGAGACGAATCCTGGAATCCCTACGTGACGCTGCAGCCGAAGCGAATGTGGCCATCGTTACGGGCGATACGAAGGTCGTACAGAAAGGTGGGGCCGACAAGATCTTTATCAATACAGCAGGAATTGGAGTGATCGATGCCGAGGTTGAGCTCGGTGCCACCCGGGCAAGGGCTGGTGACAAAGTAATTCTTAGTGGCTCCCTTGGGGATCACGGCACCACGATCATGATCGCTCGAGGTGAGTTGGAACTCGAGACTGAGATCGAAAGTGATTGCGCGCCACTCCATTCCCTGGTAGCCGACATGATCCGGCAGGCTGACAGTATTTCCAGCCTGGATGGATTGCGCTGTTTTCGCGATCCGACCCGCGGTGGCCTGGCGACGACATTAAATGAAATTGCGCTCAGTGCCGAAGTCTGTATCGAATTATCAGAGGACTTGATTCCTATTCGAGAGGAAGTGAAAGGTGCTTGCGAGATCCTCGGATTAGATCCGTTATATGTTGCCAATGAGGGAAAACTGGTGGCCATAGTCTCCCCAGACATCGCCGAAGCTCAAGTCGCCTGCATGAAGAAGAGTAAGTATGGAGTCGATGCCTGCATTATTGGCGAGGTAAAAGCGGAACCCGGCGGGATAGTCACGATGCGTACAGGTTTTGGCGGTACGCGAATAGTTGATATGCTCGTCGGCGAACAGTTACCACGCATATGTTAGAAACTATCGGCTCAATGAGCACTTTTGCCGTGCTCACTCTTGGTTTAATTTTTGGACTGAAACATGCGACGGAAGTCGATCATGTCGTTGCGGTATCGACGATCGTGAGCCAGCATCGCAATGTGTTTCGGTCTGCGGTGGTTGGCGGATTGTGGGGCATAGGTCATACAGCATCACTATTGATAGTCGGCGCCCTCGTTCTGTTTCTCAAGGTAGCAATTCCTCAACAAGTAAGCAGGTGGCTTGAGTTTGCAGTCGCTCTGATGATTATCGGCTTAGGAGCTAATGCTCTTTGGCGGGCGTTGAAGGATGGAAGGCATCTACACCGCCACGAACACAATCACGACGGAGTTGCGCACGTCCACATTCACTTCCACGACCAGGAAACGACCCATAAACCGAATCGCGCTCACTCACATGCAGTTTCCGGGGTGGGCTTTAAGCCGGTTCTTATTGGCACTATGCACGGACTGGCCGGGTCGGGGGCGCTTACTCTACTCGTATTGACACAGATAAAGAGTGCGTGGGTCGGGTTTATCTATCTTGTGATTTTTGGCGTTGGATCGATTGTTGGGATGTTGCTGATGTCGGGGTTAATCGGACTGCCGTTCGCGTTGAGCGCCACGAGGATCAGTGGTCTACACCACCGCCTTCAAACTGCCGCCGCGTGTTTCAGCATTGCATTTGGCCTGTGGTACGCCTACTCAACCGCGCCAATCCTTTAGTGATTGAGAGATGACGCCACCGATTTCATTCGCGTGGTCCTTTCAATTTCGACCTCAGATAGTTGGATTCGACACAGGCGCGGTAAGTGGAAGTTCAGGGACCACGCGGCTGAAGCCGGTGATGTACCGAAGTCAATACTCGACAACTGTTCCTACCCGTTGCTCCGCGGCAGCTTTTAGCAAATAGTCGGCGCAGAGCACATCCTCAATCGCGAGGCCCAGTGATTTGAAGAGAGTTATCTCATCTCGATCAGTACGTCCACGGTGTCTGCCGGTAATTAGATCACCAATCTCGCCAAGAATACTTTCACTGGTTATCAACCCCTCTTGCGCAGCCAGAATGTAATCGCCGGATTCGTTGATTGCTGACTCGCGCCGGTCGACAAATATTCTCGCTGCCGCCATCGTGCGGCCATCAATCTCACGCGACGACGGTGAATGGGTTCCGACCGCGTTAATATGACAACCCGCTCGCACCCAATCTCGCTGAATGACAGGCACTTGCGAGTTCGTGGCTGTAACGATTATGTCGGCATTTTCAGAAGCCTCTCTTGCCGTCTTAACTGCGCTTAGTTCGAAATCACACTCCCCCTTCATTTCATCAACTAACCGATAAGCACTCGTTACGCTTTTACTTGCCACACGCGCTCGCTTGATTGAACGAACACATTTCAGGGCACGGATATGACTTCGGGCCTGAACACCAGCTCCAATCACCGCTAGCTCCGCTGCGTCCTCGCGCGCCAGCAAACGGGTGGCGACTGCTGATGCAGCGGCAGTACGCTGCGCTGTAATTGCCGAAGCATTCATCAATGCGAGTAACTCACCAGTCTCAGTACTAAACAGTAGTACCGCTCCCTGATGCGCATCCTTTCCAATTTTAGGATTCTCGGCAAAAACTGTAATAACCTTGATTCCAAATGCCGGTTCTTTTCCACCTTTGTAAGAGGGCATTAGACCAAGGAGACCGCGCGCGCCGGGCGGCCGAATAATCGTGCGAAGTGGTTGAAAAATTTCGCCTCGGCCAAGCGAAGCAAATGCATCCGCGATTAACTCGATGCACCTCTCCATTGGCAACAAGTCGAGAACTTGCTGATGATTCAAAATCAGAGTTTGCAAGTAGCCTCCTTATTGTGAGGCAATGCCAGCCTCAATTTTTCATCTTCCATCATTCCAGTGTGGGAATAACTTCTGAGTCGACAAAGTTATACCCCAAACGGTGAACCAACGCAGTTACCGCGCACGGTATGGTTAATCTGTGTTGCGAACCGTAAGAAGACTTAGCCAAAAAACGTGTAAAAATCGGAGTATTTAGCATACGACCTGCTGGCACGCACCTTGCTGAAAGAGATACCGGAGGATTTGAGATGAAGAAATGGTTGTTAAGTCTGTTTTGTTTATTGGTTGTTAGTGTAGCGGCGATTCCCGCGAGTGCCCAAACGCGGTCTCGTTTGAACAACCAAAGCAGACGCGGTTACGAACAAAGGGTTGGGCGTACTTACAACAATGAGGTTTATCGCGATTCACGATATCGCAGCAACGCTTACAACCAGTACCCGGGCGATTATTACTACGACGACAGATCAACCTGGGATCGTTCGCGAGACAAGATTACGACAGCCATCGGAGCTGGAGCCGGGGCAGCAATCGGGGCAATGGTAGGTGGTAAGAAAGGCGCAATTATAGGCGCAATCGCAGGCGGCGGAGGAGCTGCTATCTACACCTACGGTATCCGCGACAAGAACGACCGTTACTAACGCGGACAGTTACAAGTTCGGTCACACATTGAAAAATGAGTGGCCTTGTTAAGGGCCCGGATGTGAAGGGGAGAGCACATCCGGGCTCTAACATTTTTAAATGAAGCTGATGCTGGGTTAGACTTGCCCGCAGGTCTTATTCGGATTAATGAATGAATGCGGAACGAACCTGGGTTTCTTTTTAAAGTCTTCTTCGTCGTCTTCGGAATCTTTACCGGTCTTTTCCTCGGAGAGATCGCCTTACGCATTTTCAGCTACTCTTATCCGGAGTTTTACCGGAGCGATCTACAGCGGGGCTATTCTCTGCGACCGGGAGTGAGCGGTTGGTACAGCAAAGAAGGCCGTTCATTTGTTCAGATCAACAGCGACGGTTTGCGTGATCGCGAGCACCCTACCGCAAAGCCTCCAGGCACTCTCCGCATAGCTATTGTTGGCGACTCTTACGCTGAAGCCCTGCAAGTTCCAGTTGAAGATGCGTTTTGGTCCGTTATGGATCGAGACATCGCGTCGTGCACAGACAAATCAAAAAAAATCGAAGTCTTAAACTTTGGAGTTTCGGGATACGGGACGGCGCAGGAGCTTATTACTCTTCGCGAACACGTTTGGAAATATGGACCCGACATCGTCATTCTCGCGTTTACTACGAGTAACGATATTACTGACAACTCCCGGATCTTGAGGAAGACAAATGAGGTTCCTTACTTTGTGCATCAAAACGGACGCCTTGTTTTGGATGATTCATTTCAACGCTCATCCAATTTTCGTTTGAGACACTCGTTATTGAGTACTACCAGTACGTGGTTTAGAGACCATTTCCGGGTGATTCAGGCTATATTAGAGGGGTCTCGCGCCATTAGACTTGGGCTGGCCTCGTTGCGCTCGCCCGCTCAACCCGAACTAAGAGCGGCGCCAGCCAACCGCAAAGACCTCGAACTTTCAAGCGAACTTGGTCTCGACAACCTTATCTACGTCGAACCGCAAACACCCGAATGGAAAGAAGCCTGGAGTGTGACTGAAGAGCTTATAGTCGCGATGCGAAACGAAGTGATTGCAAAGGGCGGAAAATTTCTGGTCGTAACTCTTTCTAATGGACCTCAAGTAGCACCATCACCCCAAAGCAGGGCTAATTTCATGGAGAGATTTGGAGTGACCAATCTGTTTTATCCGGACGACCGTATAAAGGTGCTCGGTACTCGTGCGAACTTTGACGTTCTGAATCTGGCGCCGAAAATGCAGCGTTACGCTACTGACAATAACGTGATCCTTCATGGCTTCGATAAAACTCTGGGTTCCGGTCATTGGAATATCGTTGGACATCGAGTCGCAGGCGACATCCTGGCGCAAAAACTATGCACCGAAGGCTGGCTGAAATAGCCGCGGAGACGCGTTTCTGTTATAGATAGTGCTACTTATTTGACGCGCCGGAGAGTGTGGATGGAATTTAAAGAGAATGTCCTCGGACTAATTGGGCATACGCCACTGGTCAAGCTCAATCGTCTGGCTCGGGGAGTTAAGGCCCAGATTTTTGCCAAGATGGAGAGTCTCAATCCGGGTTATTCCGTGAAAGACCGCATCGGCGTGGCCATGATTGAAGCCGCAGAGCGAGATGGCCTGCTAAAACCCGGTGGCACCGTCATTGAAGCAACTTCAGGAAACACCGGAATCGGTCTGGCTTTGGTAGCGGCGGTAAAAGGTTACAAATGCATCTTCGTGATGACGGATAAGGCGTCTGTCGAGAAATCGCGATATTTGAAAGCACTCGGAGCTGATGTTGTCATCACCCCAGTCTCCGCCAAGCCTGGCACTCCCGACCACTACGTTTCAACCGCTCGACGTATTGCTGCCGAAACTCCAAACTCGTTCTATCCCGATCAATATTCGAATCCCTCTAATCCCGAGGCCCATTACAAAACAACTGGACCGGAACTTTGGAAACAAACCGAAGGAAAGATCACCCACTTTGTAGCAGGAATTGGCACTGGCGGAACCATCTCAGGAACTGGTAGGTTTCTGAAAGAAAAGAATCCGGAGATCAGGATCATTGGGGCCGATCCGTACGGGTCAATCTTTAAAACATTCAAAGAGACTGGAAAGTTAGTCGAAGCGACGCCATATCTTGTTGAAGGTATTGGTCAGGAAATAGTGCCACCCAACGTCCACATGAAATATGTTGACGAGGTCGTAAACGTTACTGACAGCGAGTCGTTTGAAATGTCGCGTTTGCTGGGTCGCATGGAAGGCATTTTTTGTGGTGGTTCGACCGGGACCAACCTTGGAGCTGCACTCCGTGTGGCGAAAGATCTTGATGAAGAAGCGATCGTTGTATTTATCGTTTGCGATACGGGCGAACATTACCTGAGTAAGCATCACTCCGACGAATGGCTCAAGGAAAAGCGATTGCTTGAACCACAGCGGATGACGGCCGGTTTAATTAGCGGCACCAAAAAGCCTCAGGCGCCGAAGACCCTTGTTTATGTCAAGCCAAACGACACCGTTGCCGAAGCACTGGAAAAAATGGACGAGCTTGGTCTAACACAGATCCCTGTTCTTGATGAAGGGCGATCGGTCGGATCGCTAAGAGAGAATAGAGTGCTCGCAAAGGTCGTTCGCAACCGCGACATGCTGACGTCGCCGGTCAGCGAGGTGATGGAGTCGAGCTTTCCTATTCTGGATGTGGACGCCAGTTCGAGTGAAGTAACTAAGAAACTTCAAACTGGTCCAGCAGTGCTTGTTGAGGAGTATGGGCGCATAATCGGAATTATTACCCGTCACGACGTACTTGATATTCGGATGAAGTCGTCAGTTTGATTCTTGCAGATGACCAAAGAAGAAAAAGTGTTAGCTGCAAACCGAGCTGCCTTTCACAACTACCATATATCCGATAAGTACGAAGCCGGAGTTGCACTGACCGGCACAGAAGTAAAAAGCGCGATGGACGGTCGCGTTCAGCTCAAGGAAGCTTATGTTGGAGTAAAGGATGGGGAAGCCTGGTTGTTCAATGCTCACATCTCTCCTTACTCTCACGGTAATCGCGAAAATCATGAACCTCTGAGAACGCGAAAGCTACTGTTACATAAACGCGAAATATCCCGACTCGATGAGGCTTCGGCCCGACAAGGAATGACCCTGGTCCCGACTCGACTCTACTTGAAGAACGGAAGAATTAAGGTAGAAGTTGGACTAGCTCGCGGCAAAAAACTGTACGACAAGCGAGAGACGGAAATGAAACGTACCGTCGAACGCGAAACGCGAGCACAGCTGAAAGAACGTAATCGATAAGAGATTTAAAATCATATCTTAATCGCAGGAGACTTTAGTCACATGCAAGTTGAATCTACGCAGCGTCCCTACGAAGACCTTGATGTGCAGGCTTTGGCTGTGGCCGTATTTAAAGGTGAGAAAACGGACGATGGCTTCTTAAAAAAATTAGATGATCTTTCTGGCGGATTAGTGAAGTCGGCGATCGAGTCTGAGGAGTTTTCAGGCAAGGAAGGCGAAACTTCCTATTTCCACCTGGTCGGTAATAACAAGCTCAAAGCAAAGCGATTGATGTTGGTTGGAGTCGGAGAGAAAGCCGAGTACAAAGCCGCACAGTTATCAAACATGAGCGGCACGGCAGTAAGAGCGCTCCGCAGTAAAAACGCTAAATCCATCGCCGTGATTCCCAGGCCCGCAAATTCGGATGGCGAGATGGCCGCCGCTGCAGTCGAAGGCGCTTACATTGCTTTATTTGATCCGGACAAGTATCGAACTGTGGACAAAGAACAAAAGTCCGTTGACCAGCTCGTAGTCGTTTTCGACGGTGGTGCCGAAGACAAACTTCAACACGGCGTCAAGGCAGGAAAGATTATTGGGGAATCGATCAACTTTACTCGCGACCTAGCCAATGAACCAGGTGCCTACATGACGCCGACCGACATGGCTGAACGGGCCCGGGAAGTTGCTAATGAGTTTGGGCTGAGTATTGATGTTTTGGATGAAGCGCGAATGGAGCAAGAGGGAATGGGATCCCTGCTCAGCGTAACCAGAGGCTCGGAGCAACCGGCAAAACTGATCATTCTAAAGTACACGCCAGCCGGTGCTGATGAAAACAACAAGGAATTGCTGACGTTTGTCGGGAAGGGAGTCACGTTTGATTCCGGTGGTATTTCGCTGAAGCCCGGTGAAAACATGGAGTTGATGAAATACGACATGACCGGCGGCGCCACCGTAATTGGAGTGATGCGAGCAATTGCCCAGCTAAAGCCTCCAATTCCAATTCTGGGAGTGGCTCCGTGTACCGAAAATCTGCCTTCCGGGAAGGCCACAAAGCCCGGTGATGTGGTCAGGGCAATGACGGGCAAGACAATTGAGATCATCAATACTGATGCTGAAGGACGATTAATCCTTGCAGACGCGATTGCCTACGCAAAGAAGCTCGGCGCAACAAAAGTCATCGATATGGCCACTTTGACCGGAGCCGTATCTATTGCCCTCGGCGATGTAAATGCGGCAGTACTTGGTACTGATCAGGAACTGATTGACGAGATTATCGAGGCAGGGCAACAGGTGGGCGAAAAGTTTTGGCAATTGCCACTCGATAAGGAATATACCAAGCAAATAAAGTCAGACATTGCCGATATCAAAAATGTTGGGGGACGAAAAGCCGGCACGATTACGGCGGCCGCCTTTCTAAAGGAGTTTGCTGACGGTCTTTCATGGGCCCACCTCGATATTGCGGGAACAGCATGGGGCGACGATGCCAAGCCTTACCGGTCGAAGGGCCCGACGGGAATTTGCGTCAGAACACTTCTGAGAATTGTCGAACGAGCCAGTAAATGACATCTGATCTGGCCCGAGGTGTCGTTAATGGTGGACAGCGACTGTCTTCTGCTGTTGACACTATTGAGGTTTAGGGATACCCGAGGTTCATTTTTCCTAGGCTTTTTGTTTGATCGAGTGCTGGCATAGGGCTTGTAAGGAGAACGGTCAATCAGCCAAAGGGAGCGAGTCCCTTATCCCGTAACGTCCTCGCCCCCTCGATTGCCGCTCGAGGTTTTACCGGCCGCCCCTTTGGCACCTCCATTCAAAAATTCCCTATTTAAAAATGTCTAAAACTTGCTGGCACGGGATCGTTCGGTGAGTGTTATAATTTTTTCCGGCCAGCTTGGCGATTTCCTCAGGCAGCCCTGGCCTTCATCGCTGGCTCTAAAGGATTAACGGACGCACAGTGATCGACTATTACAAAATACTGGGCGTGAAAGCCAACGCTTCTCAGGCTGAAATAAAATCGGCTTATCGTAAACTTGCGCGTAAAAGTCATCCGGACCTCAACCCAGACTCTGAAGCAGCGCGCGAGTTTTCACTCTTTTCCAAGGCTTACCACACACTCAGCGATCCACAGGAGCGTGCCTATTACGACGATCAATGGCGAGCTCAGAAAAACCGCAGCTACTCGATACTGAATTCCGATAATCCGCACGCTAAACGAGCCCGTAACCTGGCTGTCCAGGCGAAATGGGACCGTCTTGTCGACGAGGTTCTCGAGCACGATCGACGCGAGAATCGAGAACGGCAACGAGCGGTTTTCACTACCGTCTCTTTGTTTTTGTCAACATTCTTCCTGGCCATGATTCGACCTCAGCTTTGGCAGGTATTTGATTACCTTGGCCGGGCAATCGTCTTGACCTTGTTTGTAATTGGCGTGTGGCACCTGGCCACGAGACTTCGTGAGTATTTAGCTCACTACACCTATCAACCGAAACCGATTCAGGGCTCAATCATTCACGAGGACGAATTACCCGAACAACCATTTACAAGATTTTCTGCGTACACGTTTCTGCTGGTTGGCTATGCTTTGAGCCTCGGTATTGGGTTATATATCGGCTGGCACACACAGGATTTCTTTAACGATTTGACGCTTGGGTTCCAACATCGAGTAGCTGTTGTTCAGTCGACATTATTGATACCGGACCTGATCGTCTATCCTCCAATAGCTGTTCTAATTGTTGATACAGTGCACGGACTCGCCTCGCGGTTTGATTAAGCGCCAGAATTGACGGTTTTCTATGGTCGCCAAATCTTGCCTGAGGCGATTTTTGTCGTGTATAGTGCTGACTTCCCAAAGCCGTTCCAGGAGTAACAGTTGTCAAACAGTTTAAGAGGCAACTCTCGAGCTGACGCGCCCCTACTCAAGAAGCGAACGGCCAAACCTCAGTAATAAGGAATCCTTGAAACCCTGGTTTGGCAGTTGGTTTTGCCGAAAGGAGCACTGACATGGGAAACACGATAAATCAGCGTCAATCCCTGGCCTCGAAGATTGACGCGCTTTCTGAGACCGAATTAGAGGAAGTTCTCGACTACGTGTCCATGATTGAATCCAGCCGCCGCTCGATGGGCGCTACGACAGTTTTTGAAGAGGAGTTATTGACGACACTGGCGGACGCCCACGAAAACAGACGTGCAAGGCAGGCTTTCGAGTGGGAGTCAGTCCGGCGAAAAGCTGAGAGACGTGCGTCTGTCAGAGCCAGTTAGTCATTCTGAATGTCAAAACGCCGATTCATTCCTTTTGTACTCGCAGCAGTAGTCGCCGTATTGACGAGTGTTGTTTACGCACAGCAGAGTCCGTCTAATCTCACGAGGACTCAGCTAGAACTCGAACGCCAGCAACAGCGCCTGCATTCTTCGGATCCCGAAGAGAGACGGGACGCTGTAATGCGGCTCAGTTCGATGCGAACGGCGAACGCTTCGAGGATTGCCCTGCCTGCGCTCAATGATCCAGTTCCAATGGTTAGGGCAGTAGCGGCTCATGCAATCCTCTCGTTGAGACCAGACGAAAGTATTTCTGCTTTACTCCCGCTACTGAATGACAAGAATGAGTTTGTTCGACGTGAGGCGGCTTACGCGTTGGGCTCGACTCATAACAGTAATGCGACTCAGCCTCTTGGCAATCTTTTGTTGACCGATAAGGAGGACGGTGTTCGAAGTGCAGCGGCAGTCGCTCTGGGAGAAATAAAGGACGAAAGCTCGGTTGTAGTCCTGGGTTCAGTCCTTTCTCCTGAGTTAAACGCACCTGGAAGAGGAAAGCCACGGCAGGAGAAGAATCCTTTTGTCCTTCGCTCGGTGGCGAGGTCTCTCGGCCAGATCAAAAGCAGGGCTGGGACTCAGGCATTAACTGCGGCGCTCTTAAATGAGAAGAATGATCTCGATGTTCGTCGAGAGGCTGCAATGTCTTTAGGAGCAATCGGAGACCCTGGCGCGGTATCTGCCTTGACCGCAGCCACAACGTCAGAGGATCCCTACCTCGCCAGAGCGGCATCTGAGTCCTTAAGAAAGATCTCGCACTAATATCAATACAGAACAGGTAGCTCCGCGAGCGGCTCAAACTTGCGCTTGACGAAACTTTGAGCAGGTTCGTCGCTGTTCTTACAAACCGCTTTATTCTTTAACTCCAAAAGAAAGCGCCAGCCGAAATTGGCTGGCGCTTCTATTTTCAGTTAGTGCCGGTCTTAGTTCTCAGACTTCTCTCCACGTCCCTGACTTTTCTTTGCGGCCTTGGTTGCGGCAGGAATCGGTAACCCAACTCCACCTGACAACGTCTCGTCCGCGACTTCCGCCTCGACTGTACCCGGCGGCAGGTCATGAATCAAGGCACCTCCGGAGCTCTTGGAGAAGAGGAACTTGTTCTTAATTCCGTCCACATCGACATGGACGAGATCACCCAAACCGATCTGGCCAGTAGCCACCAGATTTGACAGTGGATAGACCAGGAAACGTTCAACCGCTCTCTTCAGGTGTCGTGCGCCATATTTGAAATCCAGTCCTTCCTTCATCAGCATGTCTTTTGCAGAGTCAGAGCACTGGAAAACAAACTTGGTACCTGCCGACTGCATGATCCGGTCTTGAACTGCCTGGAGTTCGAGATCCAGAATTTGACGAAGGTGATGTTCCTTCAATGAACGGAATACAACCACCTTGTCGATTCGGTTCATAAACTCTGGCGAGAATTTGCGTCGAGCTGCTTCGACGGCTGTGCGATAGATCTTTTGGTCAACCTCATTGTCGTTCGGCATCTTCGTCCCTTTACCGGGAGCGAAACCGATTCCGCCAGAAATTAATTCCGACATCTCGCGGGCGCCAAGGTTCGAAGTCATGATCACCATCGCCTTCGAAAAGTCTACCCGTCGGTTATCACCCAATGTAAGGGTGGCTTTATCGAGAATTCCCAGCAGCAACTGCCAGAGGCTGTCCGAGGCTTTTTCAATCTCGTCGAAGAGCACCAGCGATACCTTGAGATCATCTGTATGCATACGATCGAGATTTTCCTGCGTCAGCATCGGCGATGTTTCGCGATGACCAAGATATCCCGGAGGGGAACCAATCAACTTAGCAATCTCATGCGAGTGCTGAAACTCAGCGCAATCGATCTTCACGACTGCATTGGTGTCACCATAAAGGACTTCGGCTGCTGCTTCTATAACGCGAGTCTTTCCGGAACCGGTTGGCCCGAGAAATAACATCGTCCCAATAGGTCGATTCGGCGGATTCATTCCGGCTAAGAAGATCTGATAGAGACCACTCATACGCCGGACTGCTCGTTCCTGGCCCACTATGCGCGCTGTAAGTCGCTCCTCAAAATCCTGTGCGCGAGGGCTTTTTTGATCAGGATCCAGGAAAACCGTCCCAAATTTTTCCATGTCACTTGTTCTTGTCACTGTTTCTAACATCGGCGTTCTCCTTGCCCATTCGACCCGGGCCTATCTATAAATCAGACCGAAAACTTGGCCCAAATATTCCCTAAGCAAGGAACGATCCGTTCACTAAATGGATGCAGTTGAAAAGATCTTGGTTTCCTGCCGAGGGTCTCGAAAGCGGACAACCCCGGCGTGCTAACTGCTATATAACCAACTCTGCCTCAATTGTCACCACAAAATATTGAGGTATCAGCAAATTACAGCAATTACTTGAGAAGTGAGTAATTGGTTGCCTGACATTTCCTGTCAAAATTAAGCTGACAATTTATTGCAGACTCAGACCCTGACAGCCTCGAAAATGCACCGTTTCACGCAGACGTAAACGAAAAGCGACGGAATCCTAATCGTAATATTCCAATCCGAGGTGAGTAATAAGATCCTCGCCGCACAAGTGACGCAAGGTATTCTTAAGTTTCATCAACTGGATGAAAAGATCGTGCTCTGGATACAGGCCAGGTGCAGTTTGCGGCGACTTGAAGTAGAAAGATAACCACTCCTGGACACCTTTCATGCCGGCTCTTTGTGCGAGATCCAGAAATAGTGCGAGGTCCAAAACAATCGGAGCAGCAAGAATCGAATCGCGGCAGAGGAAATCGATTTTGATCTGCATGGGATAGCCAAGCCAACCGAAGATATCGATGTTGTCCCAGCCTTCTTTGTTGTCACCTCTCGGCGGATAGTAATTGATTCGAACCACGTGAGAGAAGTCTTTATAAAGTTTTGGATAGACTTCCGGCTGCAGGATGTACTCGAGCACCGATAGTTTTGATTCTTCCTTGGTTTTGAATGAATCGGGATCGTCCAGCACCTCGCCGTCGCGGTTGCCGAGAATGTTTGTAGAGTACCAGCCGTGAAGACCGAGCATTCTTGATTTCAGTCCCGGTGCGATGATTGTCTTCATCAGCGTTTGACCAGTTTTGAAATCCTTGCCGCAGATTGCAAGTTTGTTTTTGTCTGCCAGAGCCATCAACGCAGGTATATCTACCGTCAGGTTTGGAGCGCCGTTAGCGAAGGGAATTCCTGACTTCAGTGCGGCGTAAGCGTATACCATTGATGGAGCGATGGCTTTATGGTTCTCACGCATCGCTTTTTCAAACGACTCAATTGTCTTATGGACGGCGTGTGGCTTCAGAAAGATTTCCGTTGATGCCGCCCAGATCATCACCACTCGGGAGCACTTGTTCTTTTTCTTCCAGGCTGCGATCTCTTCTATTAACTGCTGAGCGAGTTCAAATTTGTTCTTGCCGGTCTTGACGTTCGTACCGCTGAGTCGCTTCACATAGGTTTGGTCGAAGACGGCTTTCATTGGCCGGATTTTGCTAAGAGGCTCTTTCAACCGAACTAAAAGTTCCTTGTCTAAAACTCCAGCGTTAAGTGCAGCATCGTAAGCAGATTCAGGAAAAATATCCCACGCGCCAAAGACTAGATCTTTCAAGTCTGCAAGGGGTACGAAATCCTTAATCAGTGGTACTCGATTATCAGTTCGCTTTCCTAATCTGACAGTGCCCATCTGAGTCAGGCTGCCAATTGGTTCGGCGAAGTTCTTTTTGATTGCTTCGACTCCGGCGATAAAGGTTGTGCTGACTGCGCCCAGGCCGACGAGAAGTACTCCCAGTTTGCCCTGGGCAGGGGCGATTGAATTGTCTTTAGCGTTCACCATTAATGTTCTCCTGAAATTTTGGAGAATCATAACTGTTGGTTGCAGAAGGGAAGCGACGGATCTTGCTCATTATTGGCGACAGATTGCTGCGACACGGTTGCTATTGATATCACCGACTTCAAGCCGTGTGGTTGCAAGGGTCAGTACCGATTCGCGGTATCGTCGGGTGAGTCTCGAGCTGATATGACTTGCCGATAACTGGGTACTCACCCGGCGCTACCGCGAATCGGTACTGACCCTTGCTGCGCCCGAATCTCCGCACGACTGAAGTCCGCATGGATTGCGAAGCATCAAAACTTAATTCTGATTGATCAAAGCCTTCCGAAACTCACGCGGGGTGGTGCCGGTAGCCTGGCGGAAAGCCTTAGTAAAGTGACTGGCACTTAAGTAACCGACACGCGCGGCGATCTCAGTTATCGAGAGATCACTCTCAGCCAGAAGCCGTTGAGCTCGAGTCGAACGGATTCCCGCCAAATAATTATGAGGTGTGCTTCCAGTTATCTTCTTGAAAAGCCGGGCAAAGTGAAAAGGCGAGAGATAAGAAGCTGCTGCCACATCTTTCAACGACAGATCCTGATCTAACTGCGTATACATCAACTCAACTGAACGGCGGATGCGTCGATCAACCAGGCCAACCCGCGAGAGTTCTAGTTCCTCTGACAACCGAGCAGCCGAATAATTCCGAAGTAACTGCACGACCAACTGTTCAACCAGCGCTCGAACAATGATCTCTTTGCCAGGACTCTCCGCTTCTAACTCGGAACTGAGGTCTCCAAGGATCCGGTCTAGTCTCGTATCGTTTTGAATGACATTCTCGGAGAAGGCGATCATCGACTTGGCCGGAATCAATTTCATAGTCACTGCATGTTGCAGCGCAAGAGCGGGCGAGATTGTTATATCCAGAACTTCGACGCGCTTGCCGCTCGCTGTCAGGCTGGTGTTGGGTTCGAGAATTCTTGACTGGCCCGGGTTAAGTTTAAGAGAGTCCCCGTTGAAAGAGAGGTCGAGCACTCCACTAAAGACAGCCAAGAAGGAGTAAGCGGAACTTGCGTGTATCTCCCACTTTAGGTGTGCGGCTGATCGATAGAGGACCGAATACTCTGGATTGATCAGGAATCGATTTGATGGAGTCTGGGGAACAGTCATCGAACTCACTGTAGTCGAACCTGAATGTTACCATCAACCGTCAACCACGCGATTTCGTTGGACCACCAGCAATCGTGGATTATTCGTAATTAGTGCCGAGACTTTCAGCAATCGGGCACGGTCAATCCATTTCGGATCATCAACGGTCCAGACAACAACCTCATAACCTCGCTCGTGCGCGAGCTCCACAATGCGTTTATTGACCAGCCGGTGATGAAGGGCTATTTCTGCAGCTCCGGCTTCGTATGCCCGTTCAAGTAACTGCGCGGTTCTAAATCGTGGTGGGGTTGTTAATGATGGTTCAAATAAGGCCGCAGTCCTTACGAGAGGGGCCCGGTTCTTCATGATCTTTAGCGCTTCAAGATCAAACGATTCGACCACAACCTTGTCCGGATCGAAGTGTGCTAATAACCTGGAAACGGCTTTCGCTAGTTCATGTCTCTGGTTAGCCTCCGACTTCATTTCGAGATAAAGATGGGTGCCACTGGACTCGGCCCAGCGAAGTAGAGTTTCGAGCCTCGGGATCTTCTCACCCGAGAAATCGGTACCTTGTCCCCTCGTTGTGAACCACGCTCCGACATCTACTTGACTGAGGTCCTTTAGCGATAGATCAGAAACTCGGTTGGGCAAGCCTGCGGTTCTAAGCAGAGTGTCGTCGTGGATGATGACAGGGATTTGATCGCGACTTAGCCGAACGTCGAATTCGATACCGTCGGCCCCCGATTCGATTGCCAGATTGAACGCCGCCATCGTGTTTTCTGGCGCAAAAGCGGAGGCACCACGATGACCAATAATTAGGGGTAAATTGTTTTTGGTGAGAGCAGACACGCTTCACTGTGCAGGCGAGTTATTTTCGTGCTGCTTCGATATTATTGGTATGCCGCTTCAATTTGATATCAAAGGTTCCGTAGTCACTTTTAATTTTAACTCCGACTGGTACACGCCGATGATCGTCTGTGATCCAGAGTGATAACTGTCCTTTTTCCTGTTCAATCAAACTGTCAGGACCAAATATGTCCGGGTCTACTCGAAAGACGTTGACCTTGCCAAAGATAGTTTTCATCCGCTTGCGTTCGACGACCTGGACCGGCACGCGATAAACATGACCACTGTCGCCGATAAATATTTCGAAAGACTTTCCCACTGCGAGCGGTTGCATCCGAATAAAGTAGATGGCCGAGAGGATATCCTGGAGCTGTCCTGAAAATTGCGTCGTAGCGTTTCGCGTTTCTCGCGACGGATCGGTTGGATCCTTTTGGGTCCAGGAAAGTTCACCTTTTGTAGCGTCGAAAATCGTCTCGCTTTGACGCACGCGCTTACCCTGCTCGTCGAGAATGGTGCTTTTCCTGATCGTGAAACTCATCGGTTCAACAACCGACTCAACTCGTTCACGAAAGCGTAAGTTGAATAGTTTGGTAAAAAATCCCTTGCTTGAAACCTCAGCATTAAACGTGAGGCTGTAAAGGTTGTTCGCTTCTGAAGCAGCACTAATTGGTGTGCGAGTTGTTTGGAACTTAAATTCCGCTATATCGAGATTCCGCAGAACCGACTTCGAAAATTCAGCGTCATAGAAGAGCTCTTCCGCTGGTTCAAACGGCATCGGGTTTCGACCCGCTATCGCTTTCTGGCCCATCGCCGGCATCACATAAAGAGCGATTGCGAATACCGACAACAAAAATCGCTTGTTAAAGTTGAAATTCATCGAATCAAATACGTTTTTAAAATCAGTAAGCCCCAGGCTGCCATCAATCCGAGCGCTGCTCGATATTCCCGATAGCGAAGATATAGCTTGCCGTCGAACTTTACCGGTCCCGCTTCCGCTTGTCGAAATGGGGTGAGACGTGGAAAGAACAACGGCACTGTTTCTTTATAACTCTCGTACTCCTGGCCGAAAAGCTCAGCCATTGTGGAGGCTTCGACGCGCATCACCGGCAAATAGATGCCAAGGAAAAGAGCCGCAAACAATAGTGCGAGAATCCATTTCCCCGAGGCAATAGTAAATCCCAGGCCTACGAGAAAGCTTCCAAAATATAGTGGATTTCTGGTAAACGCGTATGGCCCGGAGATGGCCAGGCGAGCGTTCTTTCGGATGTGGCCCGAAGCCCAGGCTCTAATCGCCAGGCCAGGTAGCGATATAAATGCACCTATCAGGAGTGCCTTTGGAGTAGGTCTGGCAAAAAACAGGAATGCGATACCGACTGCGAAGCCTAAGGGCACTCGCCAACGTTGAATAAACGTACCTCCGCGTCGCATGTCGAAAAAGATCCTTCCGCTTAACCTGCAAGTGGCAATGCCTGAGGTGACCCCTCAGCAGCCTTGAGTCTTTTGTCTACTGCTTCAAACACTCGTTCCACGTCGATATCCATGCAGATCCAGTTCGCGCACGCCCGCCGGTGGCAGTCAACACGACAGTCGATGTCATTTCTCTCAACGCAGATATCCAGCGGCCTCGGACTACCATTTCGCCACCATTCCGTTGGACCAAAAATTCCAACGATCGGGGTACCAGCCGCAACCGCTATATGAGTAGGACCAGTATCGCCCCCAACGTAAACCTTTGCCTTCCGGGCCAACTCATAAAAACCTTTCAAGGATACATTTGCCAGCCGGACGGCGTTAGCAGTTGAGGCGCGTTGAACTGAATTGGCTAACTCTGCGTCGCCAGGGCCGTAAGGCACGACCGAATGAAGGCCAAAAGATTTCCACAGGGCATCGGCAAGTGCTCCGAATTTCTCAGGCGCCCAAAGTTTAGTCGGCCATCCTCCTCCGGGATTAAGGATGACGTAGTCCGCCGAGCTTTCGATGACTTGCTGTGCTTCCAGCCGATGCGGGAGATCGGTATGTATGGGAAATGAGAGTTCTTGAGGAGTTTTGGGCACCTCAATCTTCAGGGCGTTCTCAACGAGTGCGATGGCCTTATATATAACGTGAGTTTTCTTAGGGACATGGACCTTGCTGGAAAGCAGCAAAGCACTCGCGGGTTCGCGCAGGCCTTCGCGACTATACCCAAAAACACGACGCGCGCCTGAAAGGCGCGCGATTGAAGCTGATTTTAGGAGTCCCTGGAAATCTAAAGCGACATCGAAGGCTGAGGCACGTAACCGACGTAACTGCTGGCGCGGTGCCCGCAGCGTCTCCCCAGACATCAGCCCGCGCCTCAACACCTTCGTGTCGACTTCGATGAGACGATCTAGAAGCGGGTTGTCTCTCAAAATTTCAATAGATGATCGTTCTGCAACCCAGGAGATCTCAGCCTGGGGTAGGCCAGCACGAATGGCGGCCAGGGCCGGCAAAGTGTGAACTATATCTCCAATACTTCCAAGTTTGACGATCAGAATTCGCATACCGTCTTAAATCAGGTGCCGCCGAAATAGACAAACTTCAAGTTGGCTTCGGCTACCATCTTCCCAGCCTTGAACTTAGTCAATGTCCCTTCGAGCACGGGGGTTTCGTCGTCAAGCATTGCTGTTTCAAAGATACCAGTTTTTAAAAATTTCCCCGAAAAACTGTAAGAGACGCCTCCAACGACTACGGTCGTGAATGCCAACAGGTCCGGCTTGGTGGCCAACGTCTTAAATCGAAAGTTCTTTCCATTATTCAGCTGCAGGCCCGCCACCGGAAGTCTACGAACTCGCTTCGCGTTTAAATTAATAGCGCTAAAATCCGAAAATTCGTTCGGCGGTTGACCGTGTACCCAAAAAGCCCCATCAGGATCAAACTTTTCTTTTTTGTTCTGCGCTTCGAGACACGGGATACCCAATTGCACGATGCAAGCAACTACGATGGCAACTCGTAGATAACTTCTCAATTGCAAATTAGGCATGGTCTCCTCCAAGCCGTAACAAAATTTTGGATGTCGAATGATTTTTTGGATCGCCCACGATCGCCACCTTGCCTCCGAACGATCGTACCACGTCTTTCTCGGGCACTGTCTCTTCGGTGTAGTCGGTTCCCTTGGCATGAAAGTCAGGTTTCAAAGCGAGCAGCAATTCGGCGACGGTGGGCTCATCAAAGATCGTGACCAAACTGACTGGTTCAAGAGAAGCGATAAGTTCCGCCCGTTCAAGGGCAGTCATAACTGGTCGCCCATCGCCCTTTTGTAGTCGAACCTGCTCATCCGAATTAATCGCAACTACCAACACGTCGCCTAACTCTCTTGCAGCCGTTAGATATCTTACGTGTCCGACGTGCAAGACATCGAAACAACCGTTTGCCAAAACTATAGAGGCTCCCTTTTTCCGAAGTAAGTCCACTTCCTCGAGCAACTCAACACGATCGACGATTAACGATCGAGGCTCGATTGGCATGCTGTCATTCATTCGCTATCCACGCTCAAAATAGATTCTTGAAGTTCGCGAGCAGTAACCGACGCGGTTCCACGCTTCATTACGACTAGACCACCGGCGTAATTAGCGAGCGAGGCTGCTTCTGCGAATGAAGCCTTACTTGCAATTGCCAGGGCAAAAGTGGCGATGACCGTATCTCCTGCTCCGGTGACATCGACTGGTTGGGCCGCGCCTACAGCTGAGATGTGACGTAGATCTTGATTTCGCTCGATGAGCATCATCCCCTGTCCGCCTCTAGTCACCAATAATGCTTCCGTATCTAACGCTTTAGTAAGTTTTCTTGCCGACTCTTCCAAATGCTCCTGGTCCTGAATGGCTTCCCCCATCAGTTGTTCCAACTCATCCTCATTTGGGGTAGCAGCTGTAAAACCAGTGAAGCTCGACAGGCGAAATCTTGAGTCCACCAAAACGGGAAGGGCATTAGTTTTAACCGTTTGCCGAATGACTTCGATTGCCGACACATCGACGACTCCGTAGTTATAGTCAGAAATGATGACGGCATCATACTTTGTAATTTCTGATCTGATGGTCTCAAGTAATGATTCTCGAAGGCCTTCGTCTTCCAAGTGACTGCCTTCGTAATCGATCCGAATGACCTGTTGTTTTGTCGAATGAGATTGGCCCGCCAGGATTCGCTCTTTGGTAGTTGTTCGCCAACTTTCAGAGACTAGCAGCATCGACGTGTTTACACCTGCAGCCTCCAACTTAGTCTTTAATTGTTGGCCTGGTTCGTCATTGCCGATCACGGACAGCAAAGAAACCTTCGCTCCGAGGGCGGCGACATTGACGGCACAGTTCGCGGCGCCACCTGGGACCGTTTCCGTGTGTTCGTGACGAAGGATAAAAACAGGCGCCTCTCTGGAAACCCTGCTTATGTTGCCGTAGACAAACCTGTCTGCGATCGCGTCGCCTATTATAAGGACGCGGCGATCAGCAAATTCCGGAATGACTTCGACGAGTCGGTGTCGAGTTGTAGCTTCGGTGCTCAAAATGAGTTTTACTCTTCGATTATTGACTGTACGGCCTGCAAAAGATTCTCGCAAACCAGGTCAGGTTGATGAACCCATGTCGATCGCTGGTATTCCCACTCTCCTCGCCCATAACCACTCAGAACGAATGCTGCCTTTAGTCCTGCGTTCCGGGCCATTTCAATATCGCTATAACGATCCCCGACCATCCAACTGGATTTCAAGTCGATATCAAAAGCCTTCGTCGCTTGCTGGATCAGTCCCGGTTTCGGTTTACGACAATCACATTCCTGCCGGTAAGGTGGTTCTCCGACACTC